>Ga0209200_1001939_pt1 | contig 20009 bp, 15 predicted proteins | sample AD_UKC033_MetaG_FD_184406 | JGI IMG/M metagenome (GOLD analysis project Ga0209200, IMG submission 184406) | Active sludge microbial communities of municipal wastewater-treating anaerobic digesters from USA - AD_UKC033_MetaG (SPAdes) (version 2) | ecosystem: Engineered > Bioreactor > Anaerobic >...
GCCGTTGACGCTCATCCTCTTGGTGCTGATGGGCTGGGGCTTCATGGTGGTGGCCAACAGCTCCAACGCCCTGGTGCAGACCAGCGTGCCTGACGAGCTGCGCGGCCGGGTCATGGGCGTCTACACGCTGGTTTTCTTTGGCAGCTTGCCCCTGGGCGCGCTGCTGATCGGCGCCATGGCCGAGCGCATCGGCGCGCCGGCGGCCGTGCTGGCCAACGCCTGCATCGTGTTGCTGACTTCGACGGTGATTCTGCTGCGGCTGCCCTATATCCGCAGACTGACGTGATCGGGGCTGAATCTGCGCCGGCGCGCCAGCCCGTTTCGACGGGCGCTGTTGTGTCGACGGGGGACTTCATCCCCCGTCGAAGTCGCGCACGCGCTCAACTAGCATCGCCCAGACCCGGCTAAAGCCTCGACTCCGCGCCATGTTTGATGGCTGCTACGCTGGAGTCGAGCCTTCAGGCGGGTCGGCGCGCTCAACTAGCATCGCCCAGACCCGGCTAAAGCCTCGACTCCGCGCTATGTTTGATGGCTGCTACGCTGGAGTCGAGCCTTCAGGCGGGTCGGCGCGCTCAACTAGCATCGCCCAGACCCGGCTAAAGCCTCGACTCCGCGCCAATTTGGAATTGCTGGTTTGCTCATTCAGACGGTTGACAAAAGCACGCGGTGCGGATAAAATCACCTTCCATCGTTGAGGACACCACCGGATACCCTATCGACGCGTCCAGCATGCGAGTCGCATTCTGGCACGGTCGGCCCCCGCTCCAGCCGTTGTGCTTCCTCAAGGCGCCGCGCCGGGGCGTCGCACAAAGACCGGCCCGAAGGGGAGTCGTCAGCAGAAGAGCCTTGACCTCAGCCCTGCACAGATCTCGGCCCACCCCAGGGCCGCAGATTGCCAGAACAGGTGACGTGCTAGGCGATTTTGTGGACCGCTCGACTGGTCGTTGGCGTCCTTCAATTCCTGTTATTGTCGGAAAGGAGTATCGGAGAATGAAACCATCGTTCCTGTATCGTCTCGTTCTGTTGAGCATGGCGCTCTGGCTGGCTGCCTGCGGCGGCGGCAAGGTCAGCGTCAGCACCGCCAATATCGCCAAAGCCCATCTGAGCACCGATGAGGCCGGCGCGCAAAGCACCACAGCCTTCAGCCCCCAGGATGTGTTCTACCTGACCGTTGGACTGGCCAACGCCCCCGACAACACCACGGTCAAGGCAGTATGGACGGCCGTCGACGCGGCCGGCGCGGCCGCCAATACCGTCTTGGATGACGCCGAGCTGACCAGCGGCAGCGCCACCCTCACCTTCGATCTGAAAAACGACCAGCCGTGGCCGGCCGGCAGCTACAAGGTCGATCTCTACCTGAACGACAAGCTGGATCGCACCCTCGATTTCAAGGTCGAAGGCGCGGTGGTCCAGGTCCCCACCGAGGCGCCCACCGAGCCGCCCGCGACGCCCACCCCCGACCCGGTGGCCGCGCTGGCGGTGAACTCGCTGCAAGGGGTCAAATCAGCCGTCGTGCAGATCGTCTCCCAAGGCACCTTCGAGGATCCGGAGTTCGGCACCCAGTACAACGCGGCCGGCAGCGGCTCCGGCTTCATCATCGACCCCAGCGGCATTGCCGTCACCAACAACCATGTGGTCACCGGCGCCGCGCTGATCAAGGTCTACGTGGGAGGCGAGAGCCAGCCGCGCAACGCGCGCATCTTGGGCGTCTCCGAGTGCGCCGACCTGGCCGTGATCGACATCGCGGGCGATGGCTACCCCTACTTGCAGTGGTACGACGGCGCCGTCAACGTGGGGCTGGATGTCTATGCGGCCGGCTTCCCGCTGGGCGATCCCGAGTTCACCCTGACCCGCGGCATCGTCTCCAAGGCGCGGGCCGCCGGCGACACCGACTGGGCCTCGGTGGATCGGGTCCTGGAGCATGACGCGACCATCAACCCAGGCAATTCGGGCGGCCCGCTGGTGACCGGCGACGGCAAGGCAGTGGCGGTCAACTATGCAGGCAACAGCAGCACCGGCCAATACTTTGCCATCGCGCAGCAGCAGGCCTTGCCGGTCATCGAAGAACTGCGCGCCGGCCAGGATGTGCTGGCTATTGGCGTCAACGGCACGGCCATCAACGACGGCGAGGGGCTGTCGGGCATCTGGGTGTCCTCGGTGGAATCTGGCTCGCCGGCCAGCCGCGCCGGCGTCAAGGCTGGCGACATCATCACCGAGCTGGAAGGGCTGGTGCTGGCCACCGACGGCACCATGGCCGACTACTGCGACATCCTGCGCACCCGCAGCGCAGACGACGTCATGGCCATCGAGGTGCTGCGTTTCGCCAGCCAGGAGGTGTTGGAGGGCGAGTTGAACGGCAACGCGCTGGTGCAGACCTTCTCCTTCGCCGAGGAACTGTCCGACGAGGCGACCACCACCGATGCCGGCGCCGCTGAGAGCTACAGCGAGTACGTGAGCATCTCTGACGACACGGGCGCGCTGAGCATGGAGGTGCCGGTGGAGTGGAGCGACATCAACGGCAGCGGTTGGGTGGATAACGATGTCGATCTGGGGCCCGCCCTGTCGGCCTCCCCTGATCTGGACGGCTACAGCAATACCTGGGAAGTCCCCGGCGTCTTCTTTGGGGTCAGCGACCAACTGGGCATGACACCCGAGGAATACCTGGACACCATCACTTTCAACGACAGCTGCATCTTTGACAGCCGCTACGACTACTCAGACGGCCTCTACACCGGCTTCTATGACCTTTGGACCGACTGCGGCGACGTCGGCTCCTCCTTCGTGGTGATCGTCGCCCAGCCGGAGGATGGCAGCTACATGACCTTGGTGCAGGTGCAAGTGGTCGGCGACGCCGATCTGGATGCCTTGGATCGTATCATGAACAGCTTCATCTATCTTCCCTAGCCATGGACCTCGCACTTGCTCAACGCTTGCAGAGCTATCTGCACGACCAGCAGGAGCCGATGGTTGATCTGCTCAGCCAGCTGGCCCTGATCGAGTCGCCCTCGATGGATCCGACCGCGCAGCAGCCGGTCTTTGACCTGCTGGCCGAGCGGCTGGCCGCGCTGGACTTTCAGGTCCAGCGCGTGCCTGGCCAGGCGACCGGCGGCGTTCTCTATGCCCGGCCGGCCAGCCGGTCGCGCGGCGCGCCGGCGCAGATGATGATCGGCCACTGCGACACCGTCTGGCCCCACGGCACGCTGGCGACCATGCCGCTGACGCGCGCTGGCCATCGGCTGGCCGGTCCCGGCGTCTTCGACATGAAGGGGGGGCTGGTGATCGGGCTCTTCGCCCTGCAGGCGCTGGCCGCGCTGGAGGTGCAGCCGGCGTTGACCCCGGTGCTGTTGATCAACTCGGACGAGGAGATCGGCAGCCCCGAATCCAGCCGGCACATCGCGCGCTTGGCCCAGGCCGTGCAGCGGGTTTTTGTGCTGGAGCCGGGCTTCGGCCCCCAAGGCCAGCTCAAGACCGCCCGCAAAGGGGTGCTGCGCTTCGACGTGACGGTGCAGGGCAAATCGGCCCACGCCGGCCTGGCGCCCTGGGAAGGGGTCAGCGCGATCCTGGAGCTGTCGCACGTGATCCAGCAGCTCTTCGCGCTCAACGACTGGCCGAACGGCATCAGCGTCAACGTGGGGCAGATCAGCGGCGGCACGCGGCCCAATGTGGTGGCCGGCGAGGCGCGGGCTGTGGTGGATGTGCGCATCCCCACGGTGGCCGACGCCCAGCGCATCAGCGCGGCCATCCTGGCGCTGCGGGCGACCCTGCCGGGCGCGCAGGTGACGATCGAGCAGATCAGCGCGTCCCTGCCGCTGGAGCCCACGCCGCGCAATCAGCGACTCTGGCAGCAGGCGCAAAGCGCCGGCCGGCTGCTGGACCTGGGGCTGGAGGCGGTGACCGTGGGCGGTGCGTCCGATGGCAACACCACCAGCCAGTTCACTGCCACGCTGGATGGCCTGGGCCCGGTCGGCGACGGCGCGCACGCGGCCCATGAGCACGTTCTCGTCGATCGCCTGCCGGAGCGCGCGGCCCTGCTGGCCCTGCTGCTGCTGGCAGAGCCGTAAGCTCCGCTGCCAACAACTCCAAATATGGTGACTGCCAAACCGGAGTCGAGTCTTCAGGCGGGTTGACACGGGCAACTGGCATCGTCCAGACCCGGCTGAAGCCTCGACTCCGCCCATGTTTGGAATCGCTGCTCTGCTGCACCGATCGCAAGGGCGTCTCGCCCGGCTGGAGCGACAGACTCCTCCCTCAACCGGGCGGGCCGCTTGGCGATCGTTCGACAACCGCCGATCTCAAGGCGTACCGCCCGGCGATCGTTCAATCGGGTGCAACGCCGCGCAGAAGGGTGCGCGCCTGCGCGATCTCGTCGGCGTTGATGGTGTGGCCCATGCCGGGATAGAGGCGCAGCGCCACCTGCGCACCCATGCCCTGCAACACGCTGGCCGTCTCTTCCACCCTGACCTTGGGGATGTGGGCATCGACATCAGAACAGCCAAGAAAAACCGGCGTGCCCTCCAGGTCGCCGGTGTAGGCGCGCGGCGTGCCTGGCGGGCCGATCAGGCCGCCGCTGAAGGCCAGCAGGCCGCCGTAACGGCGCGCGTTGCGGGCCAGGTACTCGCTGGCCAGGCAGGCGCCCTGCGAAAACCCGCCCAGCACAATGCGCTCCGCGGGGATGCCGGCCCCCTCGACCTGGGCCACGACTTCGCCCACCCGCGCCAGCGCCGAGCTCAGCCACGGCTCGTTCTGCTCCAGCGGCGCCAGGAAGGTGTAGGGGTACCAACTGTTGCCGGCCGCCTGCGGCGCCAGATAGGCATAGGCCGGGTGATACAATTCCTCGGCCAGGAGCAGGATGCCGGGCGCATTGGCCCCGCGGCCATGCAGCAGGATCAGCGCGGCCTGGGCCTGCGCCAACGCCTGGCCAGCCGCGGCCGCCGGCTGGCCTTGGTGCAGTCTGTGGATCATGCGAACTCTCGTTTGGGATGGGGAGGGGCCGCGATTAAGCGGCTTTCTGGTTATGCGGCGACGCGTTACATAATGCGTAATGCGTAATGCGTAACCCGGAATCACGCACGCGCCTGGCTCAATTCCGGGTTACGTGTTACGAGTGTAACTATACAGGTACCCTGCTCCCGGCGGATCCGTGATCCGCCGGGTTTGCGCCCACAACGCCGCCGGTTCCGTGAACCGGCTTGAGCAGTGAGTGAAGACGGCCTGCTCCCGGCGGATCCGTGATCCGCCGGGTTTGCGCCCACAACGCCGCCGGTTCACGGAACCGGCTTGAGCAGTGAGTGAAGACGGCCTGCTCCCGGCGGATCCGTGATCCGCCGGGTGTGCGCCCACAACGCCGCCGGTTCACGGAACCGGCTTGAGCAGTGAGTGAAGACCGATTTAGGCCGACGTGTACCAGTACTTACGAGTTACGCATTACGGGCTGCGCAAAATGCATTGCATAACTCGAAACACGTAACACGTAACCCGTAATGCGTAACCCGGAATCGCGCACACGCCTGGCTCAAATCCGGGTTACGTGTTACGAGTTACGCATTACGGGCTGCGCACGCGCCTGGCTCATTTCCGGGTTACGAGTTACGTGGTGTGTTTGTTGAGCGGTTGTGGTGGGATGAGTAACCCGTAACTCGTAACTCGTAACTCGGAATCGCGCACGCGCCTGGCTCATTTCCGGGTTACGTGTTACGGGTTACGGACTGCGCACACACCTCGCTCAATTCCGGGTTACGCATTACGCATTACGGGCCGCGCACCCACCAACCATTTAACATCAAACTGTCAGGCAAAAAAACGAAGGATCTACGCCTCGCGTTGGGCCAGGCCCAGCTTGCGACAGAGGCTGGCCAGCTCGTCCTGCTCCTGCGCGCTCAGGGCGCTCATGGTCTCCACCACGCCCAGGACGTGGGGTTGGAAGATGCGGCCGATCAACGCCTCGCCGGCCGTGGTCAGGTGAACGCTGACGAAGCGGCGGTCCACCGTGTCCCGTTGGCGCTCCACCAGGCCGGCCTGCTCCAGGTTGTCGATCACCAGGGTCAGGTTGCCGGTGCTTTTGAGAATCTTGCCGGCCAGCTCGGTCTGGCAAAGGGGGCCCAGATGGTACAGCGCCTCCAGCACACCGAACTGACTGGCGGTCAGGCCGTGCGCCTTGAGGTGCCTGTTGATACGCTGCGTCACGGCGTCGGTCGCGCGTGCCAGCTTGATAAAAGTGTTGAGCGCCCGGATTTCATCGGGATCGCCCTGGAAATGTGTGCCCATCTTCGCAACCCTTCGCTAAGCCGCTGTCCAAAATGATCTTGCCGCGCCGGTCCATGGTTGACCGCGCCAAGCGGCGGGCCATGGGCTGCGGCAAGATCGGCGATACTTTGATGTTGAAATGTTACCACACAATGGGAGGCTTGTCAAGGGCTCAGCCAAGGCGCCTGCCGAGCAGCAACGCGGCCAGCGCGGCCAGAACGGCCGCCTGCGGCGCGCCGCAGAAGCCGGCCATGAACTCGCTGGCGTCCTGGATCAGGATGTCGACGATCTCGCGAGCCTGCTGGCCGGCGCCGTAGGGGTCGTCGATGGGCGATTGGCAGGCTGCCAGCAGCAGGAGGACCAAGATGGCGGCAATCACCCACCCGCTCCAGGGAACTTTTTTCGTGCGCATGGTGTACCTCACATGCCCCAAACCTCAATCGACCGGTTGTGATAGCTCATGGTGCACCGGTAGATCTTCTCTTCCCACGAGCGGCCCGGCTCGCGGTCGAAGATCACCAGGTGGCCAGCCTCGGCGCCGCTCGTGTCCATGGCGGCCCAGGTCTGCGCCCGGCCGTCGGTCAGCACCCGCTCCAGGTCGGCATAGCCCACCTTGAGCTCGATTGCCACCCGCTGCACGCCAAGGCGGCGCGCAGTAGTGGATCTGGCAGTTGACCGGTCCGGCGGTGTTGCAGAAGCGCATGCAGGGCCTCGGGCAGGATTGGTGAACGGGCAGATTGGCGGACGGGTGGATCAGTGGATTGGCGCGGCGGCTGGTTTGATTATAGATGAGGTTGAGGTTGGGGTCAAGCGCATGTTCCGGACCCATGGTTTGAGGAAATGGCCGCGCCTGTGTTACAATGTGCACAATCCCTGCCGCATTGGTGTTCACCGGAGACGCCCCATGGCCCACCTGGCTAACCCCGACCGTTCCTATCGTCTCTTGCAGCAAAGGCTGGACCGCAACGTCACCGGCGCGCCCGACAGCCCCGCCTTCGCCCAGATCCTCAAGCTGCTCTTTTCGCCGGAGGACGCGGAGATCGCGCGCCAGTTGCCGACGCAGTTCGTTTCCGTCAACCGGCTGGCGCGCAAATTGGAGCTGGAGCCGGCCGCGCTGGACGCGCGTCTCACCCGCATGGCTGAGCGCGGGCTGGTGCTGGATGTCGAGCGCCGCGGCCGGCGCTACGTCACCCTCTCCCCGGTGGTGATCGGCTTTTTCGAGTACACCTTCATGCGCCAGGGCAGCGACCTGCCCCTGGGCGAGCTGGCGCGGCTCTTCGATGAGTACTTCTTCCAGGATGACCGCTTCGTGCGCTCGGTGTTCACGGGCGAGACGCAGATCGGCCGCTCGCTGGCTCGGGAAGAGGCGTTGGTGCAGGGCGACCACGTCGAGATTCTCGACTGGGAGCGGGCCAGCCACCTGATCGAGACCGCCTCGGCCCATGCCGTCTCCACCTGCGCCTGCCGCCACCACCACAGCCACCTGGGCACGGCCTGCGACCGGCCGCAGCGCACCTGCCTGACCCTCAACTACGGCGCGGAGCTGCTGGCGCGCAACGGCATCGCCGAGCGCATCGACGCGCGCGAGGCCATGGGGATTCTGGAGCTGAGCAAGAAGGCCGGGCTGGCGCAGACCGGCGACAACGTCCAGCACAACGTCAGTTACATCTGTAACTGTTGCCCCTGCTGCTGCGGCATGATGACCGCCATCCGCCGCTTCGACATCAAGAATGCCATCGTCAGCTCCAACTGGATCAGCGAGATCGACCTGGAGCGCTGCAGCGGCTGTGGGCTGTGCGTGGACGCCTGCCCCACCGCCGCGATCGAGATCGTCGTCGGCGAGGCGGTGGAGGGACGCAGGAAGCCGCCGCGCTGGGCTGTGCGCGACGCCGAGCTGTGCCTAGGCTGCGGCGTCTGCCATGGCGCCTGCCACCGGGGCGCGGTACACCTCAAACCGCGGGCGCAACGGGTCTTCACCCCTGAAACCACCTTCGACCGCATGGTGGCCATGGCCATCGAGCGCGGCAAGCTGGCCGATCTGATCCTGGACAACACCGAGGGCTGGGGCTACCACGCGCTGGGCCGCATCATCCAGGTGATCGAGGCGACGCCGCCCTGGAAGGCCGCCCGCGCGGTCAAACCGTTGCGCTCAGCTTTCCTCAACGCCGTGGTCAGCGGAGTCAAGGCCTCGGCCGGCCACGCCCAAGAGGTGATGGGCTGATGTCCGGCCGGCAGGTGGCTTTGATTGTCGCCGGGCTGCTGCTGGCCCTGGCCATGGGGGCGATGATTGCCGTCACGCTGGCGGCGCTGGGGTTGCTATGACGCCGCCGGCGGCGGCGATCGACATATCGGTGACCTGCTGCAGCAATTCCAAATATGGGCGGAGTCGAGGCTTCAGCCGGGTCTGGACGATGCGAGTTGAGCGTGCAAACCCGGCTGAAGCCTCGACTCCAGTTTGGCAATCGCCATATTTGGAATTGCTGGACCTGCTGCGGGCCGGTTGCTCCCGTTGTCGCCGGGCGCGGGATGTGATAGAATGCCTGACGACATGACTGCGAACCCAGCGCCGCTCGGGCCGGGCTCCTGACCGAGCCCGTCATTCTCATTGACGGTCGTGCGCCCAGCACATGGACGTCTCAGCCCGCTGCCCCCCCCGCTCGGGCCGGTCTCCTGACCGAGCCCGCCATTTTCACTGACGGTTGTGCGCCCAGCACATGGATGTCTCAGCCCGCTGCCCCCCGCTCGGGCCGGTCTCCTGACCGAGCCCGCCATTTTCATTGACGGTTGTGCGCCCAGCACATGGACGTCTCAGCCCGCTGCCCGACCAACGCTGGCGTCAGCTTGGTGATACTCTGCGATCACCCCACTCTCTATAGCATCGGAGCGCCCAAATGCCCGAACATCGTTTGCTCTATCTCTCCCGCGCCGACGTGGAAGCGGTCGGCGTGACCATGCCGGAGATCATCGACGCGCTGGACGAGGCCTTCCGCCAGCATGGGGAGGGCAAGGTGGAGATGCCCCCCAAGCCAGGGGTCCATGCCCGACCCGACGCCTTCATCCACGCCATGCCCTGCTACATCCCCGGCCCTGAGGCCATCGGCGTCAAGTGGGTGGCCGGCTATCCCGACAACCCCCAGCGCGGCCTGCCCTACATCAGCGGTCTGCTGGTGCTCAACGATGCCGACACCGGCCTGCCGCTGGCAGTCATGGACTGCACCTGGATCACGGCCAAGCGCACCGGCGCGGCCACCGCGCTGGCCGCGCGTCACCTGGCCCGCCCCGACTCGCAGACGGTGGGCATTTTGGGCTGCGGCGTGCAGGGGCGCAGCAACCTGGAGGCGCTGCAAGTGCTCTTTCCCGTCCGGCGGGTGATGGCCTATGACCGCAAGCTGGAGAACGCGCTGCGCTTCGCCGACGAGATGCGCGCCCGCTGGGATGTCGAGGTAGCGGTGGCCGATCAGCCGCGCCAGGCCGTTAGCGGCTGCGATCTGGTGGTCACGGCCGGGCCGATCCTGCGCCAGCCCCACGCCACCATTCAGGCCGGCTGGCTGGAGCCGGGCGCCTTCGCCTCGCTGGTGGATTTCGACAGCTACTGGGATCGGCCCGCGCTGGCCGAGGTGGACAAGTTCTGCACCGATGATCTCCCCCAGCTCGAACACTATCAACAGATGGGCTATTTCCAGCAGATTCCGCCGGTCCATGCCAGCCTGGGCGAGCTGGTCACTGGCCGCAAGCCGGGCCGCCAGTCGCCGGCCGAGCGCACCATGGCCGCCAACCTGGGCCTGGCGCTGGACGACATGGCCACCGCGCCCATCGTCTATCGCCGCGCGGTGGAACGCCAGATCGGCCGCTGGCTGCCGCTGTGAGGCTGGCTGCGACGCTCAGGGCAAAAAAACGTCCGCCGGATGGCTGGTTTGCCATCCGGCGGACAGTTCGGAGTCGAGGCTTTAGCCGGGCATCGAGTACGGGACCCGGCTGAAACCTCGACTCCGAATGGCGGACGCGTCTGCGGGAGCCGGCTGAAGCCTCGACTCCGAACGGCGGACGCGTCTGCGGGAGCCGGCTGAAGCCTCGACTCCGAACGGCGGACGCGTCTGCGGGAGCCGGCTGAAGCCTTGACTCCGAATGGCGGACGCGTCTGCGGGAGCCGGCTGAAGCCTTGACTCCGAATGGCGGACGCGTCCGCGACAAGATGTTAGGTTGCGGGTTGTGCGGTCAGATCGATTACCGCATGCACCTCGGCGCCGTCCAGCTCCCATGTGACGGGATAGGGCGAGCGGCGCAGCAGGGCCCAGATGCCGCGGTTCTCGCTGCGAAAGGCGGCCGTCAGCCGTTGCAGACCCTCTTCCTGCGCATGGGTGCAGGCCAACTGCAGCAGGGCCGAGCCGATGCCCAGGCGCTGCATGTCATCGCGCACCGACACGGCCAGCTCGGCCTCGCCGGGCTGGGTGCGAATGTAGCGCACGCCAGCCACCGGCGCATCTGGCTGGTCGGGCAGGTCGGCAAAGGCCAGCCAGGCCATGTCCGTCGGCGGGCCGAGCTGCGCCAGGCGCTCAGCCTCCTGCTGCACCCGCCGCGGATCCGGGTCATCCATCACCTTGCTGAAGCGCAGGTAGCGGCTGGATGAGCTCAGATGATGGAACAAGTCCACCAGGGCTGGCCCATCGCCCGGCTGTTCAGGACGAACTCGCAGCGTCAGGCCGCTGGCTGTGGGGAGCGTGATCCAGGCGACTGAGGTAGTCATGGCAGGCGACCAGGGACAGGCGGGTTGTGCGCCAGCTAGTTGAGCGAGGGCGAGCCTTGGCTCTGAGCCTGCAGATAGACGACAATCTCGACCTGTTTGCCGCGCGGCTGCCAGGTGACGTGATAGGGCGAATAGCTGAGGATCTGCCAGACGGCCTCGTTGTCGCTGGCGAAGCAGGAGGTCATCCGTTTGACGCCCATGGCCCGCGCCTGATCCAACACGAAGTAGAGCATCTTGCCGCCGATGCCCTGGCCCTGCATGTCATCGCGCACGACGACCGACATTTCGCCTTCGTCCGGGCTGCAGCGCATGAAGCGACCGCTGGCCACCAGGCTATCGGGCTGGCCAGGCAGGTCGGCGAAGGCCAGCCAGACGCAACCCTCGGCGGAGCTGAGCTCTGCCAGGCGGGTGGCCTCGGCCAACGCCGCCTCGGCCGGGCTGTGCAGGGCGATGTCGGCGCGTTCGAGGCGCTTCTCTGGGCTGCCCAGTTGCAGCAGCTCGGCGATGCGCGCCGTGTCGTCTGGTCCTTTGGAGCGCACCCGCAATTCCTGTCCATTGTTCAACCGCAGCGTTGTGATGATGTCGACGGCCATGTCAGACTCCTTTGTTGATGGGTAGCGATCAAGCAGTTGCTCGTTGCCTTGTTTGATCTCCGGGGATGGGCGCTCGGCCGGCTGATCCAGATCGATGATGAACTCGGTCTCAGGGCCAGCCACCGTGGTCGTGGACTTGAAAGGCGCCTCACGCACCAAGCGCCACACCGCCCGGTTGTTTGTGCTGAAAGTGCCGATCAGCCGCTGCACGCCGTTGTTGCGCGCGTGGCGCGCCAGGTGCAACAGCAACTGCGCACCGATGCCCTGGCGTTGCAGGTCGTCGCGCACGGCAATCGAGACCTCGGCCAGGTTGCGCTGAGGCAGACGCATGTAGCGCGCGCCGGCTACCGGCGCCCGCGGCTCGCCCGGCAGGTCAGCGAAAGCGATCCAGGCCACGCCGGTCTTAGGATCGACGGTCGCCATGCGCTCGGCCGTCTGCCAGATGAGGGTAGGATCTGGGTTGATCAACGGCTCGTGGAAGCGCTGATAGCGGCTGGGCCCGGAGAGGTGCTCGAACAAGTCCACCAGACTCCCGGCATCCTGCGGCTTGATGCGATACACCTTGACCTTGAGGTCCGTCTTGGTTGTGAATTGGAAGACAGCTCTACGGTTGTTCATAGATCGTACTCCTATGACGCGTTGCGTCATGAGAAGTATAGCACAATCCCGCTCAGTTGCAAAATGTGATCGGTTCTGAATTGTTCCTCAGAAAGGGCCCCATGAACATGGAACTTTCCGACCTGTCCCGCCGGCCCCAGCGTCTCTATTCGGCCTATATCTTCGACCTGGACGGCACCGTCTACCTGGGCGACGCCCTGCTGCCCACGGCCGGGGCGACCATCCAGCGCCTGCGTGGGCTGGGCAAGCGCACCATCTTCCTCTCCAACAACCCCACCAAGACGCGCGCCGCCCAGGCTGACGCGCTGACCCGCCTGGGCCTGCCCACCCCCGTGGAGGATGTGCTCAACTCGGGGCTGGTGATGGCCCGATTCTTGCAGCGCCGCATGCCCGGCGCGCGGCTGTTCGTCATCGGCGAGACCCCCTTGCAGCAGCTGCTGCGGCAGGCCGGCTTCGAGCTGGCCGACGATGCCGCGGTCGATGCGGTCATCGTCAGCTTCGACCGCACCTTCGACTATCACAAGCTGCAAGTGGCCTTCGACGCCCTGCGCGGCGGCGCGCGCTTCTTCGCCACCAACGGCGACAAGTACTGCCCCACGCCGGATGGCGGCCAGCCGGACGCGGCCGCGCTGATTGCTGCCCTCGAGGCCTGCACCGACGTCAAGGTGGAGGCCATCGTGGGCAAGCCGTCGGCCATCATGGCCGAGGCGGCGTTGGCTTTGCTGGATCTACCCCCCGCGGAGTGCGTGATGACGGGCGACCGGCTGGAGACCGATGTGCTGATGGGGCTGGATGCGGGCATGGCGGCCGCGCTGACCCTCACCGGCGCCACCAGCGCGGCCCAGGCCGCAGGGTCGTCCATCCGGGCGACCTACGTGATCAATCGGTTGGCGGAGCTGCTGCCCGAAAGCAGCTAGCCGGGGCGAAAGCGCCCGGCGCCTGAGCAGTGACAAATCATCAATACAAGAAGCTCCCAGCCAAGCGGCCGGGAGCTTCCCGCGAAAGGAGAGGTACCATCTGCACCAAGAACGGTCGATAAGAAGCGGCGGATTGGCTCGATCAGCCCCAACCGGGGTGCTGCGCAAAGACCGGCCCACGCGCCAAGTCATCTGCGGCTGTGCATTAGCGCAGGCCGCGATAGCTTTGCAGGGTCTTCATGTAGTTCGCGCGTTCGAAGGCGGCCGGCTCGGCCACGTTGCGCTGGCTCAGGCTGCCCTTCATCATGTCCACCGAGTCGTACTCGTGCTCATCCATCCAGCGCACCATGCCATTCAGCAGCGTGGTGATATGGCCGATGCCGTACTGCAAGAGGGCCGAGGTGGTGTTGGCGATGTCCGCGCCGGCCATGACCGCCTTGATCGCGTCCTCGGCCCGATGCACGCCGGTGGTCAGCGCCAGCGAACAGCGGACGTGGCTGTAGAGGATCGCGATCCAGCGCAGCGGCAGCCGCAGCTCCTCCGAGCTGCTCAGCACCAGGTGCGGCATCACCGCCAGCTCCTCGATGTCCAGGTCAGGCTGGTAGAAGCGGTTGAAGAGCACCAGGGCATCGGCGCCGGCCCCGTCCAGGGCGTGGGCCATGCGCGGCAGGGAGGTGAAGTAGGGCCCCAGCTTCATGGCCACCGGGATGGTGACGTGGCGCTTGACGTTGGCCAACACATCCAGGTAGATCTGCTCCACCTCGCCGGAGGTGGTGTTCTGGTCCGTGGGCAGGAAGTAGAGGTTGATCTCCAGAGCGTCGGCGCCAGCCTGCTGGATCTTGGTGGCATAGTCGATCCAGCCGCCGTCGCTGATGCCGTTCAGGCTGGCGATCACCGGGAGGTCCACCGCCTCTTTGGCCTTGCGCACCATCTCCAGGTAGTGGTCTGGCCCGACGCCGAACTCATTCAGCTTGGGAAAGTAGGTCAGCGCCTCGGCGAAGCTCTCCGTGCCGTAGCCGAAGAAGTGCTCGAACTGCTCGGCCTCGAATTCGATCTGCTCCTCGAACAGCGAGTGCATGGTGATGGCGGCCGCGCCGGCGTCTTCCATGCGGCGAATGTTGTCGATGTTTCGGGTCAACGGCGACGCCGATGGCACGATGGGGTTCTTGAGCTCAAAACCCATGTAGTGGGTAGTCAGGTTCATGGGATCTTCTCCGTAGTTCGTGAGGCGTGAAACGTGAGATGTGAGGTCAATCTTTTCCTGCACAGCTCACGCGTCACGCATCACGTCCTCAGTGGCCAGCCGCGTGGCTGTAGTCCAGCGTCGCCAGTTGCTCGTACATGCGCCAGCGGTTGTTGACGTCGGCCTGCGCCTCGGCCAGCAGCATGGCGGCGGCCTGCGGGTCAGACTTGAGGAGCATGGTGTAGCGGGTTTCGTTGTAGATGTAGTCCTGCAAGGGGATCTTCGGCGCCTTGCTGTCCAGTTGCAGCGGGTTCTTGCCCTGCGCCGTCAGCCGCGGATCGAAGCGCATCAACGGCCAGTAGCCGCTGTCCACCGCCAGCTTTTGCTGGTCGTTGGCCGTGGTCATGTTGATGCCGTGGGCGATGCAGTGGCTGTAGGCGATGATCAAGCTGGGGCCGTCGTAGTTCTCCGCTTCGATGATGGCGCGCACCGCCTGCGCGTCGTTGGCGCCCATGGCGATCCTGGCCACATAGATGGACCCATAGTTCATGGCCATCATGGCCAGATCCTTCTTGGCCATGCGCTTGCCGCCGGCCGCGAACTTGGCCACGGCCGCGCGCGGGGTAGACTTGGACATCTGGCCGCCGGTGTTGCTGTAGACCTCGGTGTCCAGCACCAGCACGTTGACGTTGCGCCCGGTGGACAACACGTGGTCCAGGCCGCCGTAGCCGATATCGTAGGCCCAGCCGTCGCCGCCGAAGATCCAAACCGACTTGGCCACCAACACGTCGGCAATGTCGGCCAGATGCGTCAGCGCGCGGCTCTCTCCGTTGCTCTGAATGGTCGCCAGTCGCTGGCGCAGCTCAGCCACCCGCAGGCGCTGCTCGTAGATGCCGCTTTCGTCCGACTGATCGGCCTGCAGCAGCGCATCGACCAGCTCAGGGCCGATGCGCTCGGCATGGGCCTGCAACAGCTCGCGGGCAAATTCCAGCCGTTTGTCCAGCGTCAGGCGCATGCCCAGTCCGAACTCGGCGTTGTCCTCGAAGAGGCTGTTGGACCAGGCCGGCCCGCGGCCGCTGGCGTCCTTGGTGTAGGGGGTGGTGGGCAGGTTGCCGCCGTAGATCGACGAGCAGCCGGTGGCGTTGGCCACGATGGTGCGATCGCCGAAAAGCTGCGTCACCAGCTTGATGTAAGGCGTCTCGCCGCAGCCAGAGCAGGCGCCGGAATACTCGAAGAGCGGCTGCAGCATCTGGTTGGTCTTGACCAACTTGATGTTCACCGTGCGCCGGTCGATGTCGGGGATGCCCAGGAAGAAATCGTAGTTCTCCACCTCGCGCTGGCGGATGGGCGGCTGCGGCTCCATGTTGATCGCCTTGAAGCGCGGCTCGCGCTTGTTCTTGGCGGGGCAGACATGGACGCAGGCCGCGCAGCCGGTGCAGTCCTCAGGCGCCACCTGGATCGAATAGAGCCAGTTGGGGAATTCCTTGCCCTTGTACGGCATGGACTGGAAGCTTTCCGGCGCGCCGGCCAGCTCCTCCTGGGGATAGACCTTGATGCGGATGGTGGCATGGGGGCAGACCAGCGCACACTTGCCGCACTGAATGCAGACATCCGGGTCCCAGATGGGGATCTCCAGCGCCAGGTTGCGCTTCTCCCACTGGGCCGTGCCCACCGGGAAGGTGCCATCCACCGGCATGGCCGACACCGGCAGCAGGTCGCCGCGGCCGGCGATGATCTCCGCCGTCACCTTCTGCACGAAGTCCGGCGCCGCGGCCGGAACCGGCGGCGGCAACTCGAGGGCGCTGGTGGCCTGGCTGGGCACGGGCACCTCGAACAGGTTGGCCAGCGTGTCGTCCACCGCCTGATAGTTGGCCTGCACCACCTTCTCGCCCCGCTTGCCGTAGGTCTTGTAGATCGACCCTTGATGGCGGCGATGGCCTCGTCCCGCGGCAGAACGCCGGAGATGGCGAAGAAGCAGGTCTGCATGATGGTGTTGATGCGGCCGCCCATGCCGGTCTTGTCGGCCACTGCATAGGCGTCGATCACGTACAGCTTCATGCCCTTGCTGATCAACTGCTGCTGATAGACCCGCGGCAGCTTGTCCCAGACCTCTTCCTTGGAGTAGTAGGTGTTGAGCAGGCAGATGGCGCCCGGCGCGGCCTTGGCCAGCACGTCGAAGCGCTCCAGGAAGACCGACTGATGGATGGCGATGAAGTTGGCCGATTCGATCAGGTAGGGCTGGCGGATCTCGGTGGGGCCGAAGCGCAGGTGCGAGACCGTGGTCGCGCCTGACTTCTTGGAGTCGTAGACGAAATAGCCCTGGGCGAAGTTGGGGGTGTCCTCGCCGATGATCTTGATGCTGTTCTTGTTGGCGCCCACCGTGCCGTCCGCGCCCAGGCCATAGAAGAGCGCCCGCACCACCTTGGGGGACTCGATGGTGAAGCTGGGGTCTACCTCCAGGCTGGTGAAGGTCACGTCGTCGATGATGCCCACGGTGAAGTGGTTCTTGGGCGCGGGCTTGGTCATCTCGTCGAAGACCGCCTTGACCATGGCCGGCGTCCATTCCTTGCTGGAAAGGCCGTAGCGGCCGCCGATCACCCGAATCTGGGCCTTGCCGCTTTCCATCAGGGCGGTGATGACGTCCTGGTAGAGCGGCTCGCCGGCTGCGCCCGGCTCTTTGGTGCGGTCCATGGTGGCCAGCACCTTGACTGTGGGGGGCAGCGCGGCGATGAAATGCTCGCTGCTCCAGGGGCGCACCAGCCGGATCTTGAGCACGCCCACCTTCTCCCCCTGGCTGGCCAGGAATTCAGCGGTGTGCTGGGCGGTTTCGGCGGCCGAGCCCATGATGACCATCACCCGCTCGGCGTCGGGCGCGCCCACATAGTCGAAGAGGTGGTATTGCCGGCCGGTCAGCGCCGCGAATTTGTCCATCGCGGCCTGGACGATGCCGGGCACCTTGAGATAGAAGGGGTTGACTGTCTCGCGGCCCTGGAAGTAGACGTCGGGGTTCTGGGCCGTGCCGCGCATCACCGGACGCTCCGGGGTCAGGCCGCGGCCGCGATGGGCCATCACCAGCTCGTCGTCGATCATGGCGCGGATGTCGTCGTCGGTGAGCTGCTCGATCTTGGCCACCTCGTGGCTGGTGCGGAAGCCGTCGAAGAAGTGGATGAAGGGGATGCGCGCTTCCAGCGTCGCGGCCTGGGCCAGCAGCGCGAAATCCATGATCTCCTGCACCGAGTTGCTGCACAGCATGGCCCAGCCGGTCTGGCGCACGCCCATCACGTCGCTGTGGTCGCCAAAGATCGACAGCCCCTGCGCGGCCAGGCTGCGGGCGGCCACGTGGAAGACCGTCGATGTCAGCTCGCCGGCGATCTTGTACATGTTGGGGATCATCAGCAGCAGGCCCTGCGAGGCGGTGAAGGTGGTGGTCAGTGAGCCGGTCTGCAAAGCGCCATGCACCGCGCCCGCCGCGCCTCCCTCCGACTGCATCTCCATCACCAGCGGCACCGTGTTCCAGATGTTGGGCTTCAGCTCCGAGGTCCACTGGTCGGCCCATTCGCCCATCGCGCTGGAGGGGGTGATGGGATAGATCGCGATCACTTCGTTGGTCTTGTGGGCAATGTAGGCGGCTGCCTCGTTGCCGTCGATCGTCACAATCGGTCGATTGGCCATGTTAATCCTGTCCTACGATATGATACTATGGCTTGCGGCGCCCGGTGGTGAGGTCCCGAGGCCAGGAGCCCCTGGCTGTTCGCTGCCAGCCTGGGGCGTCAGCGGCCAGGCGGAGTGAAGCAGTCATCGTCAATTATGCGGCCCGCCCACACCTGGGGCGGCACAAGACCATGATACCCCCGAAAAGAGATTCCAACCATGATATAGGTCATATGTAGGAGGGTTTTTTCAAGATTCTGCGGCGGTCAGAATCATCGACCGGGGAATGATCGTCGGACGTCCCGCCCTGGAGAGTGTGGCCAGAGCCGGACGGGACGTCCTTGAGATCGTGGCGCTACGCCAACGACGACCAGACCTCTACCTTGGTGCGCACGCGGCGGATCACCTCGTTGGTGAACTCATCGGTGCGGGTGGGGCCAGCCAGATCGGCCGTGGCGAAGCCGTCGTAGATGGCTTCCAGCGTCGCCTCGTAGATGGCGCGGCTGGCCAGCCGCGCCTCATTGCTATCGACATAAGACAGCAGGCTGGCGCCGGCCAGGATCATGGCCATGGGGTTGGCCACGTTCTTGCCCTCCAGGATCGGCGCGGTGCCGTGGGGGGCCTCGGCCATGACCGCCTTGACCGCGCCGGCGTCATCCATGGCGATCACCAGCGATTCCGAGCCGGCGATGGAGCCGAACATCTGCAAGACCATGTCCGAGAGCAGGTCGCCATCGCGGTTCAGCGACGGGATGACCAACGGGTTGCCTGAGGTGGCCAGCAGCAGGGCCAGGGTGGCGTCGATCAACTGCGGCTTGTAGACCACATCGCGGTAGCGCTGGCTGGCCGCGTCCATCTCCTCCTTGAACATCCCCTCGTAGATCGGGCTGACCGTCCACTTGGGGCCGCCAAAGATGCGCGAGCCGGTCTTGCGCGCGTGCTGGAAGGCGTATTCCGCCACCGCGCGGCAGACGCGGCGGCTGATGACCTCGGTGCGACAGGCTGTCTCGTCCAGCGAGCCGGCCTCTCCCTCGCGCCACTCCTTGGCGCCGTAGGCATCCCCCACTGCCATGCGCACCACGCTGATGGGGGAGTGGACGCCGCCCACCGGCCGCACGCGCGGGATGCGGCGGCCGGTGCGCAGGATCACCACCGCGTCCATCTCCTCGCGCAGGATCGCGTTGGGGCTGCCCACATCGCCCATGCCTTCGGGGGTGATCGTGGCAGCTTTCAGGCCCAGGTGATGCTGGCGAATGGCCGCGGCCGCCGCGTGGACGACCTGGTTCTGCGTGGCCCGGCGGTTGGCCAGGCTCAGATCGAAGTGTTGGAAGTGCAGGTCGAAGCCGATCACGCTGGGCTGCAAGACGCGCAGCGCCTCGACCAGCAGCTCCTGGCCAGTTTGGTCGCCTTCAAGAACGACAATAGTTTGGGTCATGAGCGTTTCCTTCGTGCTTGTGCGAAATGAACGTGGCGTTGTCGTTGGTCTGGGCGCCGCGTCCCGGCGCGGAGCCTGAAGAGGTGCAACGACTGGGGCCGACCGAGCCAATCCAGGGTGATTGGTTGGCGCTGAGTGTACCCCAGAACTGTGGGCGGCGTCAAACAGTTGGCCCGTGTCCCGCGGCTGGCCTGCTAGATTTCGCTCAGCGCGTTGTCGGTCGCGGCCGACGCGGGACTGACGAGGATTTCGCCGCTGTTGCCGCCGCGTGGGCGGGTTGACAGCCGGCGCTGCTGGGGGAGTTGCCCTTTGTGTCGATATCCGTTACAATGGCATTGCGCCGCGCCGGCGTCAAGGCGCGCCTGTTTCGCCCTCTGCTGCCCCCCCAGCCGTAGGAGACACCCGATGCGTTTCTTCAACACCGAAGGCCCCGTCAACTGCCAGGATCACTACTGCCTGCCGCCGTTGTCCCGTCTGGACATGGAAGATGTGCTGGCTTTGATCGCGCAGAAGAAGTATTTCTTGCTGCACGCCCCGCGCCAGACGGGCAAGACCACCTGCCTGCTGGCGCTGGCCGACTATCTCAACCAGGCAGGGCAATACCGCGCGGTCTACGCCAACATCG
>Ga0209200_1001943_pt1 | contig 19978 bp, 11 predicted proteins | sample AD_UKC033_MetaG_FD_184406 | JGI IMG/M metagenome (GOLD analysis project Ga0209200, IMG submission 184406) | Active sludge microbial communities of municipal wastewater-treating anaerobic digesters from USA - AD_UKC033_MetaG (SPAdes) (version 2) | ecosystem: Engineered > Bioreactor > Anaerobic >...
CTGCCGTGTCCGCCCGCTGTCGGTTCATGGTAAACTCCTCCGGTCGCCTTGCTTCTGCCTGGATGAAATTTGGCGCTGTTGTTGCAGAAATTGGAGCTCCTGCTGCCCCCGTTTGTAATACCTGTGATTTTCCTTGCGCTGCATCGGGATTATTTTTACTTTTTATTCAGCATTCCTTTCAAAAAAAGGAGCCGATCGATTTATCAAATTGCATACGACCAACCCTGCTTTGCTGGCCAGCCATGCTCAAAAGGACGGTTTTGGTTGCGAAATTTAACCTCGGAGAAAGGAGGAATGCTTGAAAGAGTGACGGGCTTCATTTCCTCGCCTTCTGAATGTGCAAATCCCACAGACAAATGGCCGGCGACATATTTCGCGGCCCTTCTCTTCTCATCCCATGCTTATTGCTTCTCCATCTTTTAATTCCCGTTGATCTGTTTTGAAACGTTCGATGCCTTTAATGGCCGAAACCAGCCCTACCGGTATTTCTTTATAATTTGCAGGAAATCAAAGAAAGGAGATGGACATGAGATGCAAAATACTGTTCTTAATCGGGATTTGGCTTTCAACCTCCCCGGCCTGGGGGGCGCCGAAGGCAAACTTTGCAGCGCCGTCGGATACGCCTCGAACCGAGCAAAAAATCGATCTGCCGACCGTGCACAAGGTTTTGTCATCCCCCGGAATTCCCGTGCACGGCGACGATCAATCGATGTGCTGGTACGATTTTCAGAGCAACGGCGGTGATGAGAAACGATTGTGGGTTTTGCCGGATGGCAATGTTTATGCCATTTGGCTAGGAATGAGCATTGAGGGTTTTCAGAGCGCGCGAACTTGCTATGCGATCAGCACCGACCTGGGAAATACTTTTGAATATATAGGGTTTGTCGAGAGCCATCGGGGCGAGATGCCCGCGCTGGCGGTGCTGCCGACCGGGCAGGCGGTCGTCGCTTCCCATTGCCTGCAGAGCAGCTACCCGGACTTTATCTGCTCGGTCTTTGTCGAGATCATGGCAGGAATGGGAATTTTTACCGAATTCACGATTCCGCACGACAATTATACCTATGTCGCTCCACAGGTCGCCTGTTTGCCGAACGGCAGGATTTTTTGCACGGCTTACAATTATTTTTACGATAATCCGGCCATAACCAATCAATATCGTATTTTAGATCCGCTGACTGGCAGTTTCAGCGCGAGACACGAACTGTTCCCCGGTGAACAACCCAGCTTTCGCTCTTGTACGGTTTCCAGCCCGAGCGGGCAAAAGGTGGCAACCGTTCTTGCTGACGAGCTGTATAGCCTTGAACAAGACGATGTGATCCGGATTCTCTGCATGGAATCGACCGACGGCGGTGCGACCTTTGGCGAACCCGTCGCCTTGGCCGAATACCCGACGGATTTTTCCACTGTATTCGGCATACCAGGAAATGGAGTATCCGCGGTCTATGACTCGGAGGAGAATCTGCATGTTGTCTGGGATGCGGGGGCGTTTGCTGCAGATATTAACATCATTCTGCAACGCCCGCTCGATGAGTGGCATCAAGAGTTTTTCAAGATTTTACATTATTGTCCCGTGCTCAATGACGGCAAACCGATCGTTGCGGTACAACACGATACCGCTCGATTTATCCACTCGTTGACCCCGACCAATTCACGGTTTGGCAATTGGCACGGCCCCCTGTCTTTTCCCAAGATCGGTTCTGACGAAAATGGTGTACTGACGATTGTTTTTACCAATTTTATCGGCGATTCGACCGATTTTGATCCGGTTTCCAACTATGCACGCGGTGAAATTTTCGCCGTCTCTTCGGCAGACAACGGCCTGACCTGGGGGGAGCCGACCAACCTGACCAACACGCCGGAGCACGATGAGCGCTACGCCTACCTGTCGCAATGGAACGAAGCGGGCAAGATCAATATTCTTTATCAATCCGACCCGGTAGCAGGCGCCAATGTCGGTTTTGACGAAGGACCGGCCAGTCAGTGCTCTTATCTGTTTCTCAAGACCGACACTCCGTCCACCGAACCGTATATAGGCCCGACAAAAATCGATCAACCGCGTGTCGGCGCACCGGAACGGTTCGCCATGCAGCAGAATTATCCCAATCCTTTCAATGCCGAAACCACTCTCGCTTTTTCGCTGTCCGACCCGGCTCAGGTTCGCCTGACCATCACCGATGTCCTGGGCCGGATAGTCGCCGTGCTGCTGGATGAGGAGATGGGAGCGGGACCGCATAAAGTCCGCTGGCATGCCGGTGCATCTCCATCCGGTTTGTATTTTGCCACTCTGCAAGCGGACGGTGGCCGCGAGACGCAAAGCCTGTTGTTGTTGAAATAGCTTTTCCGCTCATGATCGCTGCCGGATGCAGCGGGTTTCTTTCCCCAATGCGCATCCGGCGTTTTGTCGCCTTTCGGAACAATTTCAGCCCCGGCAAGGGGCGAGCGAGAATTCATTCGCTCATCGGAATGGTCCTATCATGCCAGAAGGTCGGCCTGCTGATACAGGGAATGCGCATTTATTCTGTCTATGGCCCAGTTGTGCTGTTCGCGCTGCTGCTCGGTCTCATGTGCTCTGGCGATAAAAATAGCGGCAATGTTCGAGTTCGATTGAATTTTAAATAATTTGGCCTTATCTTGCTGTGCCGCTCCAGTCAGGCGGAAAGCATTGACTTCAGCTCGATGCGTTTATTTTTAAAAGATTCGAATTTGATCAGCAAACCTTTTTCATGTCACGCACGCTGAACCGCCCGCATCGGTGCAAAGCCAGAAAGCCCGTCCATCGGTTCCAAACGGCGCCGGCCATGCGGTTGAGCCAAATACCGGATCGGTCATGCAAAGATTACTCATTCTGCTGGTTTGTTTCCCATTTTTGCCGTTGCCCGCTGCTGAAAATCCGATTCTCGACAAAACCAGCGCGAAAATCCCCATGCGCGACGGCGTTCTGCTGGCCGCCGATATCTATCGACCGGCGGACGATCTGCCCAGGCCGGTCGTCCTCTATCGCACTCCCTATAACAAAGAGACCGATCATCTGGACAACGCCACCATCCAACTGGTCAATCAGTTGGGTTATGTCTATGTCGTCCAGGACACCAGAGGCCGGTTCGCCTCCGAAGGGATCGATTCGCTGTTTGTCACCGACGGCTGGGGGGCGCTGCAGGACGGCACTGATACGATCAACTGGCTGATCCGGCAGAGCTGGTGCAACGGCAAGGTCGGCCAATTTGGCGCTTCGGCCAGCGGTGTCACCACCTACCGGTCGGTCGGCGCCGCCCACCCCAATCTGGTTTGCGCCGTCGCCATCGTCGCTGCTGCGGACATGTATCCGATGATCTATCCGGGCGGCGAGCTGCAAAAACACCGCGTCGAGGAGTGGATCGAATCGCAAAAGAGCGCTTATCTTTTGCCGTTTCTGTTCTCCATGCCCTATGACAACGAGTTTTGGCGACAAATGAGTCTTACCGCTCGTGCCGGCGAGGTCACCGCGGCGGTGCTGCATGTGGGCGGTTGGTATGACTGCTTCATCGACGGCACAATCCAGGCCTATACCGCGCTGCGGAACCAAGATCGCGCCGGCCTGCAAAGGCTGATCGTCGGGCCCTGGGTTCACACGGACCTGGGCAAGAGTCGGGCCGGCGAGCTCGTTTATCCCGGCGCTGAAATCGATCTGACCTGGCCGATCCTGCAATGGTTCGATCTCTGGCTCAAACAGGGAGGCGCCGGAGCAGAGAATTTCTCCGGGGTCACCTATTATCTGATGGGCGATCCCGCTTGTCCGGCAGACGGCGGCTGCACATGGATCGCTGCGGAAACGTGGCCTCCGGCGACCCGCCTCACCTCTCTCTTTCCGCACCCCGACAACAGTCTGGCGGCGAGCGCGCCGGCCGGCATGCACGTGCTGTCTTTCGATTTTGACCCAGCGCAACCGGTACCGACGGTGGGCGGCAACAACCAGGCGGGCGCAGGGATCAGCGACGGGCCGCGCGATCAGCGGATCCTCGGCTGGCGCAGCGATGTGCTAGAATTTGCGACCGCGCCGCTGACCGCGCCCTGGCGGATCGAGGGAACGGTGAAAGGCCGAATCGTCTTTTTGAGCGATCGCCCGGACATCGACCTGACGCTCAAATTGATCGATGTTTATCCGGACGGCAGGGAGATGATCGTCACCGATGGCATCCGCCGGGCGCGCTTTCGACAGGGATTCGCCGAACAGGACGCCGCACTGCTCGATCCGGCTGCGCCGGACAGCCTCGAGATCGTCCTGCCGCCGACCGCCATCGTTTTCAGCACCGGACACCGCATCAAGGTGGCTGTCTCTTCGAGCAACTATCCGCGCTTCGAGGTTAATCCGAACACCGGCAGCCATCCGAATGACCGCAGCAATCCAGTCTGCGCGCAGAACCAAATTTTTCTCGGCGCCGGCATGTCCCGCATCGAGTTGCCGGTCGTGACGGCTGAGACGGCCGTCGCACGCACGGACATCCAACCCGCCCGCGCTGCGGCCGTGCTTTTGCCGAATTATCCGAATCCCTTCAACCCTCAGACCACCATCGGCTATCAGCTGTCGGAGGCCTGCCGGGTCCGCCTGAGCGTTTTCAACCTCGCCGGACAGGAAGTGGCGCGGCTTCAGGATGGCTGGCAGGAGGCGGGAATTCATTCCGTGCAGTGGCACGCCATGGATCAGCCCAGCGGCGTCTATCTGGTGCGCCTGAACGACGGAGAAGGCCTGTCGCTGCAGCGGATCGTTTTGCTCAAATAAGGAGACTGCCGACGGTCGCGATCCTGGTTTGCCAGGCAATGATCAACAGATGCCTGTCCCATATTTGGTGTTGAGTGAACCAGTAACCATTCGACCGCTTATGCTTCAGACGATTGCATAAAAAGAATTTTTAACCCTTTGTGTATTTATTTCGGATTGATTTTCTGTGAGACCCGATGCTGCGCACAGAATCAGGGCAGTATCGTACTTTATTTTACAATCTTGCGGAGGATAACATGAAGTGTCCGAACTGTGGTTTGATCAATCCTGAAACAGCAGAGAAATGCGATTGTGGATTTGATTTTGTTGTTGCGAAACAAAGTAGAATACCAATACCCGAATATAAGAAATCCAAGAAACCGATTATATATGGTCTATTCTATTTGGTGCTCGGGGTATCCGCTTTATTTTTTCCAGAAGGTGATCCAACAAATTTTACACCGTTGGGTGCCATCATTTTTTTCATTTTTGTAGTTTTGGCGCTTTTTTCATTTGCCAAAGTTATCTTTTGACGGATTATTACTGTTGTCGATGTGACCTGTCTGTCGATCCCGCGAATTAAACGGAGACAACCGGCTTACTTATCCCCCGATGGTTGGCTGCAAACGAAATGGAGATGGGTGTTCGCCGGCGCGGCTGCGAACCGTTTGATCCTATCGAACCAGCAGCATTTTGCAGCTCTTTATTTGATCGCCCGATTCCAACCTGTAAATGTACAATCCCGAACCGGCATCCCCGCCCGAATTGTTTTCACCGTTCCAGACGACCTCATGGCGGCCACTCTCCTTCGTTCCGCTGGCCAGCGTTCTCACTTCCTGGCCCGTGATGTCGTAGATGATCAATGCGATTTCGGATCGGTTGGGAATATCAAAAGATATTTTTGTAGAGGCGTTGAACGGATTCGGCCAGTTCTGGGAAAGCGCATATTCTCCCGGAACAGCCGAAACGGGAGCGTCGATACCCGAAACAGGGGAATAGGTATAAGCGAACATGCCTTCATTACCATTGGCCAAAAAGACTGTCCCGTCAGGACCGAGCGCCACGCTGTAGGCAGTACCGCCGTCATCGATGTGGGCCGTGTTCGTGAAGGAGGAGCCGTCGTAGGTGTAGGCGCGCAAACCGTCATCGGTGTTGGCCAAAAAGACCGTTCCGTCAGAGCCGACTGCCACACCGTAGGCATTACCGCCGTCATACATGTGGGCCGTGTTGGTGAAAGAGGAGCCGTCGTAGGTGTAGGCGCGCAGGCCGTCCGTGTAATTGGCCAAAAAGACCGTTCCGTCAGAGCCGACTGCCACGTCCCAGGCAGTGCCGCCGTCATCGATGTGGGCTGTGTTTGTGAAAGAGGAGCCGTCGTAGGTGTAGGCGCGCAAACCGTCATTGTAATTGGCCAAAAAGACCGTTCCGTCAGAGCCGACTGCCACGTTCCAGGCAGTACCGCCGTCATTGATGTGGGCCGTGTTTGTGAAGGAGGAGCCGTCGTAGATGTAGGCGCGCAGGCCGTCCATGTAATTGGCTAAAAAGACTGTCCCGTCAGGACCGAGCGCCACGCTGTAGGCAGTACCGCCGTCATCGATGTGGGCCGTGTTCGTGAAGGAGGAGCCGTCGTAGGTGCAGGCGCGCAAACCGTCATCGTCATTGGCCAAAAAGACCGTACCGTCAGGACAGACTGCCACGCCGTGGGCAGAACCGCCGTTATCGATGTGGGCCGTGTTGGTGAAAGTGGAGCCGTCGTAGGTGTAGGCGCGCAAACCGTTATCGTAATTAGCCAAAAAGACCGTTCCGTCAGAGCCGACTGCCACGCCGCTGGCAGAACCGCCGTCATCAATGTGGGCCGTGTTGGTGAAAGAGGAGCCGTCGTATTTGTAGGCGCGCAAACCGTCAGAGCGATTGGCGAGAAAAACCGTGCCGTTGGAATCGACTGCCACGCCGTGGGCATAACCGCCGTCATCGATGTGGGCCGTGTTCGTGAAAGAGGAGCCGTCGTAGGTGTAGGCGCGCAGGCCGTCTTTGTAATTGGCCAAAAAGACCGTTCCGTCAGAGCCGACTGCCACACCAGAGGCAATACTGCCGTCATCGATGTGGGCTGTGTTTGTGAAAGAGGAGCCGTGGTATGTGTAAGCGCGCAAACCGTCATCGTCATTAGTCAAAAAGACCGTACAGTCAGGACCGACTGCCACATCGTGGGCATAACCGACGTCATCGATATGGGCCGTGTTGGTGAAAGCGGAGCCGTCGTAGGTGTAGGCGCGCAAACCGTCATCGTCATTGGCCAAAAAGACCGTTCCGTCAGAGCCGACTGCCACGTTCCAGGCAGTACCGCCGTCATTGATGTGGGCTGTGTTCGTGAAAGCGGAGCCGTCGTAGGTGTAGGCGCGCAGGCCGTCATAGCTGTTGGCCAAAAAGACCGTTCCGTCAGAGCCGACTGCCACGCCGTAGGCATCACCATGATGGATGTGGGCCGTGTTCGTGAAAGAGGCGCCGTCGTAGGTGTAGGCGCGCAAACCGTCATTGTAGTTGGCCAAAAAGACCGTTCCGTCAGAGCCGACTGCCACGCCCCTTGCAGAACCGCCGTTATCGATGTGGGCCGTGTTGGTGAAAGCGGAGCCATCGTAAGTGTAGGCGCGCAAACCGTTATCGTAATTAGCCAAAAAGACCGTTCCGTCAGAGCCGACTGCCACGCTGAATGCAGAACCGTAATGCGTATTGCGGGCTGTGTTTGTAAATTGGTGCGAATACTGGGCGTGGAGTGCGGTGTTCAGACCAACAAGCATCATCAGGCATGAAAATTTGAGTTTTAACATGGTTTCCTCTTATGATGAATTGTTGCCATTTTACTCAGGTTTGTTATTCTCACTTTCGGATGGTTGTCGGATTTGTTGCCGCTTTTAAGACATCATTTGAGCAACATGAGCTTTTTCGTTGCCGTTCCCGCAGCGGTCGACAGCTGATAGAAATAGATCCCGCTCGGCAGATAGGCGGCATTCCAATGCACGCTGTGGCTTCCCGCCGCCGCTTTTCCCTCTAGCAGGACGGCGACCTCTCTGCCGGCGACATCGAACACTTTGAGCGAGACGAACGATCTTTGCGCCAGCGCATAGCGGATGACGGTGGTGGGGTTGAAGGGATTGGGGAAATTCTGCGCCAGCTCGATGCGCAGGGGAAAGCGGACCTCCGGTTCGACCACCGGAGTCGACATTTCGGCCAGCGGCCGTTGCCAGACGCCGCCGCCAAAGGCGCCGGCGAGCAGTGTTTCCCCGCTTGCCACGAGCGACAGCACGGTCAGGCTCGCCAGGCCGTCATTGACCGGCTGCCAATGGTCGCCGCGGTCGACGGAGAGAAACACGCCGCCGCCGTCGGTCGCGGCATAGACCGCCGTGCCGACCGCGATGAGGTCCTCAACGTTCGCCCCGGCTAGCCCGATGCTGGCGGCGCTCCAGGTGTCGCCGCGATCAGCAGAGCGAAAAACGCCGTTGTAGGTGGCGGCATAGAGAAAGCCGTTGCCGGCCTCCAGAGCAAGCACGATTGGATCTTCCAGTCCGGCGTTGACCGGAGTCCAGGTGTCGCCATTGTCGGAAGAGCGAAACACGCCGCCACCGTGAGTGGCGCAGAAAAGGGTTTCGCCGACAGCCGCCAGATCCTGCACCAAATTGTTGACCAGGCCGTTGTCGACCCGGCTCCAGTGGAGGCCGCGATCGCCGGAACGAAACAGGCCGTGCAGGGTGCCGGCAAAGAGGTTCTGTCGGTGCACGGCCAGCACCCGCACAGATTTTTCCGCCAGGTTGTTGTTGACCGCGACCCAATCGTCACCGCGATTGGCGGAGCGAAACACGCCGTTGCCGTTGCTGCCGACAAAGACGAACCCGCCGTCGGCCGCCAGGCAGGTATATTCGAAGGAAGTCAGGCCGCGGTCGACCGCCGTCCAGGTGCGGCCGTCGTCGCTGCTGCGATAGACGCCGCCAAAGGCGGCGGCAAACCAATCGCCGTCGATGGCAGCCACGTCATAGATATGGGCGGCGATCAGGCCATCGTTGACCGCGCTCCAGGCAGCGGTGTCGGCAGGGGAGCGAAAGACACCGCCAAAGGTGCCGGCCAGCAGATCGGCGCCGACGACGCCGATCGCCAGCACATTTCTGTTGGTCAGGCCGTTGCCGGCCGCGTTCCAGGTGTCGCCGCTGTTGCTAGAGCGGTAGAGGCCGATGTTGGTGCCGGCGAACAGTTCCGTTTCGCTCGTCGCCAGCGTTTGCACGACTGGGCTCCACATCGGGCCGATCACCAGGCCGGTATTGACCGGTGTCCAGCTGTCGCCGTGGTCAGCGGAGCGAAACACGCCGCCGCTGCTGCCTGCGAACAGATAGCCGCCGAGATCGGCAAACGCGTTGACTTCCATGCTCAGGCCGTTGCTGGCTGCGCTCCAGGTGTCGCCATTGTCTGAGGAGCGAAAAGCGCCGCTGCCTTCGGTGCCGGCAAACACAAGGCCGCCGAACACGGCGATGGTGCGGATGTAGGGATTGCTCAGGCCGGTGTTGGCCGGGCTCCAGCCGGCGCCGCGGTCCGTGGAGCGAAACACGCCGCCGTAGAGCGTACCGGCAAACAGGGTTTCGTTGCCGGCGGCGAGGCAGAGGACCGCGGTGTTGCTCAGGCCGCTGTTGACGGCGTTCCAGGTCGTGCCGTGGTCGGATGAGCGAAACACGCCGCTCATTGTGGAGCCGGCAAAGAGATCGCCGCCCACGGCGGTCAGGCTGCTGATGCGCAAGTCGTTCAGCCCAATGTTGACGGCGCTCCAGCTGGCGCCGTTGGTGGATGAGCGAAAGACGCCGCCGCCGTAAGTTGCGGCGAACAGATGATCGCCGACGCCGGCAAAGTCCATCACCCAGCCGCCGGTTGGGCCGTCAGTCTGTTGCCATTGCGCATCGAGGCCCGCGGCGAAAATCAGCGGGATCAAAAACAACAAGTGCCTACTCTTCACAGGATCGCGCCCTCCCGTTGTTCTGAAATCGAATCCATTTGCGGACCACAAAATTTGCCGTTTAATGTTTTGCCGGTACAACACCGGGGCCGGCCGATTTAGTCCGCGCAGCGGCGAATCGATACCGGAATGGCGCAGAAATCGGCAAAGAGAGAAGTTTTTCGGTTGTCCGACTCCTTTGCCGATCATGAATCCGGCTCAGCGCAGCAACAGCATCTTGCGCGACCTGTCAAAATGCCCCGCCTGCAGGCGAACCACATAGAGGCCCGACGCGGCCGCTCGGCCGTTGTCGTCCAGCCCGTCCCAGAGCGCGGATTGTTCGCCGGCGGATAGATGGCCGTCGACCAGGGTGCGGATGACCTGGCCGTGCAGATTGGCGATCGTCACCCGCACGCGGCCCGCTTCCGCCAGGGTATAGCGGATCGCGGTGGTCGGATTGAACGGGTTGGGATAATTCTGGTCCAGCGCAAAATTCAGGGGCGGTTCATGACTGGGCTCTTCAATTCCCGTCGCGGTCACCAGTGTCAACTTGCCCAGCGGCCTGGCCGAATCCCAGAGCGCGCCCGACGGCCACTCCGCGGCATAGCCATAGTGAAAGGGCGAATAATTCGACGGGTCATCGAGAAAGATGGCCATGCCAAAGGTCGCGCCCGGCTGCAGGTACAAGCGGCTGACGACCAGATCAAAGGCGATTTCGTACTGGATATGACCGCTGGCGTCGGTGATCGCCCGGTTGACGCCGACAGCCGGCACCGGTGCATCGAAACCCAGGGCGTTGGGATAGGCGCCCCAATAGCCGATATAGACGGCCGTTGCGGTGCTGATCGCGAACAGCCCCTCACGGCTGGGGCCGGCGTTATCCCATACATCGTTGTCGTCCCTGTCGAAAAGGATGCCCAACAGGTTAGCCGGTTCGATAACCGGATCATTCGGATCGTCGACGGCCAGGAAGAGAGTGCGATCGTTGTTGGCCACATAGAGAGTGATGGGCAATAACGCGTGCGGATTGGCGATATTCACCGCCGTTGCATTCGCCCATTCGCCGGCGGCGATCTGGCCGTCGATGGTCGGCTCGGTTCCGGAGGCAACAAAAGATGACACAATGGCGTGGCCGCTGTCGGCAGGCGTGGCGCTTGTTTCGATCGACTGCGGCCCTTCAACGCCGCCGACCATTGCGCTGATGCGATAATAGAAGGTGGTTCCGGGAGCCACATCGCTGTCGATATAATCGCGCATCTGCCTGCCTAGCAGGCCTCGCTGCGCCAGATTTACGGTCGCCAGCGCCTCGTAAGGGCCGCCGGCGCTGGTGCCGCGGTAGATTTTATACTCGTCGATATTGGGATGCGCATAGACAGGATCCCAGGACAGCGGCACGAAACCGGCAAATCCCGTTCCGGCGGCGGGATTCAGCGGCGCCAGCGGCCCGAGCGCGAATCCGTAAATATCCCAATTCGAGTTGCGGAGATCCTGCCATACGGTTATACCCGCGCCGCGCGCGTCGAGCGCCAGTCTGGGATTGCGTTGGTTCTCCGGGACATCGGTCAACAGAAGGCTGTTTCCCAGGGGCAGGCCGCTAGCGTTATAATTTTTTCCCCAGATGTCATAGGTGCCGTTTTGATCGGACTGCCAAACGACGCTGAAGCCGCCGCTGGCCGTTGCCGCCACATCCGGCGCCAAGTGCTCGGACAATGCGCCAGATTCGGGGATGACGAAATAGTCTATCGATGACGACCCGTCCGGGTTGTAAGTGTGAGCATAGACTGTTTGATGCAGAGAGTAGATCATGTAACAAATCATCATCCGGCCGTCCTTTTGCAGGGCGATCGCCGGCTCGTAGTGACTCTTATCGATCAGATCCAGGCTCACCAAAAACTCTTCGCCTGCCGCCGCACCGTTGCCGTCATACCAGCGGGCGTATATTTGATATTCGTGTCGGTTGTTCCGCGCATCGTGCCAGGCGACGATGAAGGAGCCGTCTTGCTTCATCGCGACATCCGGAAAATCGCAGTACTCTGTGGCGGGGCTGTTGACCTGAAAATTTGCTCCCAGCGGCGTGCCGTCCGAGCGGTAGCGCTGGGCAAAGATATTCTGGGTCCAGTCGTGCCAGCAGATGACGAAATCGCCGGCACCGTTCATGGCAATGGCAGGTACTCGTTGACCGTTGGCGGTTTCATCTTCATTCACCTTGAACCACCAGCCGATCGGTGCGCCGTTGGCCGCGAACCTTTGCGCATAAATATTCATATTGCCTTCGCGCTCATCCATCCAGGTCACGACAAAATGACCGCGATCGTCCATGGCGACGTCCGCTGCTTCCTGGAACCCGAACTGGGGGTTGGGGGAAACCGGCAGGTTCTTGCCGACCGGGATTCCTTTCGCATCCACCAGCTGCATGTAAAGTCTGAAACCACCGGCCCGGTAATCCTGCCAGCAGATCACGGCACAGCCGTATCGATTCATGGCCACAGCCGGATAGTCCTGCTGATAGCCGACGGTGTCGTCGCTGATTTTATAGTCATCGATCATGGCTGCCGAAAGGGCATCCATCTCCGGTCGGAGAAAGGAATCCGGCTGGCTGCGCGCAAAAAGAAAAAGGGGAGCGGCAAGGAGAAAAACCCAGAAAAAGATCAGCCGGGACGTTTTCATCGTGCACCTCCTGTTGGGATGGCGGACAAGGGCGCCCTCTGCCAGGCGTTTGCCCTGGACCGTATCGGCCGCTGGCATGCGGACCCATCATTTGGTCAGCGCCATTTTTTTGCTGCAAAAGTAGAGCGGCGCTTGGCTATCGATCGATATGGCCTGCAAGCGATAAAAATAGACCCCGGACGCGACGCGGATGCCGTTCCGGTCGGTGCCGTCCCAGAGTCGCTGATGGCGCCCGGCCTGCAGGTTGCGGTTTTCCAGCGATTTGACTCTTTTCCCGTCGATGCTGTACACCGTCAACTCGACGCGGGCGGGACGAGGCAGATCGAACAGGATCGCGGTCGTCGGATTGAATGGATTGGGATAATTGGGCAGCAGATCGAATTGCGCCGGTGTTTGTCGATCCGGGTCCGGCACCGCGGTCGCGAGCGGATCCGAGAATTCGGAGGTGTTGCCGTCGGCGTCGGTTGCGGTCGCCGTGACAAAGGCGCCGCTCAGCGCGCCCGACCAGCTGAACGCTCCGGCGGCGTCGGCCGTCACGGTGGCGAGACAGGTCCGGCCCTGGCCGTCGGGCCCGGCAAAGATCTCGACCCTGGCATGGGCCGGCGCCGTGCCGGTTACCGGCGCCAGGCTGGTGAGGGTGGGCGCGGGGATATACCGGTTGCCTGCTTGCAGGTCGATGCCCATGGTGCCGTTGGCAAAGATGCTGTTGCGGGTGATGGTGTTTTCAGTACTATTCGGGTCGATGACGGCAACGCCGGCGCCCGCATTGCAGGCGATCACATTGCCGGGACCGATGGTGTTTTTTTGCGCGCCGGTGTTCACTTCGATGCCGTGCTGACCGTTCGGCAGCGGCGTCGTGCCGTCTGCAGCGACGCCGATGCGATTGCCGGCGATCCGATTTTCGCTGGCCTCCGCGTACAGGAGCTGGATGCCGTTCTCCAGGTTGCCGCTGATCACGTTGCCGCAGCCTGCCGTCTCTTCACCGACAACCGTCAGAGCCGCCATTAGTTCGATGCCGGTGGTGTTGGGGATCGCGCTGGTTCCCGCCAGGTCGGTGCCGATCCAGTTGCCGAGGATGCGGCTGTGGCGGCAATCCTCCGAGGGGATCAGGATGCCGTATCCATTTGCCGACACGATATTCCGCTCGCCCTCTGTGGACCCGCCGATGACGGCGTGGGAAGACCGGCCGTGCAGCCGGATGCCGGCGAACTGGTTGCCCAGGGCGATTGTGCCGCCCGCATCCAGGCCGATGATATTGCCGATCACCCGGGTGCTGTCGCAGTCATAGATCTCGATGCCGTCGTGCACACAGCCAGCGATGGTGTTTCCCGGACCGATCGTGTTTAGGTGGGAGTTTTCCGTCATAAAGATGCCGACCCTGCAGCCGAGGGTGTCGTCGCCGGCGCAGTTGAGGCCGATAAAATTGTTGGCGATCGCATTCCGCCTGCCACCCTGGGAGATGACGATGGCGATCGAGTTCTGTGGAGCGACAACGGTGTTGCGCTGCGCCGCGGTTTCGCCGCCGATGGTGTTGTGATCGCCGCCCCAGATCTCGATGCCGCGGGTGGAATTCGGATGGCGCTGCATGCCGCTCGCATCGGTGTTGATCAGGCAATTGCTGACGCGGTTGTGATCGCCCCTGATGAGGACGGCATGGTCGGAAAATCCGGAGATCGTCAGGCCGATCAGGCAGATCGAGGAGCCGTTGATCGTGAAGCCGTTGTTGACCGTCCCGTTGTTGAGGATACAGATGACCGGATGGCTGGAAGACGGGTCGAGGCCGTGAAAGGAGCGTTGGGTGAGGCCGTCGATCACGGTTCCATCGTCGTCGAGGTGCGGCAGCCAGGTCAGCGGCCGGATGGTCCAGACGCCGGCGGCCGCGTCGTAGCCGGGATCGGCCAGCGGGATATGGAAGTGGATTTGATCCGCGCCGGCAGCCGCATCGGCATCGAGCATGGCCTGGCGCAGCGAGCCCGGCCCCGAGTCCGCGGTGTTGGTGACCAGGAAGGTGGCGGCGGGTGCTGCAGATTGGGCGGATGCTGCGAAAGCGCTGCTAGCCGCAAACAAGGCGAGAACCGCTGCGAACGCGACAATGCGCAAGTATTGCATGATTTTCATCTCTTCTCCTTCAGACGGGGTGGGGGACAAGTGCTTGCATGGGGGTGTGCGGTTCGCCGGGGCGGCGGGGGCAGATGTTGATCAGCGCCGCGATGCACCCCATGCGCTCGAGGCCTGCATGGACCGCTGTGCGGGGGCCGTCGGTGGGGGTCTCTATAAATATAGCGAAGGGTTGATCTGTTGGCAAGGGTTTTTTGCTGCGGCGGGAAGGCGGATTTGCTTTATTCAAGGCCGAGCAGGAAATCGTCTTTGCGGATGCCGAGTTTTTTCATCTTGAAGCGCATGTTGGGTTCGGACAGGCCGAGGGCCTGGGCGGCGCGGCACTGGTTGCCGGCGAAGCGGCGCAGGGCTTTCTGGATGAGCTCTTTTTCGAGCTGCGCCACCGCCGCGCTCAGGGGTTGCAGCTGCAGATTGCCGAATTGCTGATCGGCTTTGAAAAAGGGGAGCAGCTCCGGCAACAGCTCGTTTTCCGGCGAGGAGAGCACCAGGTTGCGCACCACGTTTTCCAGCTCCTTGAGATTGCCCGGCCAGGAATGCTTGAGCATCTGGTTAAAGATCTCGAAATTGATGGCCGGCATCGGCCGGCCCAGCTCTGCGCAGATGCGCTGGAGAAAGTGCTCGACCAGAATCGGAATATCCTGCTTGCGCTCGGCCAGCGGCGGCAGTTTGATGGTCAACTCGGAGAGCAAAAGAAAAAGATCCCCATCGAAACGGCCATTTTCCACCTCGTCGTAGATTTTGGGGGTGGCGGTGCAGAGGAGGCGAAAGGGGGTCAGCTGGGTTTCTTTGTTGTCTTTAGGATTTAAACGATAATGCCCATGTTTGCTGATTTTGAGCAATCTGTGCTGTGCTTCAGAAGTCAAGTGCTCTAGGTTTTGGATGACTATAATACATTTGCGAGGTATATCGATTGTTTCGTTAGCCTGTCCTGGTGACAATCCATTTTGCATTTCGTCTTCAAAAGCAATGTTTAGCCTTGTGGCGTCTGCAATGAGAAATGAATCAGCTATTTGTTGACCTTTAGCATAAATCATTTTTGCAATCAATATTTTTTCTGTGCCAGGATCTCCCAGAATAATAGCATTGTATTTGCTTTGACTGGCAAGGGAAACAGATTTTCGGATATGATTCATTTCGGGCGAATTGCCTACCAACTCGGTTTGAAATAAAATATCCTTCCAAAAACAATTGGTCATAATAAGCTCGATTTAATCTAGTCAGATTGAATTCGATGTCTATCTATTTGGGAAATATATTATCTTGGAATTAAATTAGCTCTAGGGTTTAATGAAAAATTTCTTATTTAAAATCTGGCCTCTTTTTAAACGCATTCTAAGCACATGGTAGTACAAGTTCCAGCTTGCGAGAATGATCATAAATAAAAGCATTATTTTCATCATGACAAATGGAGAACGGGATAGACCTGATAATAACAGAATTGAGAAGGACAGGGCTAGTTGAACTAATTTTATCTTGTCTTCAACGAAGCTTTTTAGTATTTGCAGTAATATGCTGGATTGGTGGTACTTGATAAATATTTGAGCAGTCGACGGAGAGAATTTTTTATCAAATAACAATTTTTCGCGCATTAAATGGCTTTCTGAATGAAGAGCTAGGAGGCGCAAAAAAAGAATAACCAACAGCAAAGATAGTGAAAATGTCGTGAAGTATTGATCAAAGCCATAAACATCTATTTTTCTTATGGTAAAAAGCATGTCAAAGGTATCAAAAGAAACCGCAATAAAAATTCCTAAAGCCCAAAAGTTTAAAAAGGCTCCGTTAGGTCTTCCGGTCAAGAAGAGTAATAAAAAGTAAAGAAAAATTATAACTAGGCTTAAATAATCTATCCTTAATAAATAATGCATTATAGTGATTGTCCCCACAGACATCGAATATTCGGCTAGGTTTCTTATGTGGATCAAGAGGGGAAATAAAATCAGAACCGCCAAAAATATTGTAATATAAATGATATGGAGCTGATTACTTTTCCAAAACAAATAACGCATGACAAAATAAGTAATAGAAATCAAATATAATAGATGTGAAATAAGCCGAGAATAGATAAAATAACTGTATTTTAACATTTCAGTGCCCACGACGCCATTATCGCCAAGGAAATAGACTAAAAATGTGAAAGAAACAAATAGAAATGTCAGTGAAAAAAAAACAAAAATATCCCACAAGTAATGATCTCTTTGTGCAATATTTAGGCAAAAAATACCTAATAGAAAATAAAGAGAATAATTTATCCAACTTAATAGATGTAAATGACTATGTGGTAGCCATGAAATAATGTTTAAAAGAATTAAGTATATTATCCACAGGCTAAACACAATAGATAATTTTAGCTGCTGAGTCATCATTATCTCTTTGATAAAAAAGGTTTATACGTAGAAATAGATGTCTTTTAGAATCGTCTATGACTCTAATTAAGCACAAGATCCGATGCGTAAAGAATTCAAGAGCATTTTCCAAAAAGGCAACTCAGTAGTGATACTTGATGTTAAAAGATAATAATATTCGGTTTTATACTTGATGTGATATTTATAGCTGAATAATAATAGATTTATGTTATCAAGTCAAGCAAAACGTTAAAATTGACGAAATATTGTAGGTGCACCTACTAAGTGACTTTGTGTGTCACACTTTCGATTTATAAAGATAACTTTTTAAATGATTAAATTATATAGACTAATATGAGTTATCAGAATAATGATTTAGTAGTTATAGATATGACTTAGATGTGTTTTTTATGTTTGCTTAATTCAATAGATATCGCCAAAAATGGCGATAAAACGTAAAAATAACTTGACACAAACGATAAAAGGTTTAGATTATACTATAGAAGTCGAAAGGGCAGAAATCATCTGTTAAAGCTGCTTTTCTTCAAATCACGAATTTGACTAAAACAAAGTAAATCTTAATAGATAGTGTAAAGATCACAGCAACAGAATTATTTTACAGTAGTCTATAAAGAACGAAACAAATCATTACCATTTAATTTAATAACGAAGATTTTTCTCACTTCCTCCCCCCACAAAACACGTTGCAGTGCGAATTTCACACCCCGATTCGCCTGCAACGTGTTGCTTTTTTCCCTTCCCCCATTTTCCCTTTCTATTCCTCGTCCAGCAGTTCCGCCAGCGCAAAGCGCGCCAGCCTGATCTGTTCATAGGGCGACTCGTTGCCGGTTTCGTACAGGCAGCCGATGCGGCCGTCGGCCATTTGCGCCAGGCTCGAATAGGCGGCCGGACCGGCGGTCAACCGCAAGCCCGCGCTCCAGGTCGTGCCGCTGTCGGCGCTCAATTTCACCGTCAGGCGCACGCGCTCCTCGCGGTCGGCCGGATTCGAGAACAACAGCAGCTGCCCGCCTTCGCCTGGCTCGACCGCGATCAGGCTCGCCTGGCAGATCGGTTCGATCAATGCCGAATCCGGCCGCAGGTCGCTCCACGTCAGCCCCTCGTCCGCGCTTGTGCTCACCATGCGCACGCTGCGGCGGCGGTCATAGTTGCGCATGTTGAGCAACAGGGTGCCGTCCGCGCGCTCCACCACCGCGCACTCGTTGACCTGATGCTGCGGCGTGCGGCCGCCCAACTGCCAGCTGGCGCCGTGGTCGTCGCTGAAGATGACGTGCGAATAATAATGATCGGTGCCGGCCTCGATGTGGTCGCACGGCACCAGCAGCCGGCCGCTGCGCAGCTGAATGCCGTTGCCCGGCCCGGTCGCATACCAGGTCCAGTCGCTCTGTTTCACCGCCGCAGTGATCTCGCGCGGCGCTGTCCAGGTCAGACCGTCGTCGGCGCTGCTGCACACCCACACCGTGCGGCTAGCAGTGCTGGTCTGCGCGATGATCTCCGGCTCGCGGTCCGTGCCCAGGTTGTGGGTCATGAGCAGCCAGATGACCCCGGTGGCGCGGTCGACCACCGCACAGGGGTTGCCGCAGGTGTTGTCGCCGTCGTCCCAGATCACCTGCAGACCGCTCCAGGTCCGGCCGTTGTCGACGCTGCGCCTGACCACCAGATCGATGTCGCCGCTGTCGCTGCGGTCGCGTTTGCGGCCCTCGCAAATCGCCAGCACGGCGCCCGACGGCGTCGCCGCCAGGGCCGGAATGCGAAAGGTGTCGTAGCCGTCTCTGCCGCTTACGAACACCGGCGCCTGCTCGATGTTAGCGGTCTCGCGGCCGCAGCCGCAAAACAGCCCCGCTGCGGAGATCAAAAGAACACCATAAAAACCGATACGCATCGCTCTCCTCCGTCTGTTGTTCTTGCGCCAGGATTCCACATCGCGCGGACCGTCCGGCTTTGCTCACGCTACAGCCTGATCCCCACCAGCAGCTGCGGGGTAAAGGTCGGATAGTCGATCTCCTCGTCGAAATTGGGCGGTTTGTTGGTGCGGAAAAAGCCGAACCCGATGCCGGGCGCAGGCTGGATATACAGCCTGCCGCCGGCCAGATCGAACCGATAGCCGATCTTGAATTCGCCCCACATCTCGATGCCCGGATAGTCCTTGTCGTTGACCTTTGAATGGATCTTGTTGTAGGCCGGGTAGAGCTCCGCTTCGAGGTGCAATCCCCTGTAGATGAACCGGCGGTAACCGAGCAAAAAGGTGAAGGCATTGACCTCGAAACTGTCATGCTCGAAATTTTGCCAACACGGCCCGAAAAAGAGTTCGTGTCCGGCGGCCGGACGATAATTGATCTGCAACAGGTAAATGTCCGCCAGCGGATAGGTGAGGCTCGTCGCCAGGCTCCATTTTGCGGGAGTTTCTTCTGTTTGCGCAAGGGAATTGACCGTCGCCGTGAGAACAATGCAAGCGATCAGGAGTTTTTTCATATCGTCGTCCTTGTCCGATGGTTTGCGCTCAGGCGATTTTGTTTCGCAAAAACCGGTTGGGCGCAGATGGTTTGCCCCCCGCAGTTTGTATGTGTTTGGTCTTGCCGATTGCCTTAAATCCGTTGCCAGGCGGAGTGCATCTGCGACCGGGCCGCGTCGTGCACCACGATCCCGGCGTTCCATAGCTCCCGGGCCCTTGCTTAAAGACCTTGCCGGCCGCGAACAACAACCTGAGCACCCATCGGCTCTCGTCGGGTTGCCGGCCGCGGCCGGCGCTTGCATAGCTGATCCGGATTTTAGCCCTTTTATTTTCCTGGTTGCAGGGATTCGAATTGTTTCTGCAGGCCGGGCAGCCGCTGGTCGGGCGCCAGGTCGAGCACCACCTTGCCGCTCTTGCCCGGCTGCACCGGCGCAAAACCGAACAGGGTGTTGCGCTGAAAGTCGCGCACTTCGCAGTAAAACAGCGCCTTGGTTTTTGGCAGGTCGCGGCGCGGGATCTGCACGGTAAAGCGCATGGCGCGGTCGATCGTGGTCTGCCAGAACGGCACGCTGCGGTCGAGCGGATAGTCGGGCGTCACCAGATAGAGGGCGATATAGGGCGTCCGGCGGTAGAGCGTGCCGACCCAGCGGTCGTCGAAAAAGGCGCGGCCGTTGAGCTCG
>Ga0209200_1001959_pt1 | contig 19831 bp, 17 predicted proteins | sample AD_UKC033_MetaG_FD_184406 | JGI IMG/M metagenome (GOLD analysis project Ga0209200, IMG submission 184406) | Active sludge microbial communities of municipal wastewater-treating anaerobic digesters from USA - AD_UKC033_MetaG (SPAdes) (version 2) | ecosystem: Engineered > Bioreactor > Anaerobic >...
GCGCGTGGATGCGGCGCCCGGCCAGTGAGCCGAGCGCATCATATACGAGCCGGTGGCGCGCGACCCGGTTCTTGCCGGCGAAGCAGGCGGCGACGATGTGCACGTGGTAGTGCCCGCCTTCGCGCGCACCGGCGTGGCCGATGTGATGGTGACTGTCGTCGCGCACCTGGATCGATTCGGGTTGCAGGTGCTCGCGCAGGATGCGCTCGAGAAGTTCGGCGGACGGGTTCATCGGGTTTCCTCGCCCGGCGCGTTCGCCTCGGGCGGCTGTTGATCGAGATAGCGGGCCAGCGCCAGCCCCTGGGCGATCGTGAAGACGAGCGTGAGTCCCAGGCTGCCGAAGAGCTTGAAGTTGACCCAGGCATCGGTGCTGAAACTGTAGGCCACCCACAGGTTCAGTGCGCCCATCAGCACGAAGAAGCCGACCCAGGCCAGGTTCAGCCGTTGCCAGATCCTGTCGGGCAATTGCAGCTGCTCGCCCATCAGGAGCTTGAGCAGGTTCTTGCCGGCCAGCGGCGCGAGGCCCAGCGCCAGCGCCATCGCCCAGTACAGGCCGGTGGGCTTCCACTTGATGAAGGTGTCGCTCTGGAAGTAGACCGTGGCGCCGCCGAGGACCACGATCAGCACGAGACTCACCCACAGCATCGCGTCGATCTTGCGCCGGCGCGCCTTGAGCCACAGCACCTGCGCCAGCGTCGCGATGATCACGACCACGGTGGCCAGCAGCACCGGCGCCTGTTCGGCGCCGACCGTCCCGCCGGCGACCAGGCCGCCCAGGTGCAGCGTCGCGTAGTCCGCGGCCCATTCCTTGTGCGACTCCGCGTACTTGTAGGTCGCGAAGAAGAGGATGATGGGCAGGAAATCGAAGAGTAGCTTCATGCGCCGTGGGTATGCAGGGAGTCGATCACCGTGGCGCTCGGGGCCGGACCCGGGGCCTCAGCCTGCGGGATCGAAATCGATCGCCGCCGAGTTGATGCAGTAACGCAGGCCGGTCGGTCGCGGGCCGTCGGGGAAGACATGGCCCAGGTGCGAACCGCAGCGGCGGCAGCGCACCTCGACGCGCACCATGCCGTGACTCGCGTCGCGCACTTCCTCGATCACGTCGGCGTTCACCGGCGCCCAGTAGCTCGGCCAGCCGCAGCCGGCGTCGAACTTGGTCGCCGATTCGAACAGCGGCGTGCCGCAGCCGATGCAGCGATAACGGCCGCTGTCCCAGTGGTCCCAGTAGCGCCCGCTGAAGGGCCGTTCGGTTGCCGCATGACGCGCGACCTGGTACTGCTGGGCGTCCAGGCATGCGCGCCACTCGGCGTCGCTGCGCTGCACCTCGTAGCGCGGGTCGTCGTGCGGATGCGGTTCGTGCGGCTTCACGGATTCGGAGCATAGCGGGATGCGCGGGCCCTGCCGAGCGGCCGGACGCCTGCGACGTGCCCGAGGCATTGCCCCCGTGCTGGAAGGCACGCGCAGACGCGTCGGACCCCTCGAATCGGGGGGTGGGCCGGTGGTGTCCGCGATTCGCTCGGCAAGCGCCGGCTGCCGCCGTACGATTGCCTAGAATCGAACGAGTGTTCTATTTTTTTCGAGGAGACGCCGGTGAGCGCGAGATACGAGGTGCGCGGCGCCGTGGCCGTGATCACGCTGGACAATCCGCCCGTCAACGGCCTGGGCCTTGCGACGCGGCAGGCGCTGGCTCAGGGCCTGGAGCGCGCGGCCGGCGACGCGGCGATCCAGGCCGTGGTGCTCACCGGTGCCGGAACGGCGTTCTCCGGCGGCGCCGACCTGCGGGAGTTCGGCACGCAGAAGGCGGTGACCGAGCCCAACCTGCTCTCGCTGATCAAGCTGGTCGAGGCGATGGAAAAGCCCGTCGTCGCGGCACTGCACTCCGTCGCGATGGGTGGGGGCCTGGAGCTGGCGCTGGCCTGCCACTACCGCGTCGCCGCGCCCGGCACGAAGATCGGCTTGCCCGAAGTGAAGATCGGCCTCGTCCCCGGCGCCGGCGGCACGCAGCGCCTGCCGCGCGTGCTCGGCGTAGAGACCGCGCTGAACATGATCGTCAGCGGCGAGCCGGTGGCCAGCGAGCGCCTGGCCGCGCTGCCGGGCCAGAAGCTGATCGACCGCCTGATCGAGGGTGACTTCCTCGCGGGCGCCGTCGCCTTCGCCGAGGGCATCGCGGCCGCGCGCCCGCTGCCGCTCGTGCGCGCGCTGAAGGCCACACACCCGAACGCCGACGCCTACTTTCAGTTCGCCCGCAACACCGCCAAGGCGATGTCGCGCCACTTCCCGGCGCCGGCGCGCTGCGTCGACTGCGTCGAGCAGGCGGTCAAGGCGCGCACGATCGACGAAGGACTGGCCTACGAGCTGCAGACCTTCCTCGCGCTGATGCTCACGCCCGAGAGCAAGGCGCTGCGCCACGCCTTCTTCGGCGAACGCGCGGCGAGCAAGATCCCGGACGTCCCCGAGGACACGCCCACGCGCCGGATCGAGAAGGTCGGGGTCATCGGTGCCGGCACGATGGGGGGCGGCATCACGATGAACTTCCTGAACGCCGGCATCCCGGTGGTGCTGCTCGAGACCAGGCAGGAAGCGCTCGACCGCGGGGTCGCGACGATGCGCCGCAACTACGAAGGGCAGGTGAAGAAGGGCAGGCTCGCGCAGGACAAGCTCGAGCAGCGCATGGCGCTGCTGTCGCCGACGCTGTCCTACGACGAGCTTCGCGACGTCGATCTCGTGATCGAGGCCGTCTTCGAGGAGATGGACGTCAAGCGTCAGGTCTTCGAGCGGCTGGATGCCAGCTGCAAGCCCGGCGCGATCCTGGCGACCAACACGAGCACGCTGGACGTGAACCGCATCGCCGGTTTCACGAAGCGGCCGCAGGACGTGCTCGGGATGCACTTCTTCAGCCCGGCCAACATCATGAAGCTGCTGGAGGTGGTGCGCGGCGAGAAGACCGCCAAGGACGTGCTCGCGACGGTGATGCAGCTGGCGCGGCGGATCCGCAAGACCGCGGTGGTCGCCGGCGTCTGCGACGGCTTCATCGGCAACCGCATGATCGAGCAGTACAGCCGGCAGGCCGGCTTCCTGCTCGATGAAGGGGCGACGCCGCAGCAGGTCGACCGCGCGATCGAGCGCTTCGGCTTCGCGATGGGGCCCTTCCGCATGAGCGACCTCGCGGGCAACGACATCGCCTGGGCGATCCGCAAGCGCCGCGCACTCGAACACCCCGGGATGAAGTACAGCGCGAGCGCCGACCAGCTCTGCGAGCTCGGGCGCTTCGGGCAGAAGACCGGTGCCGGCTGGTACGACTACAAGCCCGGCCGGCGCGATGCGATCGTCTCTCCGGTGGTGCTCGAGCTGCTGGACAAGCATCGCCGCGCGATCGTCATCGAGCCGCGGGCGATCAGCGACGACGAGATCGTGCAGCGCCTCGTCTACAGCCTCGTCAACGAGGGCGCGCGCATTCTCGAGGACGGCATCGCCAGCAAGGCCAGCGACATCGACATGGTCTACCTCACCGGCTACGGCTTTCCGCTGCATCGCGGCGGCCCGATGTGCTACGCGGACCAGGTCGGTCTCTTCAACATCGTGCAGGCCTGCCGGCGCTTTGCGCGCAACCCGCACGATGATGCACGCTTCTGGGAGCCGGCGCCGCTGCTGACGCGCCTGGCCGAACAGGGCGGCAGCTTCACCGGATGAGGGCGGCTGCCGCAGCGATGCCGCCTGGCAGCCGGACGCGGCAAGGCTGACCGCAGCGCAGCGACCCGATCGAGACCGCACGAGACCGCAATCATGATCAAGCGTTTCCTCCTCTTCCTGCTGGCGGCCGTGCTGCTGCTCGCGCTGGCGCTCGTGGCCAACACGCTGCGCCAGGGCTCGCGCCAGCTCGAAGTTGCGCCGGCGCCGGCGCTGGCGGTCGACCGCGACGGCGTCGTGCGGACGATGGCCGCGGCGGTGCGCGCGAAGACGGTCAGTGGCGAGAAACCGGTGCCCGGCGTGGACGCCGAGTTCGACGCGCTGCACGCGCTGCTGCGCGAGCGCTACCCGCGCGTCTTCGCCGAACTCGCGCCCGAAGTCGTCGGCGCCCACAGCCTGCTCTTCAGTTGGAAGGGCAGCGACCCGGCGCTCAAGCCCGTGGCGCTGATGGCGCACCAGGACGTGGTCCCGGTGGCGGCCGACACCGAGTCGAGCTGGACGCATCCGCCTTTCGGCGGCGTCGTCGAGGGCGGCTTTGTGTGGGGCCGCGGGACGCTCGACGACAAGAGCAACCTGGTGACGCAGCTCGAGGCGCTGGAGATGCTGCTGAAGGCCGGCGTCAAGCCGCGGCGCACGATCTATCTCGTCTCGGGCCACGACGAGGAGATCGGCGGCGAGCAGGGTGTGGTGCAGATCGTCAAGCTGCTGCGCGAGCGCGGCGTGCGCCTGGACTGGGTGCTGGACGAAGGCCTCGTCGTCACCCACGGCGTGATGCCGGGCATCGACAAGCCCGTGGCGCTGATCGGGCTGGCCGAGAAGGGTTCGGTCTCGCTCGAACTGGTCGCCACCGCGCCGCCCGGCCACTCGTCGATGCCGCCGGGCCCGGGCCAGGGCGCGGTCGGGCGCCTGGCCGCGGCCTTGGCGCGGCTGGACGCGCAGCCGCTGCCGGGCGGCATCCAGGGTGCCGCGGCCGAGATGTTCGAGGCGATTGCGCCCGAGATGCCCTTCGGCCAGCGCCTGGCGCTCTCCAACCTGTGGCTCACCAGGCCGCTCGTCGAGCGCATGCTCGCCAAGGGTGCGGCGACCAACGCGATGCTGCGCACGACGACGGCGATGACGATGCTCTCGGCCGGCGTCAAGGAGAACGTGCTGCCGGGAAGCGCCACCGCCGTCGTGAATTTCCGCATCCTCCCCGGCGACACGATCGAGTCGGTGCGGGCCGAGGTCCGGCGCATCGTCGCCGACGACGCGATCGAGATCCGCCTGCACGGCGGGGGCTTCAACCCCTCGCGGCTCTCGACCTCGCACTCGGATTCCTTCCGGCTGATCGAGCGCGCGGTGCGCGATGTCTTCCCCGACGCGGTGGTCGCGCCGGGGCTGATGCTCGCGGCCTCGGATGCGCGCCACTTCGATGGGATCTCGGATGCCAGCTACCGTTTCATGCCGATCCGCTTCGACAGCGAGGACCTGAAGCGCCCGCACGGCACCAACGAGCGCATCGCCGTCGACCAGCTCGTCGACATGGTGCGCTTCTACCATCGCCTGCTCGAGCAGGCCGCGCAATGAACCCGATGAACCCCCACGGAGCACGCAAGCCATGAGCCAAGCCGTCATCGTCTCCACCGCCCGCACGCCGCTGGCCAAGAGCTGGAAGGGCGCCTTCAACATGACGCATGGCGCCACGCTCGGCGGGCTGGCGGTGCAGGCCGCGGTGCAGCGTGCCGGCATCGAGCCCGAAGCGGTCGAGGACGTGCTGATGGGCTGCGCCACGCCCGAGGGCGCCACCGGCTGGAACATCGCACGCCAGGTGGCGCTGCGCGCCGGCCTGCCGGTGAGCACGAGCGGCATCACGATCAACCGCTTCTGCTCGAGCGGCCTGCAGACGATCGCGCTGGCGGCGCAGCGCATCGCCGGCGGCGAGGGCGAGGTGTTCGTGGCCGGCGGTGTCGAGAGCATCTCCTGCGTGCAGAACGAGATGAACCGCCACATGTTCGAGGACGCCTGGCTCGCCGAGCACAAGCCCGAGATCTACTGGCCGATGCTGCAGACCGCGGAGACCGTCGCCAAGCGCTACGCGATCCCGAAGGAGCGCATGGACCGTTACGGCGCCGAAAGCCAGCAGAAGGCCTGCGCCGCGCAGGAGCAGGGCCTCTTCAAGGACGAGATCGTGCCGGTGACGGTGACGGCGGGCGTGGCCGATCCGGTGCTGGGCCTGCGCAGCAAGGAGCTGACGGTCAGCGTCGACGAGGGTCTGCGCCCGGGAACGACCTACGAGGGCATCAAGGACATCCGCCCGGCGGTTCCGGGTGGGGTCGTCACCGCGGGCAACGCGAGCCAGTTCAGCGACGGTGCCGGCGCCTGCGTCGTCGTCAGCGAGTCCTACGCCGAGCGCAAGGGACTGCGCCCGCTCGGCCGCTTCCTCGGCTTCGCGGTCGCGGGCTGCGAACCCGACGAAATGGGCATCGGCCCGGTGTTCGCGGTGCCCAAGGTGCTGCAGCGGCTCGGGCTCGGCGTCGACGACATCGACCTCTGGGAGCTCAACGAGGCCTTCGCGGTGCAGGTGCTCTATTGCGCCGACCGGCTGCGGATCCCGATGGAGCGGCTCAACGTCAACGGCGGCGCGATCGCGATCGGCCATCCCTACGGCATGAGCGGGCAGCGCCTCACCGGTCACGCGCTGATCGAGGGCCGCCGCCGCGGCGCCAGGCGCGTCTGCGTCACGATGTGCATCGGTGGCGGCATGGGCGCGGCCGGTGTCTTCGAAGTCCTCTGATCCGGGCACCAGAGCGGCGAGTCCAGGAGCGGCGGGCACGGGCATGGCGGACGACCTGGAGCTGGCGCGGCGGATCTTCGACACCGCGCCCTTCATGCGCGAGCTCGGCGTCGTGCCGATCGAGGTGAACCCCGGGCGCGTGACGACCGAAATGGCGATCGCGCCGCGGCACCTGCAGCACAGCGGCGTCGTGCACGCCGGCGTGATGGCGAGCATGGCGGATCACACGATGGGTGGGGCGGCGCAGTCGCTGGCCGGAACCGAGCGCCTCGTGCTGACCGCCGAGCTCAAGACGAGCCTGCTGCGCTCGGCCAGCGGCGAGCGGCTGGTCTGTCACGCCTGGGTGCTCAAGCACGGGCGCACGCTCTGTTTCACGGAGGCCGAGGTCTACGCCGAGCGCGGCGGCGAGCGCTCGCTGGTGATGAAGGCCTCGGCGACGATGGCGGTGACCGCGCTGCGGCCCTGAGTGCCCTGAGGCATCGATCACGACGCTGCCCCTGCAGTGCGACGCATTGCAGGCCGTGCTTGACGAGCGGGCTTGACGCCGGGCGCGATCCGGGCAAGCTGGATGCAATTGGCGACGACGCACGCGGAGATCCTCATGACCCCAGAGACCCACCCGACCCAGGCTCCTCACGCGACCCACGGGACGCATGAGGTCCTCAACCAGGCCGCACCGTTCGCGGGCGTCAACCTGTTCGAGGCCAACCGGCCGCTGCAGGACGCGCTGCACTGGCATCACCCGGGTTTCGACGCCGCGCGCTTCGCGGCCTTCGGCGCCGAGGCCGGCAGCGCCGAGATGCAGATGCACGCGCGCCTGGCCAACACGAATCTGCCGCAGCTGCAGACCTTCGACGCCTGCGGGCGGCGCATCGACCAGGTCGAGTTCCACCCCAGCTACCACGCGCTGATGGCCTCGGCGCTGCGCCAGCGCCTGCACGGCGCGCCGTGGGCGCAGGGGCCGGGCGGCCACATCGAACGCGCCGCCGCCTTCATGCTCTTCACCGAGGCCGAGCCCTCGGTGCTGTGCCCGGTGTCGATGAGCTATGCGGTGACGCCGGCGCTGCGCGCCAATGCCGGCGTGATGGCCGACTGGGGCGACAAGATCACGAGCGATCGCTACGACCCGCGCTTCCTGCCGGTCGCGGGCAAGAGTGCGGCCACGCTCGGCATGGGCATGACCGAGAAGCAGGGCGGCTCCGACGTGCGCAGCAACACCGCGCGCGCCGAGGCCGATGGCGAGGACGCCTGGGGTCGACGCTTCGCGATCACCGGCCACAAGTGGTTCCTCTCGGCGCCGATGAGCGACGCCTTCCTCGTCCTTGCGCAGTCCGCAGGCGGCCTCTCCTGCTTCTTCATGCCGCGCCTCCTGCCCGACGGCAGCGTGAACGCGATCGCCATCCAGCGCCTGAAGGACAAGCTCGGCAACAAGGCCAACGCCAGCAGCGAGGTCGAGTTCGACCGCGCCAGCGCGTGGCTGGTCGGCGAGGAGGGGCGCGGCGTGCCGCAGATCCTGGCGATGGGGGCGCTGACACGGCTGGACTGCGCGCTCGGCACCTCAGGGCTGATGCGCCAGGCGCTGTCGATCGCGCTGCACCACTGCACGCAGCGCAAGGCCTTCGGGCAGCGGCTGATCGACCAGCCGCTGATGCGAAACGTGCTCGCCGACATGGCGCTCGAGAGCGAGGCGGCAACGGCCCTGGCGATGCGCCTGGCGCGCGCGGTCGACCGCACCGAGCACGGGCAGGACCCGGACGGCGTCGAGGCGGTGATGCGTCGCGTGCTGACGCCGATCGCCAAGTTCTGGATCTGCAAGCGTGGTGCGGCGCTGGGCCAGGAGGCGATGGAGTGCCTGGGCGGCAACGGCTACGTCGAGGAGGGTGGCCAGGGCGTGATGGCGCGCATCTACCGCGAGATGCCGGTCAACAGCATCTGGGAGGGCGCGGGCAACATCCAGTCGCTGGACCTGCTGCGCGCGCTGCGCAAGGGGCCGGTGCTGGACGTCGTGATGCACGAAACCGCGGTCGCGCGTGCCGCACACGCCGACGTCGAACGCCTCGGCGAGCGCGTGCGCAAGGGGCTGGACGGGGACGTGACCGAGACCGAGGCGCGCACGCTGGCGCGCGACCTCGCGCTGCTGATGCAGGCAGCGCTGCTGCAGCACAGCGCGCCGCCGGCGGTGTTCGACGCCTTCTGCGTCGGCCGCATCGGGCAGGCTTCGGACGTCTTCGGTGCGCTGCCCAAGCGCGTCGATGTCGGCGCGGTGCTGGCGCGCGCGATGCCGTGGAGCCCCTAGCCCTCGGGCCGCGTGCTCAGATCGTGATGTGCTCGCGATCGTCGCCGGCTTCGTCCAGCGCCTCGAAGCGCCGTGTGCGCGGCTGTACGTAGGCATCGGTGTCGACGAACGGCTGCGTCGGTTTCCAGGCCATCGGCGAGGTCGTCGGTCCGGGGTCCATCGGTTCCATCGGTTCCATCGGCTGCGTCGGCGCGAACGCGGCGTCGTTGACGGCATGCGGGTTGGCGTTCTCGCTGTGCAGATCGCCGCGCAGCAGCAGGTCACGCATGGCCTGCACGCGCTCGCCGTCGGTGAGGCCCGGGGCGCAGGGATCGGGCTCGATGCCGTAGGCCGGCAGCCGTTCGGCCGGCGTATAGAGGCTTGCGGCGGCCAGCGCCTGGTCGCGCTGGCGCCGTTCGGCGTCGCGCGCAGAGTGCCGCAGCACGAGCCAGAAGCCCAGAGATCCGACGAGGGCGACGAGTGCGACACCCAGGAACAGGCTCGAAGACGAATCCATTCGTGACCTTTCGATCGATGCGGCGGGTCCGGCGCCGGCCTTGCCGCCCCGGCGCCGGGAGCGATGTCCCGCATATCGGCGGCCTGCGCCGCGGCTTGAGCCGAAGAGCGGGCCTGGCCGTGCGCACCTACGCGGGCCGATCCGCGGCCGGCACCGTCTGGCCCGGAGCGGCTGCAAGCGGTCCCGCTCCCCCGGCGAGGAGGGCTTCGATCTGCCGGTCCTTCTGATCCCAGAGCGAAAGCAGCCAGCGGTGCACGCGCTTGCGGAACGGGGAATCCATCGCGCCGTCGCTGCGTCGGCAGTCGGCCGGGATCTCCTGCCGCTGGATGCGAACGACGATCCGCGGCACGCGTCCGCAGAGGAAATCCCAGAAGCTCGGGGCGCCGTACGGATAGACGATGGTCGCGTCTACGAGCGCCTCGAAGCGCTCGCCGAGCACCGCCGCCGCCATCGCCAGGCCGCCGGCCTTGGGCGGCAGCAAATGCGTCCAGCGTCCGCCCGCGGCGGCATGCTTGGCCGGCGTGAAGCGCGTGCCTTCGACGAAGTTCATCACGCTCGTGGGCGCGAGCGCGAACTTGGCGCAGGCGCGGCGGGCTGCGTCCAGATCCTCCTGGCGCTTCTGCGGATTGCGCCGCAGCACCTCCTCGGAGTGGCGCCGCATGAACGGGAAGTCCAGCGCCCACCAGGCCAGACCCATGATCGGCACGTACAGCAGTTCCTGCTTGAGGAAGAACTTGAGCATCGGGATGCGCCGGTTCAGCACGTACTGCAGCACGAAGATGTCGACCCAGCTCTGGTGGTTGCAGACCACGAGGTACCAGCTTCGCGTCGAGTAGCCCTCGTCGCTCTCGTCGCCCTCGACGTCCCAGCGGGTGGGCTGCGTCAGCCGCATCCAGGCCTTGTTGCCGGCGATCCAGCAGGTGGCCATGCCGTTGAGCACCGGGTCGAGCCTGCGCCGCGCCGCGGGCCAGGGCAGCAGCAGGCGAGGAATCGCCAGGCCAAAGAGCAGCACGCACCAGAAGAGGGTGTTGGTGAGCAGCAGCACCAGCGCGATGACGCCGCGCAGCGGTGCCGGCAGCCAGGCCAGCGAGAAAAGGGGCCGCTTGTCGATGCCGCGGCTCGTTGCAGGGTCGCTCCGGCTCATGTCGTGGGAATCGTCGAGGGGGTGGGCAATGGGCGCATGCCCTCATTTTCCGCCGAGGCCGCGATCACTCGCCGAAAGACGATCCGGTGCGGGTGCCGATGCCTTCCTTCGCGCCGCGCCTGCCGGCCTGGTCCGGGGCCGGCCAGCCAGTCCTCCGTGCCGCCGGAGCCAGGCGAGCGCAAGCCCGGCCCAGAGCAGCGCAGCAAGCGGCAGGGCCCACGCTGCCGTCGCCGGAACGAAGGCCGCCAGCAGCCGCGCGGCCAGCAGCAGCTGCAGCAGGCCTTCGAGCCTGCGCGCCAGGCGGTCGACGGCCTGGCTCTGTCCGGCCTGCGCCGCGCTCAGGCGGCTGACCATCGCCAGCATGGTGCCGCCGGCAAAGCCCAGCGCCATCGCGTGCAGGGCCGCAGCCTCGAACGCGGCATGCAGACTCGGGGGCAGCAGCGGCAGGGCCGATATCGCCAGCGCGATCCAGGCGGCACCCGACCAGGCAAAGGCGCGCAGCAGCAGGTGCAGCAGCGGCGATCGCGTCGCCGGGTGCGAGGCCCAACGCAGTGCAAGCCACAGCGTCAGCAGTCCGGCAGCCCCCGGCAGCAGCACATGGATCGGCCAGGCGCGGGCTGCGAGCTCGGGGTCGAGCCCGGACCACGAGGCCAGCGCCTGCAGCACGCTGGCTGCCAGCGGCAGCGCCGGCACCCACCAGGCGTCGCGCTGCGGGTCGTCGCGATCGGGTTGCGGAGCGTCGGCGTGCGAGAGGAAGGGCAGCAGGCGGTGCGAAGCCAGCAGGAACACCGGCAGCACCGCAGCCCAGAACGCGGTCCGCGCGAGCTCGCGTGCAGCGTCGGGGCGTTCACGCAGCAGCGCCAGCGCAGCGGCAGCCAGCGCCAGCACGACCAGCCCGCAGACCGTGGCGATGGCGTCGAAGTGGCGCGAGGGTCGCGTCGCGCCCCGCCGCAGCGAGACGAGCTGCAGCCACAGAACGGCCCAGCCCAGTGCACAGAGCACGAGCCCGAGCCCGGCAGCGACCGAGGACCAGGGGCCGATCGCCAGCGCCAGCAGCCATCCCGTCACCACCGCGCCCACACCCGGCGCGAGCGCCGCGGTGGCGAGTTCCGGCCGGCGCAACCACTTGGGCGCGCTGGTGAACAGGAAGCCGGCGAAGAAGAGCGGCATCGGCCCGAGCGTGAAGGCGAGCGCGTGCAGGGTCGTGGCCGGTACGCCGGCCGCGGCGGGCGGCGGCAAGAGCAGCGCCAGCCCCCAGAAGCAGGCGCTTGCGGCCCAGACCAGCCCCGCTGCGGCAAAGCACAGCCGGTGCGGCTGCGTCAGCAGCAGCCGCGCGTTCCAGCGCGGCGGCGGGAAGGTCTCTTCAGCCCGCGGTGCCGGCGCAGGCACAACCGCCGCCGCTGGCGCTGCAGCCGCCGGTGCGGGCTGCGGTGAGACCCTGATAAAGCACCTCGTCCTCGAGGCGGATGCTTTGCTCCAGCGCGTCGCGCAGCGTGCGCAGGTCGAGGACTAGCGCTTCCCAGCTGCTGCAAGCGTCCTCGGGCAGCGCCAGGTCGCGCGTCAGATGGCCGATGCGCCCAAGCGCGTCGCGCTGCGTCTCGTGCTCGCTGCGCATCTGCGCGATCAGCGGCGCGAGTTCGGGCGAGAGGCCCATCTGCAGTTGCGGGAAGAGCACGCGCTCCTCCCGCTTCAGGTGCGTGTGCAAGGCCGCGTGCAAGCCTGCCAGCTCGGCGCACAGGCCGCGCGGGCAGTCCGGCCTTGCCGCGTGCACGAGCTCGACCCGCTGCGCCAGGCGAACGAGCTCGGGCAGCCGCTCGCGGATGCGGTCATGGTGCTCGTGGCGGATGTGTTCGACGAGCTCCTGTGCGCTTGCCTGCCGCCAGTCGCGTTCGGCGGGGCCGCTCTTGCGATCGGGGCTTGGTCCCGAGCGTCGGTTCAGCAGTGGGGCGATCATCGGCCTTCCTGAATGGCGGAGATTGCTGCCGATTCTGCAGCGCAGGCACTGGCCGGGCGTGCCGTCGCTGCCGATGCACCGGTTGGGCTCATGGAGACCCGAGACCCCGACGATCGCCGCGACGAGGTGCCTGTGCCGCGACGGATCGCCTACAGTCACAGCATCTGCCGCATTCAGATCCGCGCCTGTCCATGTCCGAACGCTGCTTCGTGATCCTCCACAGCCCCGGACCCGCATGGGAACCCGGTCTGCCGCTGACCCAGCAACTGGGCGTGCGCGAGCACGAGGCCCACTACGCGGAGCTCGCCCGGCAGGGGCTGGTCGTGATGGGGGGGCCGTTCGCCGACGCGACCGGCGGCGGCCTGATGATCTTCAGGGCCGGGCTCGACGAGGACACGCTGCGCATGCACGCGCTGACCGATCCGGCCGTCGAATCGGGCCTGCTCCAGTTCGAGATCCTGCCCTGGGTCATCGCGTACAGGGGGTGAAGCGCAGGCCTGCCGTTCGCCGCATCCGGCGGCAAGGCGACGCCCGGCGATGAGCGCGCCGGCGGCGGCCGTGATCGGCGGCGGACCGGCGGGCCTGATGGCCGCCGAGCTGCTGTGCGACGCGGGGATCAGCGTCGAGCTCTTCGACGCGATGCCCAGCGTTGGACGCAAGTTCCTGCTGGCAGGCAAGGGCGGGCTCAACCTCACGCACAGCGAAGCCTTCGAGCCCTTCGTCGCGCGCTATCGTGACGCCGCCGACTGGCTGCGGCCGCATCTCGAGCGTTTCGGAGCCGACGAGGCGCGCGCGTTTGCCGCGGGGCTTGGCGTGCAGACCTTCGTCGGCAGCTCGGGGCGCGTCTTCCCCGCCGAGGTGAAGGCCGCACCGCTGCTGCGCGCCTGGCTTCAGCGCCTGCGCGCGCGCGGGCTGCGGCTGCACATGCGCCACCGTTGGCTCGGGTGGACCGATGACGGTGCGCTGCGCTTTTCGACGCCGCAGGGGGAGTCGCGCGTGCACGCGGCGGCCACGGTGCTGGCGCTCGGCGGCGCGAGCTGGCCGCGTCTGGGCTCGGACGGCGCCTGGGTGCCGCTGCTGGCCGCGCGCGGCGTCGCGCTCGCGCCGCTGGTGCCCTCCAACTGCGGCTTCGATGTCGGCTGGAGCGAACATCTCGCCAGCCGCCACGCCGGTGCGCCGCTGAAGTCGGTCGCGATCACCTGGACCGAGCCGGACGGCCGCGTCGTACGCCAGGAGGGCGAGTTCGTGCTCACCGAGAGCGGCGTCGAAGGCAGTCTCGTCTATGCGGCCTCGGCGGCGCTGCGCGAGGCGATCGCGCGCGACGGGCAGGCGACGTTCACGCTGGACCTGCTGCCTGCGCGCGAACAGGCCTGGGTGCAGGCCGAACTGGCGCACCCGCGCGGGCGCCGCTCGCTGGCCACGCACCTGAAGACGCGGCTCAAGCTCGACGGCGCCAAGGCCGCGCTGCTGTGGGAAGGCGTGCCGCCAAGCGAGCGCGCGGCGATGAACGAGCCGGCGTGGCTCGCGGCGCGCATCAAGGCCTTGCCGATCACCGTGCGGCGCCCGCGCCCGATCGAGGAAGCGATCAGCAGCGGTGGCGGCGTGCACCTCGCCGCGGTCGACGAGCGGCTGATGCTGCGCGCCCTCCCCGGCGTGTTCGTGGCCGGCGAGATGCTGGACTGGGAGGCGCCGACCGGCGGCTACCTGCTCACCGCCTGCCTGTCGACCGGCGCCGTGGCCGGGCAGGGCGTGCTCGACTGGCTGGCGCAGCGCGCTGCCGACTCCGGGCGAACGGTCTAGGCCTTGCGCGCGTTCCGTGCCACGAGGTAGAGATCGAACACCTCGCCCGAGCTCAGCCTGGGCGTGTAGCCGAACACCGTCTTCAGCCGCGTGTTGGCCAGCACCGGTCGGTAGCGCAGGAAGTCGACCTGCTCGGGCCCGTAGCGCGTGAGGCCCAGCGACTTGAGCAGCGCCAGCGCCGTGCGCAGCAGGCCCGCGGGCAGCACCAGGCAGCGCTTGCCCAGGCGCTCGGCGATCTGCGGCAGGGTCAGGGCGCCATCGCCTGTGAGGTTGTAGACGCCGGGCGGGCCATCGTCGATCGCGCGCAGGATCGCGCCGACGACGTCCTGGTCCCAGACGAAGACGAAGGGGCTGTCGCTGCCCTGGATCGCCAGCAGCCGCGGCTTGTCGAAGAGCGCCGTGATCTGGTTGGCCACGCGCTCGCCGAGGATGGTGCCGATGCGAAAGACCACCTGCTCGAGCTGCGGCGTGTCCTGCCGCGCGCGCGCGAGCATCTCCTCGACGAGGCGCTTGTGGTGCGCGTAGGCGAAGCTCTCGTTGCCGCGCAGCGGCTGGTCTTCGGTGATCCAGGCCGGGTTGTCGGCGTGGTAGCCGTAGGCGGCACCGCTCGAGCTGACGATGAGCCGCCGCACGCCGGCCGCAGCGCAGGCGCGCAGGACGTTCTCGCTGCCGCCGACGTCGACCGAGTACTCGAAGGCGCGGTCGCTGCCCGGCCCCGGCGTGACGATCGACGCCAGGTGCACGACGACCTCGGGCCGGTGCTCGACGAAGAGTGCCCTGAGCTCGGGCGCGCGCACGTCCATCTGCGCGTAGGCGACGCCGGCGGGCAGGTCTGCGCGCGGCGGGCGCACGTCGACGGCGAGCAGCCTGCCGGCATCGCCCTCGCGCTGCGCGAGCGCAGCCACGAGCTGCGAGCCCAGGTAGCCGCCGGCACCGGTGACGAGGATGCGTGGCGTCATCGGCGCAGCGGCTGGGCGGCGGTGGCGCTCAACCCATGACCTTGGCCGGCAGCCAAGTCGCGATCTCGGGGAACACGCACAGGATCAGGATCGCCACGACCATGCACAGCATGAAGGGGAAGGCGCCGCGCAGCACGGTGGGCAGGCGCACGTCCGGAACGATGCCGTTGATGACGAAGAGATTCAGGCCCACCGGCGGCGTGATCAGGCCCAGCTCCATGTTGATCGTCAGGATCACGCCGAACCAGATCGGGTCGAAGCCCGCGGCGGTGATCACCGGCATCAGGATCGGAGTCGTCATCAGGATGATCGCCGCCGGCGGCAGGAAGCAGCCGGCCACCAGCAGCATGACGTTGATCGCCGCCATCACGACCCAGCGGTTGACCTGCATCGCCGCGATCGATTCGGCCACCGACTGCGTCACCTGCAGCGAGCTCATCATGTAGCCGAAGAGGATCGAGGTGCCGATGATCATCATCAGCATCACCGATTCGCGCAGCGAGTCGCGCAGGATGGCCCACAGCGCGCGCGGTCGCCAGACGCGGTAGATCACGACGACCATCACGAGGCACAGCATCGCGCCGACCCCTGCCGCCTCCGAAGGTGTCGCGATGCCGCCGTAGAGCGCGTAGACGACGCCGACGATGACGGCGATGAAGGGCAGCAGCCGTGGCAGCAGCTCGAGCTGCTCGCGCCACGAATAGACGCGGCCGTGGTCGGCCAGCTTCGTCCCGCGCTTCCAGCTCAGGAAGATCGCCCAGGCCATGAAGAGCGCCACGAGCATGATCCCGGGCAGGATGCCGGCGACGAAGAGCCGCCCGATCGAGGTCTCGGAGGCGATGCCGTAGAGGATCATCGTGATGCTGGGCGGGATCAGGATCCCGAGCGTGCCGCCCGCGGCGATGGCGCCCGTGGCCAGATCGGCGTCGTAGCCGCGCTTGCGCATCTCCGGGATGCCCATCTTGCCGATCGCCGCGCAGGTCGCGGGCGACGAGCCCGAAAGCGCCGAGAAGAGCGCGCAGGCACCGAGGTTGGAGACGACGAGCGATCCGGGCACTTTGTGCAGCCAGCGCGAGAGCGCCTCGTAGAGGTCGCTGCCGGCACGCGAGCCGGCCACCGCCGCGCCCATCACGATGAACATCGGCAGCGAGACGAGCGTGAAGTCGTTGAGGCCGCCGAAGATCGTCTCGGGGACGAAGTGCACGCTCTCCCAGCCGTCGAAGATGAACATGAAGACGAGCGAGACCGCGCCGAGCGCGAACGCGATCGGCATGCCGGTGGCGAGCATCGCGGTCGTCACCGCGAAGATGAGCAGGCCGATCGCCAGCGGACTCATCGCGCCATGCCTAAAGGCCTTCGTCGGGCCGCAGGTTGAAGGGAAGCGCGCGCCGCGTCAGCACGAGCACGAGTTCGCTTGCCGCCTGTAGGCACAGCAGCGCCAGGCCCACCGGCACCGAGAGATACGGGATCCACAGCCGCGCGCGCCACAGCGACGCGGTCGTCTGCTGCTTGACCCAGGTCTCGTACCACCAGGGCAGCGAGGCCCAGAGGAAGAGCGCGCAGAAGGCGAGCAGCGCGACGTAACCGGCGACGAAGAGCCGGCGCCGCGCCTCCTGCCCGACCATCAGCGGCAGCACGTCGACCGCGACGTGCCCGCGCGTGAGCAGCACGTAGGGCGCGCCGAGGAAGGTCGCCGCGACGACGGCGAAGATCGAGAACTCGGTCTGCCAGATCGCCGACTGCCCGAGCACCGCGCGCACGAAGACCATCTGGCAGATCACGCCGATCGAGACCACGAGCAGCACGACCGCGAAGATGCCCAAGGCGCGCGAGAGCGCGTTCACCGCCCGCGCCCAGCCGGGCAAGGGCGGCGTGCCGTGCGCGCTCAGGTCCTCACTGGACACTCAGCGCCTTCTCGATCAGTTCCTTGCCGCCCGGCACCTTCTCGGCGAAGGCCTTGTACGAGCTGCGCTCGGCAACCGCGCGCCAGGCCTTGAACTGCGCCTCGTCGAGCTCGATCACCTGCTTGCCCGCCTTCTTGAAGGTCTCGTTCATCTTCTCGTCGAGCTTGGCAGACTCGGCGGCAAAGTAGGCCTCGGCCTTCTGCGAGGCCGCCGTCAGCGCCGCCTTCTGCTTGTCGTCGAGCTTGTCCCAGCTTCGCTGCGAGATCAGCACCGGCTCGTACATGAACCACAGCGCGTGATCGCCGGGGGTCGTCACGCAGCCGAGCTGCTCGTAGAGCCGGAACGAGACCATCGAGCCGGTGGAGGTGTCGGTGCCGGTGATCACGCCCTGCTGCAGCGCGTTGTAGACCTCGTTGGAGGCGATCGAGACGATCGAGCCGCCGGCGCTGGCCCACATCTCCGCGAAGGTCGAGCCCGCCGAGCGGATCTTCATGCCCTTCACGTCGTCGGGCGTGCGGATGCACTTGTCCTTGGCGCCGAAGGCGCCGGCCAGCCAGGCGTCGGCAAGCACGCGCGCGCCGCCCTGCTCGATGATCTTGCGCATCTCGGACATGAAGGGCGACTTGTTGAGGCGCTGCGCGTGCGCGTGGTTCTTCACGAGGCCGGGCATCAGCGTTGCGCCGAACTGCGGGTGAAAGCCCGAGGCGTAGTCCAGCGGGAACGAGGACATGTCGATCTGCCCGGTCTGCATCGCCTTCCACTGCTCGGCCGCCTTGACGAGGCTCGCGCCGGGGTAGACCTTGATCTCGAGCCCGACCTTGGCCGCCGCGACCTCGCGCGCGATGATCTGCACCATCTCGTCGCGCACGTCGCCCTTGCCGCCGGGGAACTGGTGCGAAGCCTTGAGCGTGATGTCGGCCAGCGCCGGCAGCGCCGAAAGCCCCGCCAGGATCGCGATGACGCCGCGCGCGCGGCGCGCCCAGGGTGATCGTGCTTGCATGTCGTGTCTCCTCGTCTTGTGCATCGAACCGGTTGCGCACGGCCTGCCGTGCGGGCCGGCCCGACTCTAGAACATCCGCCGCGACGACTTAACCGTGTTTTCCTGCTGGTGTTCAGCCGCCGGGCTCCTCGTGCATCTTCTTGAAGTGGATCAGCCCCGGCGCCCACATGTGCTGCACCGGGTCGACGTCGACGTGCACGACGGCGCAGCGCCCGCAGTCGCGCGCGCGGGTGAGCGCCGCCTCGAGCTGCGCGGGGTCGGCCACGCGCTCGCCGTGTGCGCCCATGCTCTGCGCGAGCCGGTCGAAGGCGATTTCGCCCAGGTCGGCCTTGATCGTCTCCTCGGGCCCGAGCTGCTTGAAGAGCATGGTCTTGAAGGGCCGCAGCATGAACTGCTGGTTCATCTTCACCATGCCCCACTGCTTGTCGGCGAGCACGACGTAGACCACGCGTGCGCCAACGCGCACCGCCGTCTCGATCTCCTGCGGGTGAAAGCCGAAGGCGCCGTCGCCGGTGATGCACACCACCGGTGCCTCGGGCCGCGCGATCGCAGCGCCGATGGCCTGCGACATGCCTGCGCCCAGCATGCCGAACTTGAAGGTCGAGACGATGCGGTTGGGCACGCGCGCCGGATGATGGAACATCGCCCAGATCGTCGCGTTGCCGCCGTCGGCCACCAGCACCGATTCGGGCGGGAAGACCTTCGCGCAGGCGTGGGCGATGTGCGCCGGGTGCATCGGGATGCGCATGTCGGCCAGCGCCTTGTCCCAGCCGGCGCGGTCTTCGCGCAGCGTCTTCGCGTAGTCCTGCACGCGCGCCTGCCGGGGCGCCAGGGCGATCTGCGTGCGACGTGCCTCGAGCGCGTCGCCGAGCAGTTCGAGGAAGCGCTTCGCGTCGGCCTGCACCGCCAGGTCCGCGGGCTTGTTCAGGCCGAGGATCTCGGCGTCGATGTCGACCTGGATCGTCTTCTGCTGGCTCGGCTGGCGCCAGTACGGCGGCTTGCCCCACCAGTCGGTCTCGCCGACGCGCGAGCCGACGATCAGCACCACGTCGGCCTCGTTGCGCACCCGGTGGTTGAGCTTGACGTGCGGCATCGGGATCGCGAGCTCCGAGCTCTCCGGCAGCACGCCGCGCGCGGCCCAGCTCGTCGTCACCGGTGCGTGCAGCAGCTCCGCCACGCGCGCCAGCGCCGCGTAGGCGCCGGCGTGGATCACGCCGCTGCCGGCGTGGATCATCGGTGCCTGCGCCGCCGCCAGCCAGTCGACCGCGGCCTGCACCTGCTCGGGGCTGGGCGTGAGCGGCTGCAGCGGGCGGTACTGCGCCGGTTGCCAGATCGGCACCTCGGCCTTCACCTTGCCGTTCATGATCGTCTCGGGCACGTCCAGGTGGACGACGCCCGGGCGGCCGCTCCAGCTCCTGCGCAGCGCCTTGCGCATCAGCTCGGGCACGCGCTCGAAGGAGGAGACGGCCGCGCTCCACTTCGCGATGCGGCCGATCACGCCGGCCTGGTCGAAGCACTGGTAGCTGCCGCCGCGGTCGGGATACATGATGCTCGGGCGGCGCGCGCTGGTGATCGCCAGCACGCGGTTGCCCTCGGCCTGCTCGACGACGAGTCCGGGCAGCAGGTTGGCCACCCCCGGCCCGTTGCTGGCCATGCACACGCCCAGCCGCCCGGTGAGCCGCGCGTAGGTGCCGGCCATGTGCGCCGCGCTCGTCTCGTGCCGCGGCGTGACGATCTCGATGCCCAGGCGGTGCAGCGCCGAGTACAAGCCGAAATAGGTGCCGTCGATGATGCCGAACACCTTCTCGACGGCACCTA
>Ga0209200_1001974_pt1 | contig 19759 bp, 19 predicted proteins | sample AD_UKC033_MetaG_FD_184406 | JGI IMG/M metagenome (GOLD analysis project Ga0209200, IMG submission 184406) | Active sludge microbial communities of municipal wastewater-treating anaerobic digesters from USA - AD_UKC033_MetaG (SPAdes) (version 2) | ecosystem: Engineered > Bioreactor > Anaerobic >...
GGGCCTGGGGAACTACTTCGGGTTCTACAACACGGATCGCCCGCACGAGGCTCTGGGCTACCGGACTCCGGCCGAGGTGCACTTCGGCCCCAGCGGAAGAAGTAACAATGTAACAGGTGTTAACAAGAAAGAAAAAGAAGCAAAAAGAAAGAAGACCCTACTACTACACAATATTACCTTAAAGAACTGAGATTCTGGTCTTGACAACCGGGAGTACCTCAGTGATCGGCTTCTCCGAGAGACCCTTGCGCGGAAGCTCCAGCAGGATTCGTCGCCTGTCCCATCGAGAAGGGAGAATTCGGATGAAAGACCCGTTTGATGCCGAGGCGATGGAGGGCTCGCGGTACTATGCCAAGTACATCGCCATGGTAGTCCGCAACGCGATGGAGGATTTCCACTGCCGGAATCTCTCCGACGAACAGATGGCGGAGTTGAACCCGATCATCCGCAACGCCATCTACACGGCCCTGTACGCCTATCACAGCGAGAAGCACTCGAAGGCGGCCGTGCGATTCGTGAACTTCCATATGATATCGATTCCGAAGTACTGGGAAGAGCCGGAGCTGCTGCCGGGGTCCGGAGGGGAGTACTGAGTCGGAAGAGCTGTCTCGGACTCTACCGCCTGACCATCATCTGAATGGAGTGGATGCGCGGAGGGCTTCGTGAGAGCATTTGCGGGTTCAATCCGGGCCAACACAGGCGTGTGATTCCTGGGGAGGTAGTCAAGTTCTTCCTGGAGTCCATCATCGCGTATCCGAATCATTCCCATCCACATCTACGCAAGAAGCTCCCCTTCACCTATCGCTACACCGCTATGGGAGCGGCGCGTGCTGACACTGGAAGAGATCCAACGGTTGTCGAGCGTTGCACCTGAGCATCGACGGTTACTCTATCAGGCGGCCATGCTGAGCGGGCGCTGTTGTATGTGCCGAGCCATCCGGCCAGAGAACTGGACGAAGATCTTGAGGCGGCCGGTATCCGGAAAGTGACCAAGGACGGCAAGATGGACTTTGCCGCCCTGCGTGATTCCTATGTGACACTGGCGGCGGAGGCAGGGGCAAACGTCAAGGAGTTGCAGACCCTGGCCCGCCATTCGACGCCGGTCTTGACGTTGAACGTGTACGCCAAGAAACGCGATGGGCGTCTTGCGGAACTGGCCGAGAGAATCGGAGCGCGCGTACTTCCCGAGCAAGAGTGTGCCATATCCGTGCACCGCAAGCCCGTTGAGGCAAAGGTGGTTTCACCTAAGCTGCTGTCAGACATACACTTAGAGCAAAACCAAGAGAATGGAGGCGGGGGGATTCGAACCCCCGTCCCGAGATGTTTCAAGACAAGCATCTACGTGCGTAGTGGCCCTATTGGAGATTTCGCGTCACGCAGCGCCAAGCCACAAGCTCTGCGATCGGCTAGTCCGGTGTTTCTCACTCCGTCGGCCCGGACGACCGACGAAGCCAGCCCACTTGTTGACGCCCTTGTCAGACCCGCAGGCGCAGTCCGACAGGACGGGCCACGTTATTTACGCAGCCATGGCATAGTTGTAGTTGCCATTTAGAAATTAGGTACCGGATGATTAACCAGGCCAACCGGCGTCCTGGGCACGCATCTTATCCATCCGCGATCCGGTCGATGCCGTTCGCCCCCGTATTCACTTGTCCAAAAGAGCCGATCCACGTCGGGCGCCATTATACCCGATCTCAGAGCGGACCGCCAGCCGTAGTTTGTCGCCAGCATCAGAGAATTGACATCGCGAACACCAAGACGTATAGAATCGTATGCGTGTTGTGACTGCCAGGCGGTGGGAGATGCACCGGGATTTCGGTCTCTCGCCTCTTATGGGGGGTGGGTCGGTACGGAATGAATTGGAGGTTCACGATGAGCATAAGTGTCGTGCGTTCAGAGAATCGGTTGCCGAGGACGCTGTTCCTGGCTGTTTTTGCGCCGTTGCTGCTTTCGCTTCCGGCTGTGGCGCCCGCGGAAGATGAGCAGAGCATCGCCGCACTTCGACAGATGGGCCGGGCGTTCGCTTCGATTGCAGGCAAGACCTCGCCCGCCGTGGTCGGGGTCCGGGCCACCAAGACCGGACGGAGCGCCTCCCGCATGGACTCTCCCTCAGAGCAGTACAGTCCGTTCGATCAGGACCTCTTCGAGTACTTCTTCCGACGTCAGATGCCCCGCCAGTACGATCGGGGGCAGCCCAAACAGGTGGTGCAGGGGTCGGGGTTCATCGTCAGCGCCGACGGCTACATTCTGACCAACAACCACCTGGTCGGCGAGACGGAGGAAGTCCGCGTCCAGTTGGACGACCGTCGCACGGTGAAGGCCCAGGTCATCGGAGCCGACCCGGAGACGGACGTGGCGGTGATCAAGATCGACGCGACGGACCTGCCGTACGTCGAGCTGGCGGACTCGGACACCCTCGAAGTGGGCCAGTGGGTCGTCGCCATCGGCAACCCGTTTGGCCTGAGCCACACGGTGACGGCGGGGATCGTCAGCGCCAAGGGGCGAAGCCGGATCGGCGTGGCGGACTATGAGGATTTCATCCAGACGGACGCGGCTATCAACTTCGGCAACTCCGGCGGTCCTTTGCTGAACCTCGACGGCCAGGCGGTCGGCATCAACACGGCGATCATCGGTTCCGGCGGCAACATTGGCATCGGCCTGGCGATCCCGATCAACATGGCCAAGGCGATCTACGCGCAATTGAAGGAGAACGGCAAGGTCGTCCGCGGCTACCTGGGCGTCGAGATCGGCGACGTGGGCTCCGGCGTGGGCGAGTTCTACGGCGCAGCCGATGACCGAGGCGCGATGGTGACGAAGGTGGTTGAGGGCTCGCCCGCGGAGAAGGCCGGCGTCAAAGTGGACGACATCGTCGTAGAGTTGGAGGGGGAGCCGGTGGCGGGGGCCACCGAGCTGATGAACAAGGTCGCCATGCGCAAGCCGGGGACAAACGTGAACCTCATGGTCCTGCGGGACGGCAAGCGGAAGAAACTCACCGTCACCCTCGATATGCGACCCGACAGCGCCACGCTGGCCGCCGGCGGGGAATCGAAGACCGCGGAACAGGTGGGCGTGCGGGTCCAAAGCCTGACCCGGGATTTGGCCCGGCAGTTGGGCTATGAAGGGCTCTCGGGGGTGGTCGTGACGGAGGTCGAAGCGGGTTCGCCCGCCGACGAGGCGCAGATCCAGCCCGGCGACCTCATCACGGAGGTCAATCGCGAGCCCATCCGCAACGTGCGCCAATGGAACGAGGCGCTGGCCAAGGGCGAGGAGAAGGGCAAAGTCCTCCTGCGGGTCCGCGGCGAGAGTGGCGCCCGGCTGGTCCTGATCCCTCTGAATGAGAAATAGCCGGTCCCGTCTATCGGGGCTGGTACGTGATCACCAGCCTGGCGGCCCGGTCGGGATTTCCCTCGTAAGCCCAGACCTTGCGGTCGCTGCCGCTGTTCGAGTCGACCCAGTAGATCAGGGTCATCGCATTGCCTGAGGACCAGCCCGTCCGGTCGACGACCTCCTGGACCAGATTCGTGATATCGGGACTCTCATACCAGGTGTCTGCCGTCCAGGGCGACGCAGCGTCCCACGCCCAGGCCCGGGAGGCCTGTGTCTTGGTTCGTTTCGACAACCTCGTGGTGTTGAAGTCGGTCGAGTTGTCGATGTCTTCCGCATAGAGCACCCCGTCGAACTGGCCGGTCAAGCCGACCGAGTAGGAGCAGATCTTCAAGGTGGCGCTGCGGATCAGCGCGCCCTGGGGAATCTCCACGTTGTGGAATCGCAGGCCGGCGACATATCCTCCGATGGCCAGCGCAGGCGTGTCCACCCACTACGGGATGGCGAACTTCACGCCGTGCGTGTCGTCTTTCCACGACGCGATGGTGTTTTGGCCCTTTTTTTGGGTGTGGGTTTCTGATAGACTCTGCCGATGTTAAGAGAGGGGAAGTTTGAGGTGCGACGTGTGAAGTGATAGGGGGAGCCGGTGCTCCCTCCAGCTTCGCCATCGGATCTCGAACGTCCCTGGCTTTCACGGAAAGGATGCCATGAGCATGGAGGATATTCGGACCCATCCTGTGCCCGCGGGACCGCGATGCACGGGGGTGGTCAGGGCGGCCCACCGATATGAGGTCGTAGATATTATGAGCCGATTGAAAATCGCGGGCACGCGATACCACTTCATCGGGGCCGGCGGAGTCGGCATGAGTGGACTGGCCCGCTTGCTGATCGGGAAGAAGGCGATCGTCACCGGCTCCGACCTGAGGCCTGGTACGATAACATCGCGACTGAATGCCCTGGGGGCGACGATCCACGCAGGCCACAGCGCCGACCATCTGGACCCTTCGACCGATGTCGTCGTGATCTCCGCGGCCATCCAGGAGAGCAATCCCGAACTGCAGGCCGCCCGCCAGCGGGGCTGTCGGGTCGTCAAGTACGCCCAGTTGCTGGGCGAGCTGATGAACCACTTCCAGGGCATCGCCATCAGCGGGACCCACGGCAAGAGCACAACGACCGGCTGGCTGGTCTGCTGCCTTCGACAGGTCGGTCTCGACCCCAACTTCGTGGTCGGCGCCGACATCCTGCAACTGGACGGCTCCTCCGGCGCCGGCGACAGCGATCTGTTCATCGTCGAAGCCTGCGAATACGACCGCAGCTTTCACAACTTCAAGCCGGCAATCGCCTGCGTCCTGAACATCGAGCGGGATCACCTCGACTGCTACAAGGACGAACAGGAGATCATCGAATCGTTCCGTCAGTTCGCGCGGGGGACCCGTCCGGACGGCCTGATCATCGCCGGCGGCGAGGATTCCAACGTCCGAAGAATGCTCGACGCATTGGGACGGGAGAGCGCCTGCACGCGCCCTCGCGTCGTCACGTTCGGCCTCGATCCGCAGTGCAACGTCTCCGCCAGGAACCTCCGCGAGGTCGACGGCCTCTATCACTTCGACGTGCTCCAGGACGGGCGTCGCCTGGGACCCGCGAAGATCTCGCTGCCGGGAGTACACAACGTTCGCAACGCCCTGGCGGTTGTCGCGATCGGGTTGAGTGTCGGGGTCGAGCCCGACCCGCTCCTCGGTGCTCTCGACGGCTTCCAGGGGATGGACCGTCGGATCATGCTCAAGGCGCAGCTCGACGGCGTTTCCGTGCTCGACGATTACGCCCATCACCCGACGGAGATCCAGGCGAGCCTCAAGGCGATCCGCCAGCGGTACCAGCCCCGTCGGCTCTGGTGCGTCTTCCAGGCCCATCAGTACAGTCGGACGCAGGCCTTGTTGGAGGAGTTCGCGACCAGCTTCGCCCAGGCCGACAAGGTGATCATCCCGGAAATCTACTTCGCACGGGATTCCCAGGCCAGTTGCAGCGCGGTCAACGCGAAGATCCTGGCCGACCGGATCCGGCGCAGCGGCACGGACGCGGAGCACGTCATGACGTTTGACGCGGCGTGCGACCATTTGGAGCAGCATGTCAAAGCCGGCGACGTGGTCGTCACCATGGGCGCCGGAGATGTCTGGAAGGTGGCAGATGAGTATATTCAGCGGCTACGAAGAAATCGTTGAACAGAACCACCCGCTGGCGCCGCACACGTGGTATCGCCTGGGAGGCCCAGCGGACTACTTCCTCCGCCCGAGGAACGCCAAGGAGCTGAAGGAGATCATCCGTCGGTGCGGCGAGAACCATATCCGCATGCACGTCCTGGGCTTCGGGTCCAACCTGCTCGTGAGCGACGAGGGAGTCCGCGGCGCGGTGATCCAGCTCCAGAACGGCGAGTTCGCCCAGACCCAGTTCCAGGGCGAGACCGTCACCGCCTGGGCGGGCGCCGAGCTGAGCAAGCTGGTCCTCGATTGCGTGGAGAAAGGGCTCTCGGGCGTCGAGGCCCTGACGGGCATCCCCGGCTCGGTCGGCGGCGCGGTCCGCATGAACGCCGGCGGCCGGTTCGGCGACATCGGTTCCGCGGTCGAAGCGGTCACCCTGATGGACATCCAGGGCACCGTCTTCGAGAAGAAGAAGCCCGAGCTGATCTTCGACTATCGCACGGTGAACATCCGGGCCCGGTTCATCCTGAACGCCCAGCTCAAGCTGGCCCCGGGCGATCCCGAAAAGATCATGCGGACGGTCAAGGAAGGCTGGATCTATAAGAAGAACAGCCAGCCCTTGAACACCCGCAACTGCGGGTGCGTGTTCAAGAACCCGCCCGGCACGTCGGCGGGCGCCCTGATCGACCGCGCCGGCCTCAAAGGGCACCAGATCGGCGGCGCCGTGGTCAGCGAGAAGCACGCGAATTTCATCGTCGCCAAGGACGGTTGCACCAGCCGGGACGTGACGCGATTGATCGACGTGATCCGCCAGCGGGTCCGCGAGCAGTTCGACGTCGAGTTGGAGCTCGAACTGGAAATCTGGCAGTGACAACCTCCAAATACGGAAGAGACCATGGATGAAGGCAAATCTCTCTGAAATCAAGAATCAAAAATCAAACATCACACCTTTCAATGGTCGTGATGAGTCGCCGAGGCATGAAAAGATGAAGGTAGCCGTACTGCGGGGAGGCGTGGGGCGGGAACGCGAAGTGAGCCTCGAGAGCGGGCGATGCGTCGCCGAGGCCCTTCGCGAAGGCGGTCTCGACGTGGTCGTCTCGGATATCCGCCCGGACGATATGCAGATTCTGGACAGCACCAACGTGGATATTTTTTTCCTGGCGCTGCACGGGGAGTTCGGCGAGGACGGTCAGCTTCAGCAGGTCTTCGAGGATCGCGGCCTGGTGTACACGGGTTGCGGCCCGAGGGCCAGCCGGCTGGCGTTCGACAAGATGGCCAGCAAGCGATTGTTCCGCGCCGCCGGGGTGGCGGTGCCGGCGGTGGTGGAGTTCGGCCCGGACGCCGACCCGTCGGGCTTGGACGCGCAACTGAAGGGGCTCGGCCAGCGATTCGTGGTCAAACCGCTCCGACAGGGCAGCAGCGTCGGCGTGCACATGGTCAACAGCCGCGACGAAGCGGTCGCGACCGCCTGCGCCGTTCGCGACGAGTTCGGCGATTGCATGATCGAGTCATTCGTCGAGGGACGAGAGGTCACGGTCGGCGTTCTCGGTCGGCAGCCCCTGCCCATCATCGAGATTCGTAGCAAAACCGGGTTCTACGACTACCATGCCAAGTACGTGGACGACCGGACGGAGTACCTCTTCGATACGATTGAGGACGAGGCCGTGCGGACCCGCGTCGCGGATGCGGCGATGGCCTGTTTCGACGCGTTGGGCTGCCGGGACTTCTCTCGGGTGGACTTCATCGTGAGCCAGGACGGGACCCCCTATGCGTTGGAGGTCAATACGATCCCGGGTTTCACGAACCATTCGCTGCTGCCCAAAGCGGCGGGCAAGATCGGCCTGTCGATGAGCGAGTTGTGCGCGCGGATCGTCCAAACGACGCTGGCTCGTAGCAGATGCAGGACATAGGAGCTTCGACTGGCGACGCGGCCCACCGGGCGGCGCCCTCAAATCGACAATCGTGAATCGTAATTCGTAAACGCGCAGAGGTGGATGTGGCCAGGAAGGCGCAGAAGATCAGCTTGAAGGAGCGAATCAGCTCCTGGAAGAGCAACCGGCGGGCCCGCGAGAAGCGGCTGACCGCCATCCGGAACTGGAATTGGGTCGCCATCCTGAAGGTGGCGGCGGTCATCGGTTTTCTCGTGGGCTCCGGAGCGTTCCTGCGGTATGCAGAGGGGTACGTCCGGTCCGTGGACCCGGTCCCCGAGGGCGGCCTGGTCCTCGTCAACGTGCCGGAGTGGGTCAACTGGGACTTGAAGAGCCGTGTGGCCGAGATCGCGGGCGGAACGCGGTTCCCGCTGACCGAGAGGACCGCTTCCGACATCGCCGGCAAGCTGGCGTCGATGGCCTGGCTCGACGACATCAACGTCCGCGTGACGCACAACTCGGTGCGGCTCACCGCCCGATGGCGCAAGCCCCTGGTCGTGATCGACGTTCGCGAGGACGCCAAGAAGATCTACGTCGATCGGGACCTCGTCGTGATGGACTACATGCCGATGCCGCACCTGCCCATCGTCGAGGCCAAGGGCGTCGCGCTGAATGTCGTGCCCCCGCCGGGCCAGGTGTTCGACGTGGGCGATCTGTCCACCGCGGTCGCTCTCGTTCTCCTGCTGAACCGGATGGACACCGAACACGCGCTCAAGAACCCGCTGTTGAACCAGATCGCCAGCATCGACGTCTCCAACTACAAGGGACGCAAGTACCCCCGCGGGTCGCAGCCCCACATCACTCTGCAGAGCAAGGACGACGTGCAGATCATCTGGGGCGCTGAGATCGGCGACTATGCCATGTACCTCGAAGCCGGCGACGACGTGAAGCTCGCCAAGCTCTACACGCACTACAAGCAATACGGGTCGCTCAGCGAAGGGGGACACATCAAGTATCTCCCGCTCCTCAATCCGCAGGACAGGATCCCTCAGCCCATCAACAAGCGATACTGATACTGGGATGTCAGCGGTTCTCCGCCCGCAGTCGGGCGAACCGCTCCTTCAGGCGGTGATGAACGCTCTGGGGGATCAGGTTCGAGAGGTCGCCGCCGAGCGAGGCGATCTCGCGGATCAGGGTCGAGCTGGTGAACCCGTACTGCTCGCTGGTCATGATGAAGATCGTCTCGATTCCCGCGACCGCCCGGTTGGTCATCGCGAGTTGGAACTCGTACTGCACGTCCGTCAGACTGCGGAGGCCGCGAAGGACGACGTTGGCCTTGCGCCGGGTGGCGTATTCGACCATCAGTCCCTCGAAACTCTCGACGATCACCCCCGGCGTGTCGCCGATCAGCTCCGAGATCATCTCGACCCGCTCTTGCGGCGTGAAGAGCTGGTTCTTGATCGGGCTTCGCCCGACCGCGATGATCAGCTCGTCGAACAGATTGATGGCCCGACGGACCACATCCAAATGTCCGTTCGTAATCGGGTCAAACGAACCCGGAAAGATTGCCCTGACGAACTTGTTGTCCATGAAAGCCCTTCCTAACCAAGCAGGTCGATATTATACGCCGCCGCGGCCGGGGTATCAAGAACCACCCCAGGCGCACCCGGGGCGAAGGACGCGATTCATGTTTGCAGGTAGATTCCTGCGAGCCTCGGGAATCGACCCTGTCATTCCTGTGCCAAGCAGGAATCCAGGAACCATGGTGTGCGACAAATCCCAGGAGGTGGATTCCCGTTTCCGCGGGAATGGCAATCCAGAGGCTCTGTGAACCCCTGCTGCACCCGCGCAGATACGGACGTGCACCCGGAGCGGGCGCCGTCCGGGGGCTTGTAGTGACGCCGTAAGGTGTTACAGTAGCATGGGCGTCTCGTCCATGACTTCCTGCCACGGGCATGATGCCCGTGCTACGATAGACTCTTGCGGGCACACTACGAGCTGCCCGGCCGGTCGTCGTTGGAAGTGCCTTCCGCCTGGATCTGGGTGAGCTGCAGGCCGAGGCGGTCGAGTCGCTTCTGGCCGTCGTCGTACTTGCTGTAGGCGTTCCGCAGGTGCGTGCCGAGCGTGTCCCAGGTACCGAGGAACTCGGCGAACGAGCTGTTGAGCCTGCCCAGGTTCCGGCGGATCTCCGCCGCCTGCCGCTCGATCTGCAACCCGTGCAGGCCCATCGCTACCGTCATCAAGTAGGCGTACAGCAGGTTCGGCGAGACCGGGATCACCTTCTTGTCCATGCAGTGCCGCAGAAGGTCCACGGAATCGCCTTCGCACTGGATCACCGTCTCATAGTAGACGTTCTCAGCCGGCACGTACATCAGAGCGAAGTCGAGCGTGCCCTCCGCGGGTCGGATGTAGTCGGAGGCGATCTTGTCCACGTGGGCTGCGACGTCCCGCAGGAACTGACGGCGCAGCTTGGGCCGCTCGTTCTCGTCCGTGCAATTGACGACTCGCTCGAAGCTGGGCAGCGGGAACTTCGCGTCGATCCCGACCGCGAAACCCGCCATCCGGACCAGGGCATCGACGATCCGGCCGTCCTGGAACGGGTGCTGGAGTTCGAAGCTCCCTTGGGGCAGGACCTGGGCCAGCAGGTTTTCCAGCGACCACTCGCCCATCTGGCCTCGGAGCTTGGGACTGGCAAGGATGTCCTGGAGCCGCTTGACGTCGATGCCGAGCCGGAGCATCTGCTTGTTCGTGCCCTGCAGCTCGCCGATCTGCGAGTTGAGCTGCTGGAGCACCTGCTGATTGGATTGCAGGCTCTGCGTGAGCGTATTCTGCCCGGCCAGCAGCGAGCCGTGGAGGGTCTGCGAGGTCTTGTCCTGCGACGCCCTGAGACCTTCAAGCTGCTGCTGGAGCAGCGAGAGCGCGGACGCCTGGCCCGCGACCTCCCGCCGGGCCGCGAGACTGGACGAAACCAGCCACACCAGCAGCGCCAGCACAAGCAGCGTCAAAACCACAACCACCGCGATCAAACCCTGCAACATCGGAGAATCCCCAGAGAAACGTCAACGCCCAGATTATAAGGCATTGCGGCGGGTAGGTCAAAGACCGGAGCGACAAGACACCGATTCGCGAGTCTTGGTTCGGAGTTCCGCCTTCAGGCGGGTTCGAGGGTCTTCCGGCGTAGCTGGCTCCTTCCCCTTAGCTTCGGGATCTCAAAGGCCGCCCCGACCATTTGACCCGCGTAAACGCGGAACTCCGAACGGGAAGTCCGCAAGGGCGGGACGCCCTCGCCACAAAGTCCAACTACGACCTGGACGCCATCTGCGAAGACCTGCGAATACGCGAAAAGGCCTCCAGCCCGTCACCCGTCTCCCTGCCCCCCGAAATCCCTTACGGTATCCAGCAACTCGCCACCGAGACGACAACAGCCTAAAGGGCAAACGAAGGGCAGAAACCCTGCTATCGCCCGATGGGACGCATAGCCAGATCCCGTAAGGTTGGGTCATCACCGATGGTTCGTGGGAGCCGTGGGGATCATCTCACGGGTGTCTCCATGGCTGCCCGTTGCGGCAGGTGATCGTCCCTTCGACGGGATCGAGAATCTGATCGATCGAGATGAAGCTCTGCGTCCGGACCAACGCGAAACACTGAACGGTCCAACCAGGAAAAGCCTCTGTGATGTGAGGGTATACTCCAACGAACGTTGAACCACGGGTGATGAAATCGTCAACGATTGTGACCTTCTTCGCACTGAACATGGGCAGTTCGGCCAACCCAGTCACCGCAGTACTTCGGTAATGATCCTCCGGGTTCGGCCTTTGGCCGCGGCCTGCATAAGCTGACTTCTGAACCGGCTGCACCCGCTCAAGAATGGGAAGGACTTCACCGGAAAGGCCTCTCGCCTTCAGTGCCTTGCAGATGCTCATGGGTGGCCAGAGGGCCGACTTATCCCGGAACGGTGCACTTCTTGGCATGGGAATCAAGACAACGTCAGCGCCGAATGTCCGGGCGAGGAACGGATGCTCTCCTGTAAGCCTCTTGACAGCGTCCGCAGCACGTTCAATCGCTCGGACTTGCCTGATTTGGCCATCGGATTGTCTGACTGGGACGTAGGAGTCTCTCTTGATCGCATCCCGGATAATCCGGGACTGCTTGGCAATGTCGTCGCTTCCTCCTGGGGAGTACTGAAGCAGCGAAACAAAGCTGATTTCAGATGGCAAGCTCATCGAGGATCAGCGTCCCGTGGCGATCCGGAAGTTCTTCCAGGAGTTCATCGAGCGTCTCCTTGGACAGGATGCGAGCCCCGTAGTTCAGCATCTCAGCAGGCCATGTAAGGTCTTTCTCTTTGGTCAGCCATTCCGAGATGAAGAGGGCTCTTCCGAGACGAAGGGCTTCCCACCCCTGTGAGAGTGAACCGCTCTTCTGGCCGGCCTCGATGATGACCGTTGCGTCCGACACAAGTGCCATGGTGCGGTTTCGCATTGGGAAGTTCTTGGGCTGGATCGGATACCCCGACGGGAACTGCGAAATACAGAGGTGTTCTCGCATGATCTCCGCCTGCAGGCTGGCATTCTCCCTGGGATGGACCTTGTCCAAGGGGGTCCCAATCACCGCGATCGTCTTCCCACCGGCAGCAATCGCAGCCTGATGGGCTGCCGTGTCGATGCCGGCGGCCAAACCGCTGACGACAACATGCCCCCGTTCCGCAAGGATACGGGCAAGCTGTCCGGCACGCAAAAGGCTCTCTCGGCTGGCCCTTCTCGATCCGACGATCGAAATGCGTCCCCCATTCGTGAGGATCTCAGGTTCTCCTGCGACGAAAAGCGTCGGCGGCGCGTACTTACGCTCAACCTCGTTGAGCGGCCCAAGAAGCTCTTCCGGCGTACACATCGTGCGACTCCTCACTGCGACCCGTTCTCCGTCAATCCCTTGACTCTGGCTGACGACCCACTGCCGTGATCATACCACAGGCCGCCGGCACCCCTAAAGGGAAATCCCTGCCCCTTTAGAACGTCGTTCCGCCTTCCTCTGGCGGCATGGCATCCGGGGAACACAACGATGTCGTATGAATTCTCCGCCAGAGATCCGCGTTCATTCCATGTTGCTGACGACCGAGAACTGAAAAGGACTTCCAGATCAGCGTCTGATCGGACCATGGGGTGTTCGCGGACAGAGCCTTGGGATCAGATGAAGGAGTGCGTTTGGGGCATGATGGGGTATCGGCGGGACTGGCGGAGGGTTGCCCCGAGTCGCTCCTCTCTCCGCTGGCACCCTGCAAAGGGGTGAACGCTCTTGGTTTCGGCCGAAGGCCGGGCCTTGGCATTGATGATTTGTGATTGACGATTGATGACTGCTGAAAGATCGGCGTGGTCGGCGGATCGATCGCGAGCTACGACAGGAGAAGAATTGGCTCTCACACGGAGTCACGAAGGCAGGAAGGCAGGAAGGCGTCTCTCTGGTTCTTCTTTGTGCCTTCGTGGCTTTGTGTGAGCGCCTCTTGGGATCACGGCCTGGGGCCGGATAGCGAGTTCGGACCGATGACAAGCAATTGTATTTCGCGCGGGGACGCAGAGAAGAGAATGGAACGTGGGAATAGCAGAAGGAAAGAACGTCGGAACGCAGAGCCATGCCGTCGATTCCTATCCTTGCTCACGGTGTTCTTCATTTCGTCTTCCCCTCTGCGTCTCCGCGTCTCGGCGCGAGGAAGACCCGGTTGGGCCCGGGGCCGGACTGTGCTTCGGGCAAGAGCATGGCGGAGAATTCTGCCTCTCGCTAAGATGCCAAGATCGCAAAGGCCCGCGGACTTGACTTTCCCTACCTTCGGGCCTCTCTTCTTCCTTGGCGTTCTCTGCGTCTTGGCGAGAGAACATGTCTTGGTCGCGGAAGCAGTCCGCGGTTTTCGGCAGAACAAGGTCCCTCGCGCCTTCCGCCCTTCTTCGGGGCTGGGGTGCTGTCCTTGTTTTGGTCCGTCCTCCGAAATCACTGACACCAACACCCAACGTATGACCCCTTCCTCCAGAAAGAAGTAACGTAAGAAGGACAACCTCGTAACAAGATGGTAACATCTCGCGTGTACGAATACACCGTTCGAAACGATTGACTCAGAACAATCGAATGACAGGAGCATGATTATGAACAACAAGCAGATGACGACCGCAGCGTTTCTTGTGCTCAGCCTGCTTCTTGCCGGTTGCGCTCAGGTCACCACTCGCATCAGACAGGAAGACGGCACATATCGCACTTCAAGACGCGTGGTCTTCCGCTCCGATCTGCCGAGCCGCTCTTTCACCAGCGAAGGGGATGACAGGGTCGCAACCGAGTTTCATGACGTGACATATTCGTTTCCGAAAGGAAAGGGGAGCTTCTCGAAGGACTTCGACAAGATCGATTTCGAAGGGTCCCAGATCAAGTGCCGCATCGTCGGGCGAGAACTCACCGTTAACGATGTGCGGTTCGCAGGGTTTGAGAAAGGCGACCTCGTTCGCATAACCAGCGACGGCAGAGTCTTGGTTAACGACGTCGAGCGGCAGCCGCTGGGAACTCGCTGAGTCAGTATTGGACTTTGTCGCCTCGTTGGAGTCGGATCCAGGTGGTGAAGGTTTCGCCATTCTCTTCAAGCTGGATGACGCGACCGCCTCGCGGAAAACCGTCTCGGCCGTAGGTGTCAAAGCCGGTGGCCCGGCCGTAGATGAGTCGAATGCCGCGGTATTGGGCTTCGTAGTCGCTCACGTGGTCATGTCCGACGAAGGTGCCCTTGACGTCGCCGCGTTCGAGCATGGCCGCGAAGAGTCCGGAATTGATCCGAGGACTGGCGACGCCCTCGTGCCGATGCCCGACGACGTCGGCCTGCGCGTCGGTCAGGGCGTATTCGTATTCCAGCAGCGGAATGTGGAAGAACGCCAGGGCCGGGTAGGGCTTGCCGTCTCGCTCCTGGGCCAGGGCCCTGGAGGTCTGGCTGTACCAGGCGATCTGGTCGGTGCGGATCCAATCGTAGGTGCCGAGTTCCTTCTTGCTCGCGTAGGCATTGGAGTCGAGCATGTAGAGGACCCACTTCTTGTGGGTCCCGTCGGCGTCGTAGACAGGCAGATAGTAGTTGCTGACGCCGAAGATGTCCGCCGGGCCCATCTTGGAAACGGAGTACGGCTGGCGGACGAACATCTCCATCAGGCCGCGCCGGTCCTTGGGCTTCTCGACGTCCTTGGGCCACTCATCGTCGTGGTTGCCCAGGGTCACGGCCCAGGGGATCTTCCGCTCGGCCATCGGGCCTGCGGCCAGCGCCACGGTCTCCTGCCGCTTGGCGGCCCCGGCCAGGACGTCGCCGGTCAGGACAACCAGTTGCGGCTTTTCGACGTCGAGGATCGCGCCGATCAGGGCCAGGGTCTGCTGGTCCTTGTCCCCGCCTGCGTGGAGGTGCATGTCGGTGAACTGGACGATCTTGAATCGGCCGGCAGGATCGAATTTCAACTGGGTCTCCTCGGAGAATGCGGTGTCCGCGGCGGACAAAACCGCGGCAAGGGACATCAAGGCTCCAAGCAGGATGGATCGCCGGCGTGTTCCGATCATTGTGTTCTTCCTTTCTCTGATTGTCATGTGGCTCATCCGATTCCAGCGTACCTCCTCATCCAGGCACGCCCGAAGCGGGCGTGCGGGGGAGATTCTCCGCTTTGCGTCAATAGCATGATCAGGTCAAGAATACCCTCGACTACTCGGGTCTGCAAGCCATCACGAGATGACTCCTCCACGGGTGTCTGGGAGAACAGACTGGCCATCGGCAGGTGATGACAAGCGCCGGCCTGCTTGCAGTGTGCCCATAAGAGCCTGCCCTGAGCTTGTCGAAGGGGCATATCTTCCGGGCCGAGGAAGATAACACCTCACGGCGTCACTACAAACGGCCTGCCTGCGCACAGGACAGATCCGGATCGGAGAGGTTCTGACGCCCGGAAGATTGCACAGACACCCCCGCGGGCACGGCAGTACCCCGATCCCCAAGAGGCCGCGATCGCCGAACGGTAACGTCGCGCCGCTCCTCCACCACGCTATTGGCGCAAAGCGGAAAACCTCAGGCTTCTGGAAATGTTGTACTTTATGAAACATACAAGCGTCGCAGAGCGTCTATCTGTTTGGAGGGCGAGTTTCCAGTTCGAAGGTTCAAGTGTGAAGCAAGATGAAGATGAATATGCGAAACGAACCCAATTTGTCGGCGGTGAAGCGAAAGGCAAGGGTATGGTGGAAAAGGAGTTACGGCGGATTCGGCCTAGTGGGTTGTGAGGGAAGAACTCGGTGGCAAGCACCACCGCTTTGGCGGACTTCGTGCGACTGGTTCGGAGTTCCTTCAGGCGGCAGCAATGTGGCCCAGCCGCCCCCGGCTGGGATCACCCCCGAGGGTTGGGATCACCCCCGAGGGCGGGGGTGCCACACTGCCACACGGTTCGATTGCCGATCCTGCTCGTCAAGACGCATTGGGGAACGATGGAAAAACGAAGCCAATTCCCCGCTGGCCTCCCTCTCGTCCCGTGCCGGGTCGGATTGGGTTCGTTTCGCACAATTGCGGTTGCGTCGGTCGGCCTGCGGGGTCATAATCCCGCCGGGGCCGATGTCCCGAAGGCCGCGGAAACGCGGAACTGGGGCCCTCAAATGCGCAATTTCGCGTTTCGGGAACCCCTCTCCAGACCATGGAAATAGAACGATGGAAACGAGGATCGAAGCGGTGCTGTTCGACTGGGGCGGCGTGCTGATCGACGACCCCGGGCCGGGATTGATGAGCTACTGCGCAAAGGTTCTGGGTGTGTCCGTCGAGGACTACACGCGAGTCCACAGCCACCGCGGCGAGCCCTTCCAGAGAGGGGCAATCCGCGAGGGTGTCTTCTGGCGCCGGGTCTGCGAGGATCTCGGCTGTCTCGCGCCCAAGCAGCCTTCCCTGTGGGGCGAGGCCTTCCGCGCGGTCTACTCGCCGCGACAGGAGGTCTTCGACTTGGCCCGGCGGCTTCGCGAGAAGGGCTGCAGGACGGGCCTGCTGTCGAACACGGAGGTCCCTGCGATGGAGTTCTTCCTCGGACTGCGATACGACGCCTTCGACGCGGCGACGTTCTCCTGCGGGGAGGGCGTCGTCAAGCCGCAACGGGAGATCTATGAAATTGCCGCCCGCAAGCTCGGGGTGACGCCAGCCCGATGCGCGTTCATCGACGACAAGCCCGAGTTCGTCGAGGGCGCCCGCGCCGCAGGCATGAAAGGGGTCGTCTACGAGGACTCCTCACAGGTAGTTGAGGGACTGGTCCAGTTCGGGATTCGGGCACGGTAGTTTGGATCGCGAGTTCGTCATCCTGAGCAACGCGAGGGATCTGGCCCGGGAGTGAAGAATGCGTCTCGATTTCGGACGGCACGTCTCCTGCGGGTCCCGGATGCTTCACTTCGTTCAGCATGACAGGAAGAGAGTGTGTCGGACTTTCGGCGATTGCTGCGGCGCCACGCCGGAACACATCGAGGCCGTCCGACGGCGGCTAGGTTTGTAGTGACGCCGTAAGGCGTTATCTTGATGCGCGAGGATCTGTAGGTACGAATGTCGTGAGGGCAAGACGAATGCCAACGGAAGAGTTGCAGCGGAAGTTCGGTCTGTCCACTTCAACCTACGTGGTGATCGCCAGCATGGTGGGGACGGGAATCCTGGTCTCGCCGGGGTACATGATGGCCTCGCTCGGGAACTATCCGCTGATTCTCGGGCTGTGGGCGCTGGGCGGCCTGCTGGCCATGTGCGGGGCGCTGTGTATCGCCGAACTCGCGGCGGCTCTGCCCCGCGCGGGCGGCGAATACGTCTACCTCCGCGAGGCCTACGGCCCGATGCCGGCCTTTCTCTCCGGCTGGACGTCGTTCTTCCTCGGCTTTTCCGCGCCGCTGGCGGTGGCGAGCTACATCGCCGCGATGTACCTGCTGACGCCCTTCGGACTGGCCGACCAGAAGAGGGAGCTTCTCCTTCGAATCGTCGCCGCGATCATTATCCTTGCGATTACGCTGCCCAATCTGTTCGGCCATCGGCAATCCGCCTGGACGCAGAACCTCACGACCCTGCTCAAGCTCGGCCTGTTCGTGGTCCTGGCGGTCGCGGCGTTCTTGTTCGGCAAGGGACAGATTTCGCACATCGCGGAGGGAAGACCGATCGGAGACATCGGCCTGGGGACCGCAATGACGCAGTTGTTCTACGTCATGTTCGCCTACAGCGGGTGGAACGCCGCCAGCTACGTCGCAGGCGAGGTCAAAGACCCCGCCAGGACTCTCCCGCGGTCGTTGCTGCTGGGCGCCGGGTCGGTGGTCGTCCTGTACCTGGCGCTCAATCTCGTCTTCGCCTACGCGGTGCCGCTGGCCGATGTCGGATTCGACAACGCCGAGCGGGTCCCCCAACTGGCGGTCGAGAACCTGTTCGGGCAGGGGGCCTCCAGCGTCTTCTCCATCCTGCTCGGTCTGGCGTTCCTGGCGACGGTCAGTGCGTTCATCATCACCGGTCCTCGCGTGTACTATGCGATGGCGAAGGACGGCCTGTTCCCGGCTTTCGCCGGCCATCTCAGCGCCAGGGGCCAGGTCCCCACCTACGCGATGTCCCTGCAGAGCCTCTGTGCAGTGCTGATCCTGTTCGCCACGGACTTCCAGAACCTCTATAAGTATGCCTCCGTCGGATTGTCGCTCTTCGCGCTGCTGTTCATCGCAGCGGTCTACGTGCTCCGCCGGCGTCGGCCCACGATGGAGCGCCCGTTCCGCGTGCCTGGATACCCCGTCGTGCCCGGGGTCTTCATGATCGTCACCGTCTTCATGGCCGGGTTCGCGTTCAAACAGTGGCCGAAACCCTCGCTTTGCAGCCTCGCCAGCATCCTGCTGGGCATCCCGGCCTATTACCTCTGGTCGTGGGCCGCCGCGAAAAAAATCTGAAATATTGCCCTCGGCCTGCAATAAGGCCTCTGCGACGGTCGTCTTCACTGGTGAATAACGCGGCGGCTGAAGCTTGGGCCAAGTGAAGAGCACAAGTATCACTTGAGGGATGTGTTCTGCCTGCTAAAGCCCGGGACGAAGCCGTCGCGGCTGAGGATGAACAAGGGCCGTGCAAACCCAGTTACGGCGACTTGCGAACGTGATACGGACATAACGTCAGCCTTGCAACCAGACGCCCATGCGTCGTCATAGATGAGTGGCCCCTTGGCCACTCATCGCTTTTGGTGCCCTCCGCCACGCTTGCCCTCAGACGCGGATCAATTGCGATCTCGGCTCTTCCCTCTCCCCTCGGCTTCGGACGGGGGTAGTCTGCGGTCCCTGGTTCTGCCGAGGAGAGTGGCAGAATCCGCATGCAGCACACACAGCGAAATATGCATCGTTCGAGAAAAAAATGTTGCATACAGACGCTTTCCCCATGTAATATATGCAATAGGTTACGCTTGCATGGCATAAGCTACAGGTTGGCATGCATGGGATCATGGTATGGAGAAGGCAGGCGAAAGACAAGAGACCAGGGCGGAGCGATTCAGGCGAATCGCCGAGAAGCGAACAAATGAAATAATCAAGAAGTTAAGTCTCCTGGGAAACTGCTCGAATAAAAGTGCATACGAGTACACTGAACAGGAGGTGGGCAGGATATTCGCTGCCATTGAGAAGGAAATGAAGCATGCGAGGGCCAGGTTCACCTTTGGTCGGAGAAAGGCGTTCAAATTCTGATAACTGGGAGAGGCCATGACAAACGCACGATGGCATTTCAACAAGGTTAGACCGAGCCAGAAGAACCGCGAGGACACCCAGGGAGCATTCTTTGCGGCAAACAAGGACATCGTTTCGTCGCTCGTGAGGGAGTCCATTCAGAACTCTCTGGATGCAAGGCTACCCGTCTCGGCGGGGCCCGTGAGAGTCAGATTCTTCATCTCAGACGGCAACTCTGAACTGCCTTGGGCCGATGCGAGACAGTTCTTTGATGATGCGCGGCCCCACTACGCCGCAGGGGACAGCGGCCTCGGAGACTGTCCTGTGGAGAACACGCCATGCCGATTTCTCGTCATAGAGGATTTCAATACGACCGGTCTCAACGGCCGTATCCGCGAATACACTCCGCCCGATCCCGCGACGAAGAACTCCTTCTACTCGTTCCTCAGAGCAGAAGGACACTCGAACAAGAGTCACACCGATCGCGGACGGTGGGGCATCGGCAAGACGGTCTTCTTCCAAGCGAGTCGAACACTGGAAAAAAGCATCAGAAAGGGGGCCAGGAGAGGCGCCGAAAGGGGGGCCACCTAAGCCACATACCATAGCGTCCACGGTGACGCTGTCAACAAGATCCTCCCGGCTCGCCTGGGACGGCGAACCATCCGGTAACGCTTATGCCGGCTTGTCCTTGCCCTTCTCCAAGCT
>Ga0209200_1001978_pt1 | contig 19731 bp, 14 predicted proteins | sample AD_UKC033_MetaG_FD_184406 | JGI IMG/M metagenome (GOLD analysis project Ga0209200, IMG submission 184406) | Active sludge microbial communities of municipal wastewater-treating anaerobic digesters from USA - AD_UKC033_MetaG (SPAdes) (version 2) | ecosystem: Engineered > Bioreactor > Anaerobic >...
AAGGATTTCCCCACACTGAAAAAACTGACCACTGACTCCAGGTACTTCCCATACAGGTATGGACAGGCTTTCTGGGCTATGGTGGGTAAAACCTGGGGTGACACCACTATTATTCCTCTGTTCAGGAAGACAGCCCGGTATGGATTCTCAAAAGCGGCCGACACCATCCTTGGAATGAATGAGGAGACCCTTTCGGGATTATGGGCTAGTGCAATGGAAGTCTATTACAAGCCTTATCTTGAAGCAGAAGCTGATGAAATTGCCGGCAGAAGGGTAATAACCGACGAGAACGGAGGAAGAATAAATATCTCACCGTCAATAAGTCCTGACGGAAAATATATTGCATTCTTTTCGGAGAAGAATATCTTCACCCTGGATCTTTTTATTGCTGATGCTGCCAGCGGGAAGATTATCAGCAAGGTGTCAGGTGCGGCTGCCCGTACCTATGATGATTTTAACTATGTCGAATCTGGCGGAAGCTGGTCACCTGACAGCAAAAAGTATGTCTTCGTGCTGTTCAGTGATGGTATTAACAAGCTGGCGTTTGTGGATACAAAACGCGGGAAGATTACCCGCGAGGTTACCATAAGGGGCGTGCCTGCACTTTCTAATCCCTCCTGGTCACCCGACGGTAAGCAGATCGTTTTTACTGGATCTTCTGAAGGTATAAGTGATCTTTACCTCTATGATATCATGTCAGGTGAGACTGAACAGCTGACAGATGACTTTACCTCGAACATACACCCGTCGTGGTCAGCCGATGGCCGTCAGATAGTCTTCTCACAGGAGAAACGAAATAAAGCCGGTCACAGGAAATTCAGCTTCAACCTTGCTATCCTTGATCTGAAAACCAGGGAGGTTAGAGAGATCGATGTCTTTGACAGCGCCTATAATATGAATCCCGCCTTTTCATCTGATGACAGGCATATCTTCTTCCTTTCAGATGCTGACGGTTTCAGGAACATGTACAAATATGAGATTGAGACCGGGCGGCTCCTGAGACTTACATCTTATATGACCGGTGTAAGCGGCATAACACCATATTCGCCAGCCATGAGCTGGTCACGTGACGGAGATAAGACAGCTTACAATTATTACATTAAGAATTCCTATCACATAGTGGTTGCTGATGTTGATGACTTCAAGCCTGCTGAGGCAGACGGCTCTGTTATCAATCTTGATGCAGGCACGCTGCCACCGCTGGCTCACGCCGCGGCTAACCTTATTGACTCAACACTCTATAGCAGGAAGGTTGTTGATTCCCTTCCGGATGATGCAGTGAAACACCTGCCATACAAACCCAAATTCAAGCTTGATTACATCTCCAACAATGCCAATGTGGGTGTTTCAACAGGAATATACAGGAACAACCTGGGAGGAAGCATCAATATGATCTTCAGCGACATGATTGGTGATAACCAGCTTTATTCCTCACTCTCTCTCAACGGTGAGATTTATGATTTTGCCGGACAGGCAGCCTACATCAGCCAGAAGGGCAGGATCAAGTGGGGTACTGCTGTTTCCCATATACCATATCGCGCGGGAACTATGTCATACATTCGGGACTCAATCATTCTGGATGAAGAAAAGGTGCCGGTGGATGTGCTGCAGCTTGACTATATCCGCATGTTTGAGGATAACATCACACTATATGCCTCATTGCCTTTCTCGCAGATCAGGAGGATTGAGGCTACGGCTTCAGCATCATGGTATTATTACCGTATTGACAGGTTTAATTATTATTATCTGCTCAATGGTTATAATGTCGGTGGTACAAGGGAGAAGATGCCGGCCCCGGAGGGAAGCAGGTACCAGCAGCTGTCATTTGCCTATGTCAAGGATAACTCAATGTTCGGCATGACAGCCCCGATGCAGGGAGGCAGGGCGAGATTCCAGGTTGACAAGTATTTCGGTGCCACAGAAGTATTTACGGGATTGATTGATTACCGGCAGTACATGTACCTCAAACCAGTTACCCTGGCATTCAGGATCTATAACTACGGCATGTACGGAAAGGTAACCGATGAGAATGTGCTTCAACCGCTGTATATTGGTTATCCCTGGTTAATAAGAGGTTATGAGAATATCTCCTACAATACCGGTGACACTCCCGGACTCACCTCACTCAATCTCTCAAGGCTGAACGGCACCCGGATGGCTGTTGCCAACGCGGAGCTGCGCTTCCCGTTTACCGGACCGGAAAGGCTGGCGCTGATCAAGTCGAAATGGATTCTGACCGACCTGAACCTATTTTTTGATGCAGGCATGGCATGGTACAGAGGCGACAAGATCATCTTCAACTACCGCGACTCTCATGCGGCGGACAATGAGAAATTCCCTCTATACAGTACCGGACTCTCTGTAAGGATCAATCTCCTTGGTTACCTGGTGCTGGAGCCCTACTATGCCTTCCCCCTGCAGAACGGCGGCTTCAGGAACGGGGTGTTTGGGCTGAATTTCCTGCCGGGGTGGTAGATAAGTGGCCGGCCTGGGAGCAAGTAATATAGCATGCCAGCCACGGGTATGCATCACCGGCCAAAAGTCGTACAGGTTTAGGTTATGATTGGATTAGGAGTGAAGTGCAGGCTTCACTCCTTTCAAATTATTCCCTTTTCGACAGGAATTATGGCTGGGCATCAAGGTTGTTTTTCCGTTGAGATAGTTATTTTTGGATTCATTACGGGTCTTCATTGATGCTATTTCAGGTGAATATATTATTATTCAGATTCATGCCATGCTTATCACCGTCTTTGTTGTTTATCTGATTGTCCTTGTAGGAATAGTTGTGTATGCCTCCAGAAGGTCGAAAACCAACGCTGACTTTGTCCTTGGCGGAAGGAAGATACCCGGATTGTTCCTGGCACTGTCAGAGAGAGCCACGGGGGAGTCTGCATGGCTGCTGCTTGGACTGACGGGCCATGCATATGCCGAAGGGTGGAGTTCCATCTGGGTGGCTATAGGATGCGTATCCGGAATCCTCTTCCTCTGGATATTCATGGCAGAACCCTTGAGAAGAGTTACGGAAAAAACAGGATCGCTGACCGTATCAGGACTCTTCTTCAGGTCATTCCCGGGGTCTGAAAGGAGGATAGGTATTCTATCATCACTGATCATCATCATCTTTTTCGTTCTTTACCTCGCGGCGCAGTTCAGCGGTGCAGGTAAGATATTCAATGACACCTTCCGGATCGAACCTTTCTGGGGGATGGTAATAGGGGCAGGCATAGTCACACTCTATTCGATGCTCGGAGGCTTCATCACTGTGGTGGCGGTTGATGCATTCCAGGCAATTCTTATGATTATCACCTGCGTGGTGCTGCCCATCGTTGCCCTCTTTATAGCCGCCGCCAACGGCATTGGCTTTGCCGAGGCGCTGATACATTCCGATGTTGCCGTTGCCGGTACCACAGCCACCCTTGCCAAAGGAGCCGGATTCCTCCTGGTGATCAACGGTCTCAGCTGGGCCTTTGGTTACACCGGACAGCCGCAGATGCTGAACCGTATGATGGCCATGCGTGACCCTGCCTCAACAAGACGTGCCCGGGGAGTGGCCATCACATGGACACTGCTGGCATATGTTGGTGCTTTCCTTATAGGAATTATAGGGTTCAAATTTGTGCAGGCCGGCATGATGGGGGAGGGTGCAGCTGCAATAGCATCCGACACCGAAAAGGTAATGCCGGTAATGGTCATGACCCTGCTCAATCCGCTGCTGGCTGGCATACTGCTCTCCGGTGCGGTATCAGCCATGATGTCAACCGCCTCCTCACAGCTGATAGTGGTCTCATCATCAATCACCGAAGATCTGTGGTCAAACGTAACCAGAAGGCCTATCCCCGAAAGAAGGATGCTGTTCCTCAACAAATTTCTTACTCTCATGGTGGGCGTGGCGGCTTTCACCCTGGTGCTGACCATGGAGGATACCGTTTACGGTCTCGTCTCATACGCCTGGAGCGGCATAGGAGCCTCCTTTGGGCCGGCAATGATACTCCTTCTTTTCTGGAAGAAATTTTCCAGAGCGGGTGTTTACGCTTCGCTTATTACCGGCACACTGTCTGCCATCATCTGGAAGACATGGCTGGCTGACCCGACAGGCATATCTGAACGACTGGCCAGTTACCTGATTGCATTCAGCGCAGCAGTGCTTTTCAGCCTGCTCTTCCCGGAGAAAAAGTGATCAGCCTTATCTGGTTTTTGTCTTCAGCTGTTCCGTGATCTTTGCCCTGATCTCGTCTGCCAGCTCCGGGTTATCTTCCATGAGCTTCTTGACCGCATCACGCCCCTGGGCAAGCTTCGTCTCGCCGTAGGAGAACCATGAGCCGCTCTTTTTGATTATGTTGAACTCCGTGCCCAGATCAACAATCTCTCCGGTCCGTGATATGCCTTCGCCGAACATTATGTCAAACTCTGCCTTCCTGAAGGGGGGAGCCAGCTTGTTCTTTACCACCTTCACCTTGACACGGTTGCCCACGGCATCTTCACCCTCCTTTATCTGGCTGGTACGCCTGATGTCAAGACGGATTGAAGCATAAAACTTGAGCGCGTTGCCACCTGTGGTTGTCTCGGGATTGCCGAACATGACGCCTATCTTCTCACGCAGCTGGTTGATGAAGATGCATGTGGTGTTCGTCTTGTTTATGTTGGCTGTCAGCTTGCGCAGTGCCTGCGACATCAGCCTGGCCTGGAGACCCATCTTGGAGTCGCCCATCTCACCCTCTATCTCTGCCTTGGGAGTAAGAGCCGCAACGGAGTCGATCACAACGACGTCAATGGCGCTTGACCTGATCAGATGATCAGCTATCTCAAGAGCCTGCTCCCCGTTGTCAGGCTGCGATATAAGGAGGTTACCCACATCCACTCCCAGTTTCTCGGCATAGAACCTGTCGAAGGCATGCTCGGCATCGATGATGGCAGCAATTCCTCCTGCCTTCTGGGCCTCGGCGATAGCGTGAATTGCCAGGGTGGTCTTGCCTGAAGATTCCGGGCCGTATATCTCCACCACCCTGCCACGGGGAAGGCCGCCAATGCCTAATGCGGCATCAAGTCCTATCGAGCCGGTGGATATAACCTGCACATTCTCAATGGCATGATCACCCAGCTTCATGATGGTGCCGCGGCCAAAATCCTTTTCGATCTTACCCAGGGTAACCTCAAGCGCCTTCAGCTTCTCCTTGTTGATCTCTTTTCTTTCCATTTACTTATTCTTTAGCAGTTAGACATTTTCGTACAGTTTGAATATTTGCGGCGCGTGAGCCCTGGTGTCGACTTTTTTGATCACCTTTTCAATTATTCCCTTCTCATCTATGATGAAGGTGGTACGGATGACTCCCGTCACCTTTTTGCCGTACATCGTCTTCTCCCCGTAGGCTCCGTATTCTGTGAGTATCTTCTTTTCAGGGTCAGCGATGAGGGGGAAGGGAAGTTCATACTTTGAGGCAAATTTTCCGTGTGAGGCTACGCTGTCAGGACTGACACCCAGCACCACAAATCCCTTCTTCAACAACTCCTCATAATTGTCTCTCAGACTGCAGGCTTCGGCAGTGCAGCCGGGAGTGTTATCCTTAGGGTAAAAATAAAGCACTACCTTCTTCCCGAGGAAGTTGCTGAGCTTCAGTCTGTTTCCGTTCTGGTCCGTGCCTTCGAACGGCGGGGCCGGCATACCTGCTGTGGGCTGCGTCATGACTTTTTCTTATTTTTGTTAAGACTGGTAAAGGTATGAAGTTATCATCTTTCATAAAATATTTCAACCTCAGAGTTATTAACATCCGGGGAGGCATGATGGTTGTCGCGCTGACTTTTATATTGATGTTTACCGCAGCTCCTCTGGTCGCCCAGGAGAGCCCCGGGAAACCCTCAAAAGCCGTGGCACAGGCTGCCTGGCTGCGGGGCGATTATGAGACTGCATACAATCAGTACAGCGCTCTTCTGCTTATCTACTCGCGTGATCCGGTGTACCAGTATTATGCCGGGGCCTGCCTTGTGAAACTGGAGCGCGGAACAGAGAGGGCGGTGAATCTTCTTGCTTCGGCAATCAACTCCTCTGTCAATATCAAGAACGTTCCCACTGACGTGTGGTTCTACTACGGCCGTGCCCTTCAGATGGACGGCAATTTCAGCCAGGCCTGTGACGCCTATGAAAGGTTTACCAGGCAGGCTGGCAGGAGGATCTCTGCTGAATATGAAACTCAGAAGTACATTGATCAGTGTGACGCCGGCGAGGGAGTGGTTGCCAGGAGTGAACCGCCGCCTGAAGAGTATCCGTCACACCTTGCAGATGATCCGACAGCAAACACGGCGGGAAAGAAGAGCCCGGCCGTCAGAGGAGATGTTACCGGGATTCCCGGGGGAAAGTACAGGATTCTTGGTGAGGCAGTAGAACTGCGCCGTGAAGCTGATTCACTTGCCCGTGAGGCAGAGAATAAGGCACGGGAGGCTGTCACTGCTCAATCCCATGATAAAGAGCGAGCTGAGAAGGATGCCATTGCTGCCGCTGCGAAGGCTGACGCAAAAGCTGCCGAGGCCGACTCGATGCTGCTCAGTGCTGTCACCGGCAGAGGCGCTACGGGCGAAAGGAGCGCAGGGGTTTCCGGAGAGAAGCAGACCAGGGCAGATAACAGGCAAGCAGCCGGGGGCTCAGATAAGCGGGCTTCAGGGGCATCTGACAGACCACCCGCAGGGATATCAGAAAAGCCACCTGCGGGGGGCTCAGACAAACAGTCCGCCGTGGCACCGACAGAAGAGGCCCCAGAGGTGCCTGCTGCAGAAGCGGCGACGCAACAGTTAAGCAGTTTCGAGATTCGGTCAGGACTGGCATACAGTGATGCCAAACCTGTGCCGCTTGAACCGGCCATGCCGGAGGGTCTGATCTATACCGTTCAGATTGCGGCTTTCCGTAATGATGTCTCACCATCACTTTTCAAGGGACTATATCCTGTTTTTGGCAGCAGGAGGCAGGGGAGTGAAGTGATCTATTACTATACCGGTTTCTTCCGCACGCTTGATGACGCCAGGAAGGCCCTGCCGGAAGCACGGCGGGCGGGTTTCCCCGATGCCTTTATTATTGCAATGATGGATGGAACCCGGGTCTCACTGGAGCGGGCTGCACATCTTGAGAAGCAGTGGTCAGGCAGGCCACTCACGCACCACGATGCCGGTGCAGCCGCCCCGGCTGAATCACCTGCCCGTCCTGCAACGGCGGGAACACTGTCATTCAGGGCCGAGGTGATGCGTTCTGACAAACCCCTGAAGCCTGACGTAATACTGAAGCTCGAACAGCTTGCCGGCACACGTGGCCTTGAAACAATTAAAAACAACGATGGCGAAACGGTGTTTCTCATAGGGAAATTTATTACATTTGAGAGCGCTGACGAGTATGTCTCGCTGCTGATACGTAATGGCTACAGCTCCGCCAGGGTTGCAGCATACGTAGGTATGCAGGAGATACCCGTAGGGGCTGCACGAGAACTGATTAACAAACTGCCGGATGACTAAGAAGGCACCAAAACCGGAAAGCAACAGACGACCAGAGGAAAATGAGCGGTCACTGATGCTCATCAATGATGACATCAACAGTTTTGATCACGTCATCAAGTCGCTTGTTGTTGTCTGCGGTCATGATGAGATCCAGGCAGAACAGTGTGCAGTCCTGACCCATATCAAGGGAGGTTGTGTCATTAAGATGGCAGACGCCACCACCCTTGAGAGAATGAGCTTGAAACTCAGGGAACTCAGTCTTGATACAGTGGTAATTTAAAAGTATACAGTATGTCAATCGGGCTGATAATTTTTCTGATAATAATAGGGCTTCTGCTCTTCATCATTGAGTTCATGCTCATTCCGGGAATTACCATTGCCGGCATCGGCGGTGCAGTCTGCCTGGTGACGGCAATAGTGTTTGCTTTTGCCAGTCACGGGACAGCGGCAGGCTTCCTGGTGCTCGGCATAACTGCACTGGTAATGATGGTGCTGACCGTTCTTATGCTGAAAGCGGGCACATGGAACAAGCTCATGCTCAAGACAGCTATTGATGCCAAAGTTGATACCGTGGGTGCAGCTGAGGGCAAGGTGAAACCCGGCGACAGGGGCGTAACTGTCACCCGGCTGGCTCCCGGAGGAAAGGTTCTGGTCAACGGTGAGTATTTCGAGGCAAAATCAATTGACATTCTGATTGACCCCAGGCAGGAGATCGAGGTTATCAGGATTGACGACAATAAACTGATTGTAAAACCAATAAATAAATAGATATGGGCGGATTAGGCATTTATGTAATAATCATTGTAGGAGCAATAATCCTGCTGTGGATTCTTCTTTACTTCATTCCGATAGGACTCTGGTTCCAGGCACTTGTGTCAGGCGTACGGATAAGCCTGTTGCAGCTGATCTTCATGCGGTGGAGAAAGGTCCCGCCATCAATAATTGTGGGAGCTATGATCGAAGCCGACAAGGCCGGGCTGAAGCTTAACCGTGACGAGCTGGAGGCACACTATCTTGCCGGCGGGCATGTGCCGCAGGTTGTTCATGCACTGGTCTCGGCGAACAAGGCAAATATTGACCTGTCGTTCAAGATGGCTACTGCCATTGACCTGGCTGGTCGTGATGTCTTCCAGGCAGTGCAGATGTCAGTTAACCCTAAAGTAATAGATACACCGCCTGTTACAGCTGTTGCGCGTGATGGCATCCAGCTTATCGCGAAGGCAAGGGTGACCGTCAGGGCCAATATCAAACAGCTGGTGGGCGGTGCCGGCGAAGAGACAGTTCTGGCCCGCGTTGGCGAGGGTATTGTTTCATCAATCGGTTCGGCTCACAGCCACAAGGAGGTGCTTGAGAACCCTGACAGGATAAGCAAGACGGTGCTTGAGAAAGGGCTTGATGCCGGAACGGCATTTGAGATACTCTCAATTGATATTGCTGACATAGATATAGGCAAGAACATTGGCGCAGTGCTGCAGATGGATCAGGCTAACGCCGACAAGAACATTGCCCAGGCCAAGGCCGAGGAACGCCGTGCTATGGCTGTAGCTTATGAGCAGGAGATGAAGGCCAAGGCACAGGAGGCACGGGCCAAGGTCATCGAGGCCGAGGTGGAGATTCCTCTCGCCATGGCTCATGCTTTCAAGACGGGCAACCTGGGTATAATGGACTACTACAGAATGAAGAATATCGAGGCCGACACCAGCATGCGTGACTCTATTGCCAAGCCACCCACCTCGGGAGGAGAGAAGAAGAAGTAGTCAGCAGTTGGCAGTACCAGTCGGCAGTAAATGGAATAAGTGTTCGACTGCGGACTGCAGATTGAATACTGCGGACTTTCGGCTACTTCAGGTAGAAAAGTATCATTCTTTCAATGGCTTCCTGGCATACCTCGCAGAATGAATCTGCCTGGTTGCTCTTCATGCGGCAGTCATAGGAGGGCCGGTAAATGCCTTTGGCTGAATAGCCTCCTCCCTCAAAGAGGCCCGTAACGCCAATATACCTTTTGTCATTGGGTGTTGGAACAGGCACTGATCTGGCGATCAAATGCTTCCACTTGGAGTCAAAATCAACCCTTGTGGTGATATTTGGTTCCCAGGGTTCCACATCAAGAGGGTAAAACTCCTCGTAGGCAACCTCTGAAGAGTAATATTCATCAGCCAGCCCTGCAAATCCGTGCCCAAACTCGTGGGTTAGCACCTGCGGCGTGAGAGCATGATCAGCGGTGACGGCGCTGTAGTAGTTATAAACGCCTCCGCCGCCGTACCTGGGGCTGTTTATCAGAACAATTATCTGGTCATGAGGCGCTGCTGCAGCATAATCGTTGACCCTGCGTATATCCTGGGTGGTAAGGTAACGGTCAACATCAAATGTATAATAGCTTGCACTGAGGGCCGTGTTTACATAGATGCCTTCGCCCGGCACGTCGGTGCCCGACTCCTGCGAGGGCGCCTCAATGGCCCAGATGTTGATCCGGTCCTGGTACTTGTCAAACGGTTTCTCCGCAAAGAGGATATCAGCCATACGCTTGACATCATTCCTGAACTTCTCCATCTCACCGCGGGTATAGCCCTCCGCAATAAACGCAATATCCAGCGAAGTGTGTGGATCGCCGGTCCCGAGGATCCTGGTTGCCAGAGCTGCATCGGTTGTCTCCCTGGTTATGAAATAACTGGCCGGGTCAATGACTGTCTCGTACAGTTTTGAGAATTTGCCGTCACGCTCCCTGATACTGAGCACAAAGTTGACCTTGTGTTTCGGGAAGGGGAAGGTGGCAACCTCGTGGAACACCCTTTCCATCTTTTTCGCCTCTGCGGTGGTCTGCCACTCCTGGTAGAGAGTGCAGAAGCCGCGTGAGTATATCAGCATTCCGGTTGAGTCATCATAGACCTCGTACCTGAAGTTGCCGTATCCGAACGGGTCATTGAGGTTTATCAGCGAACCACCCCAGAAGGGCTCTTCCCTGAATGATACCGGGTAAACCCTGGTTGTTGTGCTGTTACCGGCCATCATGAAGTCAAACCTCATGGTGCAGTCTTTAAAATAGTCATCAAACACTACCTGTGCCTGAAGCGACAATGTCAGAAACAGGAGTGACAATACTGAAAGTGATCTCATGATTTGACAGTTTTAGAACGTAAAGGTACTAAACTGACAGCCACAACAAAGAATAATTTGTAATTTCACGGCCATAACAGACGGAAGTATGTTTCACTCATTTGATCCCGTAATTGCTGTCAGAGAGTTCCTGGCAAACCTTGGCATACCCCCCGGGGCTGTATCGTGGCTGAGCACGGTGATACTGGTGACAGCGGTAGGATTGCTGGCATGGCTCTCTTTCGTTGTTACACGCCGGATATTGATCAGTATCTTTTCCCGCATAGTAAAACGCTCACGATCAGTATACGACGACAAATTTCTGGAGACAAGGATGTTCATACGCCTGGCGATGATCGTTCCCGGTGTGATAGTCTGGTATATTGCCGGCTGGATGCTTCGCGAGAATCCCGGATGGCTGAATTTCATTCACAAGACCACCGCTTTGTACATAGTGATCTTCGCCAGCCTCACCCTCACAGCCTTTGTGGAAGGCTGGCACCGGATATGGCTGATGCAGCCTATCTCAAGGGGAAGGTCAATCAAACCCTACATCCAGATTGTGAAGGTGCTGATCATCTTTGCCGGCATCCTCATTATGATCTCAGTACTATTCAGGATCAGCATTACCAGCGTGGTGGCAGGGTTGGGTGTGGCAACCGCCGTGCTGGCAGTGGTATTCAAGGATACCCTGCTTGGACTGGTGGCAAGCATTCAGCTTTCAAGCAATAACATGGTCAAGCTTGGAGACTGGATTACCATTCCCGGTAGAAACATCGACGGCACGGTCATTGACATGACACTATATACGGTCAAAATCGAAAATTTTGACAAGACTATTCTTACGGTGCCTACCTACGCCCTGATCTCCGAGTCGTTCCAGAACTGGAAGGGAATGGAGGATTCCGGGGCGAGGAGGATAAAGCGTGAGATAAGAATAGACGTGCGATCTATAACCTTCCTGACCCCACAGCTAATTGACTCCCTCACGGGCATGCAGTACATTGATAAATGGCTCGCCGCGAACAAGGAAGAGATTGAGGCGGTAAAGAGAGGCGAAGACTGCAGTCTTACTAACCTCGGAGCCTTCAGGGCGTACATGGTTGAGTATCTCAGAAACCACCCGGATATAGATAACCGGTTTACCATGATGGTTCGTGACATGCCGCCCACCGATACCGGACTGCCAGTGGAGATCTATTGTTTCAGCCGGATCAATTCATGGGTCCCGTATGAGGCGGTTCAGTCATCCGTGGTTGACTATGCGTACGCTGTGGCTGGCCGTTTCGGGCTGAAGCTCTTCCAGAGCCCGTCAGGAAGTGATCTCGAGGCACTCAGAAGCATAACAAATCAAAAACAGAAGATATGAGTTTAACCTACAAGGAAAAGCTGACAGCCTTCATTAAGAATGGCATTGATGATAAACCCGTAACCGCGAAGTACGATCCCTTCTGGCAATCGTTGCGCTCAACCGGCACTGAGCTGTGGCTTGACACAGGTGACATGGATGAGGCCGAGGCTAACTGGACCGCGGAGATGACCGCGCTGACCACCAACAATACATTGCTCAACAATGAGATACAGAAGGGTATCTATGACTCTTTTGTGCCGCGGGCTCTGGATCTGGTCAGCCATCTACCGGTAAACGAGCGGGTGAAGGAGATAGCCTTTATCCTGAATGCCCGTCATGGTCTTCGCCTTGCGAAAAAGTTTGGCGGGATGGTCAGCGTTGAACTGCATACCGACACTGCCTATGATATTGATGCCATAGTCTCATATGGCCTCCGGTACAGGGAACTATGCCCCTCACAGTTCATAGTCAAGGTGCCCTATACTCCCGAAGGACTGATAGGGGCCAGGCTGCTTCACGACAGGGGGGTGCGAATCAATTTCACCCTTGAGTTCAGTGCACGGCAGAACGCACTGGTTACGCTGGTGGCCAGACCTGATTACCTCAATGTCTTCCTCGGAAGAATAGGGGCGTTCATAGCGGACAACGGACTGGGCGACGGTACTGGCGCCGGAGAGAATGCGGTGCTATCATCACAGTCATGGGTGACACGACTCTCTGACGTGACAGGATCAAAGACGAGGCAGATAGCTGCAAGCCTCAGGAATCATAACCAGCTTGACCTGCTGGCGGGGACCGATGTGTTTACTATTCCGCCCAAGGTGGCGGCATCAGGCAGGAAGTCGCTCGCCGGACTCTTTGAGAGCCGGCTTAACCAGAGGTATGATGTGCCTCTTACCGCTGAGGCTGAAGGACTGGGTATTGACAAGTTCTGGGAGGTGTCCGGGAATGTTGTTGAGCTTGGCAAAAGGCTGGATAAAGAGCTGCCTGCCGACGGCGGGGAGGTGGTAAGGATGGCTCATGAGGCGGGACTGGCAGATATGTTCCCCGTGATGAGCAGTGAGGACAATGAGCGTATTGCCGCCGAGGGGAAGATACCAGTGCTGTCATCATGGAAGGAGAGGATTCTCTCTGGCGGGATGGCCCCGGACACGCTGCTGACCCTCGCCGGTCTGGCCTCATTCACCTCTGACCAGAGGCAGCTGGATGAGAGGGTCAGGGGACTGATAGTCGGAAGGTCTGAAATATAGTCTTGCGGTCTTGCGGTCTTGCAGTCTTGCGGTCTTGCAGTCTTGCAGTCTTGCGGTCTTGCAGTCTTGCAGTCTGGCGGTCTTGCAGTTCCCGATACGCTTCGCTATGGGGCTTCGGCTCCGCCAGGTGGCAGATCCTCACCTGTTGTCAGTAGATTTGGACATTCATTGCCGAATTCTACAATTCTTGATGGCCTACAGCCATCTGTCATTCATTGCCGAATTCTACAATTCTTGATGGCCTACAGCCATCTGTCATTCATTGCCGAATTCTACAATTCTTGATGGCCTACGGCCATCCTACAATTCTTGATGGTCTACGACCATCATATCCAATCAATCCCCTGTTCTACAATTCTTGATGGCCTGCGGCCATCCCCCACTACTGCCCACTGCCAACTGCCTATTGCCTACTGCCTATTGCCTACTGCCTGATCTGCTTCTGCCTGACTATCTCATAAAGGAGGATCCCGGCTGAAACGGATACGTTGAGTGAGCCGATGGTTCCGGTGATGGGTATGGATACCTGTGCGTCGGATAGCTCGAGGAGCTCGCGGCTTATGCCCCTCTCCTCTGAGCCGAGGATCACCACCAGCGGTCCTGTCATGCCGGCATCACTGACCTGTTTTTCGGCTTTCTCCGTGGCTGCCACGGCTTTGAGTCCCGACTCCCTGAGCCAGGTGAGGCATTTTGTCAGGCTCTTCACCCTGCACACCGGGAAGGTGCTGAGTGCTCCGGCTGATGCCTTGACCGCATCGGGGGATATTCTGGCCGAATTCTTTTCAGGAATGATGACAGCGTGTGCCCCGAAGCAGAGGGCGGACCGCACTATAGCCCCGAAGTTACGCACATCGCTGACGCCGTCGAGCATCAGCAGGAGGGGATCGCCTCCCTCCTCAAAGATACGGGGCACGATGTTCTCTATATTCTGAAACTCAATTGCCGAGAGCCATGCTATCACACCCTGATGGTTCTTACGGGTAATATAGTCGAGCTTCTCCTGCGGCACCACCTGCCAGGGTATGGCATACTCATTCACCACCTGCATCAGCTCGTGGTATAATCCACCGCGCAGTCCCCGGCGCACCAGTACACGGTCTATCTGCCTGCCTCCCCTGATGGCCTCCATCACGGGGTGCATGCCAAAAATGAATTCCTTTTCGCTGTGCATCATAAATGTTCCCGAATTATTCCGAACCTGATTATCCTTTCGCTCTGCGTCATTGCCTCAACGGGCCAGTCATGGCGGCATCGCCGCCGGATGTGGGATCTGATTATCCTTTCGCTCTGCGCCATTGTCTCAACATACCTCTCATTGCAGCTCCTGCGGGTTATCGAGCCTGAACACCTTACCCTCGCGCCATCTGGCAACCGCAATATCCCAGTAGCTAACAGGGGTTCCGGCACGGTTCAGCACAAAATCATTCTCGGAAAAGATATTCTTCGCTTTGCGGAAGTTGAACCAAAGGTAGTGGTCCTCATAGGTATATCGGGAGCCCCAGCGGCTCTTCACGGGAGGTTTTCTGAATCCCCAGCTCTCGCCCTCGGAGTTTTTGTAGACCTTGTCTGGCGGGCCGTACATTATGTAGATCATACCCCTGTCAGTGAGCCATCCCGCCTTGTAGGAGCTGAAGTAATAATTTGCAAACAGAGTACGGTTATAGTATATCCTGATAAGTTCTTTCGATCTCTCGATGCTGCCTGTACGGTCAAGCCAGAACTTGTCGAGCGCCAGCTTCGGTTTCTCGGCGGTGAGCATCTCTTCCATCTCCTCAGGGGTGGCAAAATATTCCAGCGGTGGTATCATAGTTTCCGGGCTGGTCATGGTAGGATGGTCAGGGCCGAAATTATATATGACGAGGCCGTCGCGGATAAGGCTGTCAACGGAGATCATGTAAATACCCTCGCCGGGGAACATCATGGGCAGTGTGTCAGAATATACCAGCGGCACTATAACCTCGGGCTCACTCGCTACGGTAACCTCGGGAAGGATAGTTGTGGGAGCGGGAGGGATGCCTTTCACTGCTTTGTAATAGAAAAGCCAGAGGGTGTCAGGCTGCATCGGGGGATTGACCACGTTGATGTACTGCTCGCGTCTCAGCACCCTGCTGTACATCTCGTTCTTATTGAAATGGTCGCGTATCCTGTAGTTCAGTCCGCTGTAGATACCTCTCCGTTCAAAATCGATGAAGGTCTGCTGGGTACGCTGCCGGATAAGGTCAATGATCTTGATCTCAGCTGAATACGCGCTTCCTTCACGTGTGTCAAGGGGTATGCGCATGACATATTCGCCACCGACATCTTCTTTCCTGATATCATATTTGTAGGTTGCCGTGTCAGCCAGGCCTCCCATAGTGTTGTCAAAGAGCCTGACCGATACCAGCAACGATGCCATCGGGACTCCTTCGGGATTGGCTTCGCTGAAGTATAATTCGCCCCTGCGGATGCTGATGCTCATCAGGGTTGTTTCGTCACCTTCGTTATACAGGCTGATAAAGGGTGTGAACACGTTCCTTGCCGGGTTGTAGATATAGGACATGTCCTTGGTGTCCGTGACATTCTGTGTCACAGCGCAGGATGCCAGCAGCACTGCCATCATCACAACCGTTATGAGTGCAGCAGGTTTATATTTCAGGGGCCTTGTCATGGCATAAAGGTAATAAAGATTTCATTGTCCGTTCTCTTTCCAGCTCATTCTCAGGCGGCAAAGCTCAGTGCCGTCGCTCTCCCTGGTGACGGAGTGGATGAAGGCTGTCTCCTGCCCGTCACTCGTGGCAGTAAGGATGTTGATCATCTCACCCTGGTGGCCTTCCAGCAGATAGTTCACCTCAATTGTATCCGGGGTATGGAGGCTGATAAATTCAGGGTCATAGCAGTTGACCGCCCAGTGCACGTAACGTGCGTTGTTGACATGATGGTTGACGTCTATGTCATCAAGCTTGACCTTAAGTTTTGTGAGGGTATGCTCTCCCGCCGGCAGGAGAGGTACTTTGCGGGCATTGGTCTCCGTGGCCCTCACCTGCGGGAAGTTCTTGTTCAGGCCTGACAGCGCCTTGTCAGGACGCTGAGCCTTGCGGGTGTTGTAATCAACTATTACCCAGGACGATGATGCTCCGGCGATCCTCTTTCCGGCATCATCATACATCTCAAGGTCACGCAGGGCGAAGATAGCCTCGGTGCCCCGGGGCCATGTGCGCAGGGTCACCTCCTCCCATGCTCCGGGAAGGCGATCGATCTTGACTATCATGCGCGACAGCGCCCAGAAGTATCCTCCTGATGCCATCAGGTCATCACGACCCCATCCCAGCTCAGCGGCATGACGGGCCGCGAGGTCCTCAAAGAAGCTGAAGAGCGCTCCCGGACTGAGCCGGCCCGTGAGATCGGTGTTGAAGATGTTGATAGCGTATTTTCTTTCAAACAGTATCATCATTATTCATGTATTCCGATGTAAAACTCTCAAGCTCACCATGAGCATCTTCCCACTGCTGCATCAGGTGGTCGAGATGCTGCTTCTTCTCGTCGTAGGCGCTGTAGAACGCCGGATCACTGACCACTGCGGCATCACCCGACGCCAGCCTGGCATCCATGGCTGCCAGCTCTGCCTCTGTTGCCGCAATCTCAGTTTCAGCCTCTGTCACCCTCTTCTGCAGCCTGCGGTAAACGCGATCATTCTCCTTCTTCTCAAGGTACGACAGGGCTGGTTTGGCAGCTGCCTGAGGCCTGGCCTTCGGCGTCTCCTGTGACGGCTTTGCTTTTGGCGTCTCCTTCGCCGGCTTTGCCTTCGGCGTCCCCTGCGACGGTGTTGCCTTCGGAGTCCCCTGCGTCTCCTGCGGTTTCCTTGCAGAAGGGGTCTTGACCTTTGACGCAGCCGGATTTTTCTTCTCCAGTTCTCTCAGGGACTCTATCTTCCTGACCCTGAGGAATTCTGCTATTCCCCCGAGATGAGTCTTTATCTTCCTGTTGCGGAACTCATACACCTTGTTCACCAGCCCGTCAAGAAAATCTCTGTCGTGCGAGACCACAATTAATGTGCCATCAAATCTTATCAGCGCCTGCTTGAGTATCTCCTTTGAGCGTATGTCGAGGTGATTGGTAGGCTCATCGAGAAGTAGGAGGTTATAGGGTTCAAGCAGCAGTTGCACTATGGCCAGTCTTGACCGTTCACCACCCGAGAGGACCTTCACCTTCTTGTCTATGTCCTCGCCGTGGAAGAGGAAGGCGCCGAGGATATCGCGCAGGCGGGTACGGATGTCACCGACAGCAATGCGGTCTACAGTCTCGAAGACCGTCAGCTCGTCGTTGAGTAGCTCGTCCTGGTTCTGCGCGAAATAGCCTATGGCAACGTTATGCCCCCGCTTTACCATACCGTCATGATCCACCTGGCCGAGTATCATCCTTGCGAGGGTTGTCTTTCCTTCGCCGTTGCGACCCACGAAGGCAACTTTTTCGCCTCTTTCGATCTTCAGCGAGATCCTGTCAAGCACCAGGTGGCTGCCGTAGCGCTTCGAGGCCTCGTCGGCCTCAACCACCACTGTCCCAGAACGCGGAGCAGGAGAGAAGCGTATATTCATTGCAGAGGTATCCTCGTCTTCTATCTCTATCCGGTCAAGCTTCTTCAGCTGTTTGATCTTGCTCTGCACCTGAACGGCTTTGGTGGGCTTATACCTGAAGCGCTCAATGAACCGCTCGGTGTCCTCAATCATCTTCTTCTGGTTGCGGTAAGCGGCTGTCTGCTGCTCACGCCGCTCACGCCTCAGCTCTGTATATTTGGTATACGGCACCCGGTAGTCATAGATCTTGCCGAGGCTGATCTCTATGGTGCGACGGGTTACATTGTCAAGGAAGGTGCGGTCATGGGACACCAGCACCACGGCTCCGGGGTAGGTCTCAAGAAATCCCTCAAGCCAGATAATTGATTCAATGTCAAGGTGGTTGGTGGGTTCATCCAGCAGAATGAGATCAGGCTTGCGGAGCAGTATCTTGGCCAGCTCCACCCGCATGCGCCATCCGCCGCTGAGCTCCCGGGTGGGCCGGTCAAACTCAGATGCGCTGAACCCCAGGCCGTTGAGAGTCTGGCCTGTGGTTGCCACATAGTCGCTGCCGCCCAGGATGCTGTGTCGTTCGCCGGCGGTATGGAGCCTGTCACAGAGCTGGTGGTAGCTCTCGCTCTCATAGTCAGTGCGTACGGTTATCTCTTTAGTGATATCGGCGATCTCCTGCTCCAGGCTCCTGAGCTCGGTGAAGGCCGTTAGCGCCTCCTCCAGGACGGTGGTGGTGTCGGAGACCTTCATTTGCTGCTCGAGGTAACCGATGGTCATCCCGCGGGGCCGTTCCACCGCTCCGGAGGTGGGCTCCTGGAGGCCGGCAATGATCTTCATCAGGGTGGTCTTGCCGGCGCCGTTCCTGCCTGTCAGGCCGATGCGCTCCTGACGGGTGATGAGGAACGAGACCTCATCCAGCAGGACGAAGCTGCCAAAGAGCAGCGATACGTTGTTGACGGAGACCATCTGACCGGGTTTTTAAAACCGCAAAGGTAAAAAAAATCATCGGGATGGGGGCAGGGGGGGGCGTAGGGGGATGCCGGGTTTACAATTCTTGATCCCCTACGGGGATGATTATCATGGATGACCCTTCTACAATTCTTCATCCCCTACAGGGATGATTGCCATGGATGCGCTTTCTACAATTCTTCATCCCCTACGGGGATGATTGCCATGGATGCGCTTTCTACAATTCTTCATCCCCTACGGGGATGATTGCCATGGATGACCCTTCTACAATTCTTCATCCCCTACAGGGATGATTGCCATGGATGCGCTTTCTACAATTCTTCATCCCCTACAGGGATGATTGTCATGGATGCCCCACCCCCAATGATGCTCGTAGAGCATCAGGAATTGTATGTGCAGATGCCCCACAGCCAATGATGCTCGTAGAGCATCAGGAATTGTATGTGCAGATGCCCCGCAGCCAATGATGCTCGTAGAGCATCAGGAATTGTATGTGCAGATGCCCCACAGCCAACGATGCTCGTAGAGCATCAGGAATTGTATGTGCAGATGCCCCACAGCCAACGATGCTCGTAGAGCATCAAGAATTGTAGCAGGCATGTCCCCACCCCCAATGATGCTCGTAGAGCATCAGGAATTGTAATTGGGAAATCCCACCCCCAGTGATGCTCGTAGAGCATCTAGAATTGTAATTAGAAAACCCACCCCAAACGATGCTCGTAGAGCATCAAGAATTGTATGTGCAGATGCCCCACAGCCAACGATGCTCGTAGAGCATCAAGAATTGTAATTAGGAAACCCACCCCAAATGATGCTCGTAGAGCATCAGGAATTGTAGCAGGCATGTCCCCACCCCCAGTGATGCTCGTAGAGCATCAAGAATTGTAATTAGAAAACCCACCCCAAACGATGCTCGTAGAGCATCAAGAATTGTAGCAGGCATGTCACCCCACCCCCAATGATGCTCGTAGAGCATCAAGAATTGTAATTAGGAAACCCACCCCAAATGATGCTCGTAGAGCATCAGGAATTGTAGCAGGCATGTCCCCACCCC
>Ga0209200_1001987_pt1 | contig 19653 bp, 8 predicted proteins | sample AD_UKC033_MetaG_FD_184406 | JGI IMG/M metagenome (GOLD analysis project Ga0209200, IMG submission 184406) | Active sludge microbial communities of municipal wastewater-treating anaerobic digesters from USA - AD_UKC033_MetaG (SPAdes) (version 2) | ecosystem: Engineered > Bioreactor > Anaerobic >...
TGGTCATGACCGTCGCCGGCGCGGTCGCCACGCTCCCGGTTCTCCTGGTATGCCGCAGAGCCGATGCCCCCGAACCGAGAGGCAAACTGGCCGTTGCCGCCCCGGTGGTTGCCACAGCCATCGTGTTGGCGGCAGGAACTGCCGGGGTGGCGGTTCTCGACCGCCCTCGTCCGGGGCTGGCCGCGGCGGAGCAACCGTTGCGGGTCATGACCTTCAATCTGCAGCAGGGCTACAGCGCCCAGGGCGCCAGAAACGGATTCGGCCAACTCGAGGCCATCCGCAGGATGAACCCCGACCTTGTCGGTCTCCAGGAAACGGACACGGCGCGTGTCGCGGGGGGTAACTCGGACCTTGTCCGGTTCCTTGCCGCCGGCCTGGGCTACCACGCCTGCCCCGGGCCGCGAGCCGGGGCGGGCACGTTCGGCATCGCGCTGCTCTCCCGATACCCGCTGGCGCGAGCGCGGACGTCGTACCTGGACTCGAAGGGGGAACAAATTGCCGTGATCGAAGCCGACTTGATCCTGGGGGAAACGACGTATTCGATCGGGGTAACACATCTGGGGAACGGCGGCCCGGTTCTCGAGCAACGGCAGGTCTTGAGCCTGGTCGAGGGCAAGCCCCATGCCATCCTGATGGGCGACTTCAACTTCAGGCCCGGGACGGAATCATACCGGCTGACAACAGCGCGCCTGGAGGACGCCTGGCTCGGGGCCGGCGAACGGCAGTTGGATCCACCCCACCTCGAGGTGGACCGCCGGATTGACCACGTTTTTGTCACCCCGGATCTCCGGGTGCAACGCGTGGCGTACCAGGACTACGGGGAATCGGATCACCCGGCCGTTGTGGTGGATCTAGCGAGGCGCGCCTCAGACCTAACGAAGTCCGCGATCCCATGAAGCCTTCCTGCCTTTCCGGACCCTCTCTTCCGCGCCTCGCTAATGTAGAGTCCTCGACGGAAGGAGGGATGGCCTGGAACGGCAGGGGCCAGACTTGATCTGTCGACCCCACATTCCACAAGTCGAGGACTCTAGACCTCCGCCAGGATGACGACGTAGTTCTTCCCGTAGTGCCGGGCGCACTTCGGGCAGGTGGTGTAGTACATCAGGCATCGTTTGACGGCCTTGCCCTTGGACCGAACCCATTCCTCCATCTGCTGGCACCACTGCCCCGTGTTCCGGAAGGGCCCTTCGAAGACCTTGGACAGGAAGGAACCGCTCAGCCGCACGTTCTCCCCCCCTGGGATCTCCCGAGTCACCTCGATGTAGATGTCCATGGACCATTTCGACGTGTGATCGGACAACCCGATGGGCGGCTCCGGGGTGAAGGCGCCCGCCTGGCTGATCCTTGCCATGTTCCGAACCATGACCCTGCCGAAGTTCAACGGCATGTAAAACAGGCACCGGACGCGGTCCTTGAGGAACAACTTGTCCTTCCAGTGGATCGCCTTCTCCTGCCACGGCTCGGGAACGAACCGCGGACAGCAACCCGTCTCGGAAGGGTAGGGATTCTGTGGGGCGTCTGGGGTCTTCATGGGTTAGGCTTGGAGCAGGGGCGGTTGTGGGAGCGGTGCCACGATGTTGGAGTGGATCGAGGCTACACTTCTCCACTCCCAGCGCAAGGCCGGTGTTGTTTCTCTGGCAGGCCATGGTACGGTTGTGGGGTGAGCCCTGATCCGCACGGTGAAACCACGGAGATCACCCCGGCAAGGACGCGACCGGCGCCGAGGCCCGCCTTTGTCACCACCCACTGGTCTAGGGTGCTGACGGCCAACCGTGCCGACACCACCCAGTCGCGCGATGCGCTCGAACAACTCTGCCGGGTCTATTGGTTTCCTCTCTACGCCTTCGTCCGCCGCCGCGGTTACTCTCCGGAGGACGCTCAGGATCTGACCCAGGAGTTTTTCGCCCGGCTTCTGGAAAGGCAATGGCTCGCACGGGCGGATCAGGCCCGCGGCCGGTTCCGCACCTTCCTGCTGACGGCGATGGAGCGTTTTCTGGCCAACGAGTGGGACAAAGTCCGTGCCCAGAAACGCGGCGGCGGGTTGCCGGCGTTGCCGCTGCAGCTGGACACCGCCGAGACGCGATACGGGGGCCAGGTGGCCGACGCCCGCACGCCCGAGCAGTCCTTCGAACGCCGCTGGGCGATCGCCCTTCTGGACGAAGTGTTGCGCCGGCTGGAAACCGAGCAGCAGTCCGAAGGCAAAGCGGCGCAGTTCGCCGCGCTCAAGCCCTGCCTGGTGGGCGACCGCACCTCACTCCCCTACGCGCAAATCGCCCCAACCTGCGGGATGACCGAAGGGGCAGTGAAAGTGGCCGTGCACCGCCTGCGCCAGCGCTATCGCGAATTGCTCCGACTCGAAATCGCCCAGACCGTGGCCTCCGAAGAGGACATCGAGGCCGAGATGCGCCATTTGTTCAACGTGCTCGCGGAGCAATGAAATTGTGTAACCTGCCTGCCTCGGTTTCTTAAGAACTCCGGTGAAAGGCGAGTTATGGAAACCGAACGCATCTGTCCCAACTGCCACCGTCCGCTGGCACCGGACGCGCCGCAGGGTCTGTGTCCCGAGTGCCTGATGAAGGGAGGGTTCGGCACAGGGGTTGACCCCGCACCAGGTGGCCCGACCCACGCGCCAGCCTTCACGCCTCCGCCGTTGGCGGAAATCGCGAGGCTTTTCCCGCAGCTGGAGATCGTGGAACTGGTGGGGCGGGGAGGGATGGGCGCGGTCTACAAGGCGCGGCAGCCCGCCTTGGACCGCTGGGTGGCCGTCAAGGTCCTGCCCCCGCAGTGCATGGCCCGGCCTGGCTTCGCCGAGCGGTTCAATCGCGAAGCGCGCGCCCTGGCCCGCCTGAGCCATCCGAATATCGTCGCCGTATACGACTTCGGCCAGGCGGGCGACATGCCCTATTTCCTGATGGAATACGTGGAAGGAGTCACGTTGCGGCGCTTGGTCCTGGAGCGGCGGTTGTCGCCGTGCGAGGCGCTGCGCATCGTCCCGCAGATCTGCGAGGCGCTCCAGTTTGCCCACGACGAAGGCGTGGTCCACCGCGACATCAAGCCGGAGAACATCCTGCTCGACACGAAGGGCCGCGTGAAGATCGCGGACTTCGGAATCGCCAAGCTGGTGACCGGCGAGGAGGCGCGTCAACCGATCACGCAGGACCAGGTGATCGGCACACCGCACTACATGGCGCCGGAACAGGTCGAACATCCCCAGACGGTGGATCATCGGGCGGACATCTATTCGCTCGGGGTCGTCTTCTATGAAATGCTCACCGGCGAGCTGCCGCTGGGCAAGTTCCAGCCGCCGTCCCGGAGGGTCCAGGTGGACGTGCGGCTGGATGAAGTGGTCCTGCGCTCGCTCGAGAAGGAGCCCGAGCGCCGTTACCAGCGCGCCAGCCAGGTCAAGACCGAGGTGGAGACCATCGCGCAAACGGCGCCTCCGGCAGGCGTCTCCTCTTCAGAAACCGGCGAGACCGCCCGCGGCCGGGTCGCTCAGGAGGTGAAACAACCGGCGCGCTGGCTGCTCGCGACAGGCATTCTGAACTGGGCCGCGGTTCCCCTGATGGTCGCGGTGGCCGCCTGGGTCCAAGGTCACAACCAGATGCCGACGCTGGCGATCTCGCTCCCGTTGATGGCCATCCTCCTGCTCAGCAGCATCATCATTCTCGCAGCGCTGAAGATGAGGCATCTCGAGGCCTATCGTCTCGCCGTCGTCGGCAGTATCCTCGCCATCCTGATCACGCCGGGCAACATCATCGGCCTCCCGGTGGGGATTTGGTCGCTGGTCGTGCTTGCCCGCCAGGACGTGCGCAAGGCGTTTCGGGAGGGCCCGCTCCGGGGCGATGCGATCGCCGGCCCATCGCCGGGGCCGGACCGGTTCTGGCGGCGCTTTGCCGTAGCGACGGCGCTGGTGTTGCTCGCGCTCATCCTGATTCCAGTCGCTCTCGCGTTGATGGGGGCGGTGTTGCCTGCACTGCATCGAGCCAGATTGCAGGCACGCCAAGCCACCGCCACGATCATGCCGGAGACCCGACCCGGCAACCCCGACGCCGCGACTCCACTCGCGAGCCATGCTGACAGCACCCTGATCGCCCGAGCGGCCCCGGGGGAGTATCGAGTCGTGTTGGACAATGGCGTCGCTCTCGAGATCGTGGCTGTTGCGCGCAACCCGCGCGGCACGGCTTCCTGGTGGCAACCGGACGGTACCCCGCTGGCCACGCCGCCGGTCGAGGTCCTCGAACTCCCCGAGCTCGCCCCCACGACCAAGCCCGAGATCACCGTTGTTCCGGAAAACGAGTTCCTTGTGTACATACGCCGGGTGTTGCCTCCCGGCATCGCCATCGAAAGCATCCAGCCCAGGCTCACACCGCGTCCCAGCGACATCGAGCTCCCGGCGACGGTACGGGAAATCAGCAGCCAGTCCCGGACCTCCGCGCTGTTGGTATGTTTCGCGGAACCCCCTGCGACGGCAGATTACCAGGAAGCGATCGCCTGCGGTCCGTGGGAGGCGGTTTCCGTGTACGACGTCGAGAAGAAGTCGACCCAGGATCTCGGTCGGGGAGTGATGGCCCTCTGGAGCGAACCGCGTTATGAGCAGGGCGCGCTCCGCTTTGACGTCATGCATAACGCGGACCGGGAGCATTACGCCCTGAGGATGTCGGCCCGTTTGCGGGGCGGCGGGCATGAAACCCTGGTCTTTCATTCGGGGGTCCTGTCCGGATCTCCCGCCAAGGGTTTCGCCCTCATTCACGGGAGAGAACAGGAAGCCAAGGCCTGGTTGCAGCGGGTGAAGGAACTGGTCATCGAGCAGACCCCCTGGCTGCGTGGGGAGATTTGCGGCATCGCGCTGGAACCCCGGTGAGCGGACTGTGCGGTGGAGTCCGAAGCGGATTGAAGGTTGAAAGCCGCCCGGCGCGCGTGGGATACTCCGGCCCACTTGTCCGTGAAACGTTCGCATGCGCCCCAGCCGGGAACCCGTACCCCCATGAACACGAGATCGTTTGCCGCGGCCTTGTGGCTTGCGGCGGCAACCAGCCTGTCCGCGGCCGAGCCGTTCTTCTTCATCCAACTCGCGGATCCGCAGCTCGGCATGTTCAGCGACAATCGGGACTTCGCCCAGGAGACCGCCAATCTGGAGTTCGCGGTGGCCACCATCAACCGGCTGCGGCCGGCCTTCGTGGTGGTCTCGGGCGACCTGGTGAACAAGCCGGGAGACACCCGCCAGATCCGGGAGTACCGGCGGATCATGAAGCGCGTTGACCACAGGATCCCCGTCTATCCGGTGGCGGGGAACCACGACGTTGGCAACGCGCCGGCGCCCGCGGATCTCGCCACGTACACGCGTCGGTTTGGCCCCGACCACTATGTGTTCCGGCACCGAGGATTCACGGGCATCGTGCTGAATTCGGTGGTTATTCACTCGCCACAGCAGGCGACGAATCAACTGGCTGAACAGGAGGTATGGCTGCGCAGCGAGCTCGAGCGCGTGCGCGACCGTGGCGCAACGCACCTCGTTGTCTTTGCGCATCATCCCTGGTTCCTCAAAGCCGCCGATGAACCCGACGAGTACTTCAACATCCCGGGCGCCCGGCGCGTCCGCTATCTCGGCTGGTTCCGCGAGGCGGGCGTCCGGTACCTTTTCTCCGGTCACTACCACCGCAACGCCGTTGCCCGGGATGGCGACCTTGAAGCCGTCACGACCGGACCGGTGGGCAAGCCGCTCGGCGGAGGTCAGTCGGGCCTGCGCATCGTCATTGTGCGGGACAGCGGCCTCGAGCATCGGTTCTATCCCTTCGGCGAATTGCCCCACCGCGTCGACCTTGGCGCATCCCCCTCGGCGGGGACGACACCATGAGCCACCCGATGAAACGAGCGCGCCAGCACTGGGGAATCGCAGTCCTGATTGCCGCGATGGGGGCACCACCCCTGGCGACCGGCGACAGCGCGGCGCCCCTGGCGAGTTCTGACGCGCCGGCGGGCGTCCAGGCGGACGCAGAACCCATCGAACCTACTGTCGTCGTCCGCCTGTTCTATGGCCACCGCGACCGGCTGGCCGCCCTGGTCAGCCGCTATGACGTCTTCGAGTATGCCGACCACGAAGCGGGCTATGTCCCGGCCCGGTTGCGATGGTCCGAATTCGAGGAGCTGTGCCAACAGGGCTACCGTCTCGAGATCGACGAGGCCATGACGGCGCAGGGCCAACTGAAACTGACACCCGGCATGGCGGCTCTTGCGGGGATTCCGGGTTACCCATGCTATCGGACGGTCGAGGAGACGGACGCCGCCCTGGATCAGATCGTGGCCGGGCATCCGGATCTGGCGGCGCTCGTGAGCATCGGATCGAGCTGGGAGAAGACCGCGCCCGGGGGTGCGCCCGGCTACGACCTGCGTGTCCTGGTCCTTTCCAGCAAGGCCCGGCCAGGACCGAAGCCGCGGTTCTTCCTCATGGCCGAACATCATGCGCGCGAGCTGGTGACGGCCGAGGCCGCGCTCCGCTTAGCCGAGGATCTGGTGGCGGCGTACGGTGTGGACGCCGACCTGACCTGGTTGCTGGACTACCTCGAGGTGCACATCCTGCCCCTGGCAAACCCCGACGGGCGCAAAATGGCCGAGCTGGGTGAACGATGGCGCAAGAACACCAATCAATCCAATGGCTGCACGCGCTACCCATACTACGGCACCGACCTGAACCGCAATTTCGACTTCCGCTGGGGCAGCACCGGCAGCAGCTCGAATCCGTGCAACGAGGTTTACCGCGGTCCCTTCGCCTGTTCCGAACCTGAAAACCAGGCCATCCGCGATTATCTGCGCTCGCTCTTCCCCGACCAGCGCGGGCCGCTCGACGCGGACGCCGCCCCGGCAACGGCCACCGGGTTGCTGGTGTCCCTCCACAGCTACGGCCAGCTTGTGCTCTATCCCTGGGGCTCGATCGAGGACCCCGCCCCGAACGGGGCAGCCTTGCGCACCCTGGGGGCGAAGCTCGGCTTCTTCAACCGCTACAAGGTCCAGTCCGGCTACGAACTCTATCCCACGAGCGGCGCCGCCGACGAGTGGGCCTACGGCGAGCTGGGGGTCCCTGCCTACACGATCGAAATGGGCACGACTTTTTTCCAGCCGTGCGCCGATTTCGAAACCGCCATCTATCCCTCGAACCGCCTCGCGCTGTGCTACGCCGCCAAAGCCTGCCGCCAGCCGTACCTGGATCCGGCCGGACCGGACATTCTCGGACTGTCGGCCTCTCCCCCGTCGGCTCTGGCCGCCCTTGAAGTGACGCTGACAGGCGTGGCCGACAGCACTCGCAGCCACGGAACCGCCACGCCGCTTCCCAGCCATCCGATCGCCGGGGCCCGGGCCACCATCGACGCGCCGTCCTGGATCGCCGGGACCTCGACGATCACGCTTGATGCGGCCGACGGCAGCTTCGATTCGCCGCGCGAATCCCTGCGCACCACGCTCGACACGACGCACTGGGCGCCGGGTCGCCACACGGTGTTTGTCGAGGCCCGGAACGGCGATGGCGCCTGGGGTGTGCCGACGGCCGTGTTCGTCTGGATCGAGCCGCTCACCCTTACCGCCACCACGGAACCCGACGGCGTTGTCTTGCGTTGGCCGAGCGTCGCCGGTTGCCGTTATTCTGTTCTACGCTCTCACTCGATCACAGCGCCCTTCGCGGTACTGGCCGACCGCCTTGAAGCGCAGCCCCTATCCAACACGTACACCGATGCCGCCGGCGAAGCGGGCCCGCGCTTCTACCGGGTCAGGATGGAGAAAGCGGATTGACCCACCTGAGGCCGGGGAAACGTCCAAAGTCCATGTCGGTGGTGCAGAGCGTGTAGCCTCGTTCGATGGCGAGCGTCGCCAGATGGGCATCGGTGGTCAGATTCCCTGCCGTTCCCAGTCCCTGGAGGCGGGCTCGGAGACGCGCAAAATGGTCGCTTGCCGGAACCGGGATGTGCACATGGGGAAGCTCGAGCCATTCCGCGATGCGGGAACAGGCATCGGCTTGCGACATGGGGTTGCGCAAGATCCCGCGGTGGGTGGCGATCCGGATGAAGCCGAGCAGGGTCACCCACGGCAGGCCGACCCCTTCGGATCCTGCCAGGGCGTGGTCCCACCATTCGCGAGCCGCGTCGTGCTTCGGCGACTCACTGTTGTGCGCATGGATCAGGATGTTGATGTCCGGCAGGATCATCGCTGCTGTTGATGATTCGCTGAGAAGGCCTCGGCTTCCAATTCGTCCGCGAGTTGATTGAGCTTCTCGAGGTCGATTCCAGGCTTGAAACCAAAGGCATGAGGGCGGGTAACGACCCGTGGGACCGGTTGCATGGCCTGATCTTGGACGAGGCCCCGACGCAAGGCGGCGTTGACCAACTGCTTGAACGGCAGTCCTTTCTGTCTTGATTCCCGCTGCAGGATTGCCGCCAGATCATCATCGATGGTCAACGTTGTTCTCACGTTGTCATCATAATGCCTTTGAGAATGATGTCAAGGCATCAGGGTCAGGCCAATGTCCAGCCTAGTCGGTAGTCGCGACGGATGAAGCGGTCGGCAGCGGGGCAGTTTCTGGCCTTGAGGTTCGCGGGGTCCCATTCGAGCTTCGCGGCGGCGCGGAAGGCGACATTGCCGAGATGATTGGCGATGGTGAGCGGTCCCGAGTACAGGAAGTCGCACGTGGTCGGTTCGCCCGTCTTGCAGGCATGGAGCCACTCTTCGTAGTGGCCCTTGGACTTTGGAATCGACTGGGGCGGGCGCTGGTAGTCTTTGTATTGTGCCTCCGGCAAGAGGACGTGCTTGTCGTAGTCCGAGAGCAGCATGCCCTTGCTGCCGACGAACAGCACGCCGCTGCCCCACTGGGGGATGCGGGCATCGACGTACGGCTTGGGTTTCATCGTGCCCTGGTACCAGTGCAAGGTCACGGGGGGCAGGTCACCGCGGGCGCCGTAGGTGTAGACGGCGTGCATCGAGGCGGGAGCGATCTCGGCGTGGGGCGGGGGGCCCTCGGCCTCGATTGTGAGCGGGTGATCGAGCTTGAGCGCCCACCAAGCCAGGTCGTTCCAGTGACTGCCCAGGTCGGACATTGTGCCATTGCCGAAGTCCCACCACCGATACCACTTGGGGCCGGGCCAGTAGACTTCGTGGAACGGACGAAACGGTGCGGGGCCGATCCAGAGGTCCCAGTCGAGCCCCTGGGGCACGGGGGAGGATCCGCTGGGGCGTTCGCGGGCTGAGACGATATCCCCGTGGGCTTTGGCTTCCTCCTCGCTTTGCCAACCCCAGGCCCGTCCGACCCAGACATGGGCTTCGCGGACGGGTCCGATTGCGCTGGCCTGGACGAGTTCGACGACGCGCCGGAAGTTGTCGCCGGCGTGGATCTGGGTGCCCATCTGGGTGGCGACCCTTGCGTTGCGGGCGGCATCGATGATCACCCGGGCTTCCCAGACGTTGTGGGTGAGCGGTTTTTCGCAGTAGACGTGTTTGCGGAGCTGGAGCGCGGGCAGCACGGCGAACGCGTGCGTGTGCTCGCAGGTGCTGACGACCACCGCATCGAAGTCCCGGGCGTTGTCGAACACCCGGCGCAGGTCCCGGTAGCGTTTGGCGTGCGGGTGTTTTTGGGCGGCATGAAGCACCGGCGGTTCGTGGACGTCGCACAGTGCGACGATGTTCTCGCTGCTGACGCCTGCCAGGTTAGCCCCGCCGCGTCCGCCGACGCCGATGATGGCGATGTTCAGCCTGTCGTTCGGTCCGGGCTTGCGAGGCGTGTCAGCGCCTGCGGCGAACACGCCGCGCCAGGCGGGTCCCAGCGCCAGGAGGGCACCTCCGGCGGCCTGGCCGGATCGGCTGAGGAAACGGCGGCGGGTGACTTGGGTCGAGGAACCGGGGGATTCAGGACGATTGCGCCTTCGCATGCACTTCAAGTACCCGGGCGCGGGAGGTCCGACAAGACGATTCGTGGCGGCGGGCCTTGCTACTCGCGTGCGCGGAAGAACTCATGCCATTGCGCGGGCGAGATGGGCAATTGGATGAAACGGCCGTCGAGCAGGACATGAGTGATCGGCAGCCAGGACGCTTCAGGGGCGATTTGGGTTGTGGACTCGACGGTGTAGGACCGCCCGGGCCGCCCATAGAGTGTGAGCACCGGATCGGCTTGGCCGTCGAGGGTCAGCACGGGCTCGGCGTTGACCACGACCACGCGGCCGGATTCGAGCTGCGCATTGGCCAGGATGTAGCCCGAGACTCCGAGCGCGGCGGCGGTTTGCGGTTGGATGAGGGTGAGGCTGGACGGCTGATCGGGAGCCGCCTGGAATTCCAGCCATCCGAGGGTCCGATCCGCCGTGACCGGCGCCGCTCCATCGAGCACGAGACGCAGCGTCACCGTGTTGTCGTCGAGCGTCGTCACCGTATGGCCGAGGACTTCCGGCGCCAATTCCTGCAAGGAGAGGCCGGTGAGAGTCGTGCGGTCGAAGGTCAGGTCGAAGGTCAACTCGGTCAGCGGGAGGCCAGTCCGCAATCTCAACGGCACGGCGCCGAGTTCACCGCCGAAGACGTTGGTGGAACCGACGGACACGACGAAGTCGGCCGCGGTATCCCGCACCACCACATTGAAGCTCGAGGTGGCCGACAGGGGGGGCGTGCCGTTGTCCGTGGCGACGACGGTGATCCAGTTGGTGCTGGGGCCGGCGGTGGCGTCAGGACGCCAGCTGAAGATGCCGTCGCCGGTCGTGATGGAGGCGCCGGCCGGCGCACCGGGCGCCAGCGCGTACGTGATCCGGTTGGCAGGCAGGTCCGGATCCGCCGCGCTGACGACCAGCACGAGGCTGGCGCCTTCGGAGACGGCCACATCCGACAGGGGCGCGAGGACCGGCGGCTGGTTGATTTCGCGAACGACCAGCGTCACCGAGTTCGTCGCGGACAACGACGGGAAGCCGCTGTCGGTGACGCGCACGCGGACCGTGTGGGTTGCGGGTCCGATGCCTTCGCTGGTCGGGTAGCTGAGGAGGCCGGTGTCAGGATGAACGGTGAGCCCGGCGGGCACGGGGCCGGCGGCGGCGAACGTGAGCCGCTGAGCGGGCACATCGGCGTCGGAGGCGACCGGCAGTGCAGTCAAGGTGGTGCCCTCGTCGCCGATCACTTCCGCGGGGTAGCTGAGCGCAGGCGGGGTGTTGATCTGGGAGGCGACGGTCTGGGCGTCCGGGGCGGCCGGTGCCTCCTCGCGGTTGCCGGCGGCATCCGTGGCGCGGCTGTAGAAGGCGTAGGTCCGGCCAGGTTCGCCCAGGAAGACCGCACCGCGGGCGGTTGTGCCGGTGAGCCAATTCGTGAAGCCGGTGCCGTCCACGGACACCAGGATGTCGAACGCGGCCAGGCCGCTGCCCTTGGGTTCGTCCTCACCCGACCACGTCACGGTGAAGCCGAGCGGGCTGCTGGAAGCCAGGGTGGAGACGCGGCTGACAGGCGGCGTGAGGTCGGCCGCGGCGGCCAGTTCATAGACGAGCGTGTAGGTCCTGGTTCCGGCGTCGGCATGGAGGTCGAGCAGGTGCAGGACGTTTTCGCGCCGGGGCCGGAGGCCGAGGCCGATGAAGGTGCAGTCGGTACGCCAGACGTTGGTATTGACGGCGACTGGCGAGTGATCGGCGCGACGGACTTCGCGCAGGCGGAAGCGTGCGTCGGCGGGGTCGGGCACGCGCAGGTAACTCCATCCGGCCCCGAGCGGGGCGGTGAGCAGCGCGGTGAGCTTCGCGGTCGAGACCGGGCCGTCGGTGACGCCATCGGTCGCCACGGCCACCGGGGCAGTGGACCCCTGGCTGAACCAGAGCGTGTCGGGGAAATCGTTCAGGTCCGGCACGTCATTCACGAGGAAGTCCGGCAAACCGTCTTCGAGCGCGCGGTCGGCCTGCACCATGCGGATCATCTCGTGAATCTCGAGGCGGTCCAACAGCGAGAACCGCGGGTCGCCCAGGCCGTCCACGTGCTCGAAGGCGGCGCGGTAATCGATGAACAAGCCCTGCAGGGAGCTCTTCAAGAGCCAGCGGCCCACCTTGCGATCGCCGGGCAGGAGGTCGCCGAAGTTCGCCGTCAAGGACGGGGTCAAGCCCACGCCGGCGACTTCGGTGGCGATGATCTCGAAGTTGACGAGGAGGCCCTTCTGGTTGTCGACGATGGTCGGTTGCCCGGAGGTGATGCGGAAGTTGCGCGCCACGCCGAACCCCTCGTTGTGAATGAGCATGCCGAGGGAGAACGGTTCTGCGGGCTCGATCTCGTCGGTGAACGGATCGTCGCTGTGGACGTCGCGCTGATGGAAGTACTGGACGACGAGCCTGGGGGAGGGGAGGACGGTGATCATCGCCTGTTCGAGGGGGATGGTGATGAGCACGCCTTCCTGCCGGTAGCGCAGCGTGCCGCTGACAAAGTGTTGCCGGGGGGCGGTGGGGGCGGCTTCGGGCGCTGGGACGAGCACCCACGTGGCGCGGCCGGTGGATTGAGCGGCGATCAGGCCGGTGCCGTCCAAGGCGGTGATCCCTTGCCGTTCGGGTTCGCGGATCTGGAAGAGATCGGTCGTGCTGTTCCCCTCGATATCGGCCACGCGAATCGTCACGGAGACCTCTTCGAGCGCCACGCCCAGGCCGTTCTCGACTTCGAGCGTCGCCCGGAACGCGTCGCGGGAGAGCACCGCCTGCTGTTCGAGGCGCAGTTTGATTTGGGCGCAGAGGCCGCCGCCGGTGTCCTGGTTGATGAGGTCGAGGAATTCGCGGCGGGTGGTGTTGTAGGCGTCGAACACGCCCCGGAAACCCTCGGCCAGGGCCGCCTGACGGGCGGCATGGGCCTGGCGGTAAAGCTGCGCGTGGACGTCCAGGGCCAGGAAGTCGGGGTTTTCTCCGGGCGGGACGTCGGTGCTGTTGAAGATGCCGGCGTTCCAATAGGCGAGGCTGCGGTTCCAGCGCTCGACCAATTGGTTAACCTCCTGGGGGCCGACCGGCGCGGGCAGCGGCAGGGCGAGCAGTTCGTCCCGTTCCTCGGGTGTGAGGGTGCTGCCGCCGGGGCTCTCCGGCATCTGCCGGCTCTGGTAGGCATCCATCCAGTCCAGCCAGACGGTGTCGTTGGTGCCCTGGAACCAGATTTCATCGCCCAGCAGATGGGCGAAGTAGGCCCCGTGGGTTTGCACGGCCATGGCGCGCGCGGCCAGCGGTGCGAGGGGATGCGTGGGTTCGGGCAGCGAGGGGTCCCCGTCATGCAGCCCGACAGGCCGTCCTGCGACGCCGGCTCCGATCGGGCCGCCACCGCCAAAGATGCAGGGGTTGAAGAGTGGTGAGAGGCAGCGAAGCGCGTCCAGGGCCTTGCCCACCGCGCTCAAACCGGCGCCGATCGCATCGGCTGCGCCCCCCAGAAAGCCGTCGTCGCCGTCTCCATCCCCACCCGCATCGCCCTTGTCGCGACCGAAAAAGTCGCCCACGGCGTCGCCGACGCCGATGTCATCGAGGATCTCGGCGATCTCGCCGCCGGTTTTGACGATCTTCTTGACGTCGCCGAGGGCCTCCTGGAAACAGGCAATGATCTGCTCGACCGGAGCGGCGCCGTCGCCGCATTTCGGATCCTCCCGCTCGAAGGGGTTGATCGGAATGCCGCTCTCGCCGGTCAAATCCTCGATGATGTCGGGAAAGGGGATTTCGTCGGGGATGGGCAGCAGCGGCAGGCAGTTCTCCGTGAGTCCGCTGAGGATCTCGTTCACACACGGGTTGCAGACGGTTCGTTTCTTGAAGGCGATGGGGACGGAGTAGCCAGGGTTGCCGATCGAGCAGGGCGGGTTGTTGCAGGGCGGGAAGCCACCGGTGGCGACGAATGGAGTGAACTGCGCTGCCAGCGCCTGGGCGGAGGTGCCGCACTGGAAACCGGGGAGTTTCTGCAGGTTGATGGTCCTGAACGGAATGGTCGTTGTGATGGTTTGCCCTCCGCACTCGACGCTCCACTCGAGCTTGCCGCCCAGCGTGCAGCCGCCATCGGACCCGCCATCGCCCGAGCTGTGGGTCTGGGCGGACGCGAGCTGGGCAGCCGCGCCCAGCTTGCGGATCGTGACCGGGATTGTGAGCGAGCTTTTCGCCGCCAGATCGCCGAGGTCCTGGATGAGCGGCGTGATCTGGAGACGGGGATGCGTCTGGAAATCGAACCGCACGCCCTTGGCCGCCAGGAGGCCATGGTTGGTGATCCGAACGTCGATTTGCTTTGTCTCGCCGGGGAAATCCGCCAGGTCAAAGACCGTGGGCTCCGCCGTGACGACCGGGATGGGCAGGTTGGCCTCGAACACCGTGTCGACGGTGATGGTGTACCGGTCTTCGACGGTGATCGGCTCGACCGTCCAGGTGGTGCGCACGGTCTGTCGCGAGAGGAAGGCTTTGACCTCATTCGTCCGGCCCGGCAGCAGCAGAAACGTGTTGGCGAACGGGGCGTGATCCGGCGCTTCGACGCGGATGTCGTAGTACGCCTCCGGCAGATTCGTGAGGACCAGCTCGGGAGCGCCGTCGAACTCCGCCTGCAGCAGGAGATCGCCGCTGTAGGGATCGGAGAGGCGGACCACGGCGTTCGTCAACACCGGCGAACCCTCGGCGTAGAACGTCAATTCGTCCACGGCTGCGATCTTCAGATGGCCGGTGGTGTCGGACAGCGCGCGGAAGGTGAACGGAACCGCGATTTCGGCGTTGCCCGCGTTCACGATGAGCGATCCGGTATGATCCCCCAGGGGCAGGTCGTCGGGCGGGGTGAGCAACAAGGCGACCGTCGTGCCCGCGCCGGGCTCGAGCGCGGGCGACGACGCTCCCGAGGCCACTGCCAGCCACGGCAACGCCGGCGCGAGCACCGTCAAAGGGCCTGTGGCGATGCCGCCGGAATTGGTTATGCCGAACTCGACCGCCGTTTGGGCGCCGCGCCGCATCGGAGCCACCAGCGGCGATGGCGTGGCCGCCAGCCTTGGCACCAGCGCTTCGGCGGTGAAAGGAACGTCGAGCATCGCGGACGCCCCCTCGGCGGAGTCGATCCGAACCCGGAACAAGCCGCTGCCGGCCATGGACGGCGGTGCGGTGAGAGTGGCGATGACCGGCGTCGTCCCCGAGCCCGCGACCGTCGGGGAACCCAAGGTGACCTCGAGGCCGAACGCTTCGGGGCCGGCCACGACGGTTGCGGTCAGGCCGCTGAGGCCGATGGGGGTGAGGTTCTCGAGCACGGTGACGTGGGTGGCGGTCGTGCCTTCGATCACCCGGAGGGGCGGCAGGGGCTGCACCTTCATGCCCAGCAGGATGAAGGTGTCCTGCACGGGGGTTGCGTCGACACCGGGATGGTCGGCCCCCACGCCGTAGATTCCGGCCTCGCCTGGGAGCGGGGTGAAGGTGGTGCTGAAATCGCCGGAGGCATCCGTGATGGCGAGCAGCACCCGTTTCGTGTCGCGCACGGTCACGTGCACCTCGACCACTTCGAAGCCGGCCGGTTCGCCGGAGCCGGTGCGGGTGGCCGTGCCGTGGAGCAGGATCGGGGTGTTCGCGGGCGAGGTCTCCGCCGCGGCAGCAACGATCACGCTGTACGCCTTGCCCACGGCGATCGGGGAAACTGAGATCCGGCGGTTGTTATCCTCGAGGACTTCTCCAACCTGGCCGGTGGCATCGGTGGTTACCACCAGCCAGTAATCCCCCGGCTTCTCCGGCAGGTTCACCCGCAGCGTCTGGCTGAAGAACCCGCCGGCTGGCAGCGGCGCGCTGAAGGTCGTCTGCGACAGGAGCGCGTCGTCTCCGGGCAGAGGATCGTTCGAGAGCAGGATTCGCTGGACAAAGCCTCCGGCGGCTGCCGCGAACCCCTTGTTTTCGATGCGGAAACTCACGTCGATGCCCTGTCGCGAAAGGCCATGGGTGGGCGCCTCGAGGCCGGCGACCTGCAAGTCGGGCAGGTCGCTATCGCTCACGACAACCTGCGCCGCCGCGCTCGAGAACCCAGGCGCCATCGCGGTCAGCGTCACGGCGCGGTTGCCGTCGTTGACGCCATCCGCGATCGAGACCAACGGAAACGAGACCGACGCCGCGCCGTCGGGAATGGTGACCGAGGGGGGCACGGTGAGTTCGTCAGGGTTGCTCGAAGCCAGCGCGACCGGAAGCGCGCCGAGGGTTCCGGTGTTGCGGCTGACCGTGCCGATGGCTGCCGGGTTCAAGCCCTCGCCGACCAGCGTCGTGGCCAGGACCAGGGCCAGCGCGGGTCCGTCGTCGTCGGTGACGAGGAGTTCGACCGGTTGGAGGGGGGTAATCGGCTCGCCGGTCAGGGAGGTGAGCACGGAGCCCTCGATGCGAACCACGCGGTCGCCATCGACGAGCCCATTGTCCACCGCTGCCACCGCGAAGCTGGCCGAGACCTGACCGCCCGGGATCACGACCGAGCCGGGGACGGCGGCCGCGTTCGGATTCGAGCTGACGAGCCGCGCGGTCAACGGTCGTGAACTGACGCGGTCGCGGGTGATCGTGCCGAGCAATCCGTTGGGACCTGCGGCCTCGCTCAAGGACGGGGCAGGGATCATGAGGGTTACGAGGGGCAGATCGTCGTCCACGACGGTGAGGGCCGCCGCCGCGGGGGTGTAGCCGGCCGCCCGCGCTTCGAGGGTCACCGCCACTGGCGGTTCAACCAGCGTATCCGGCACGCCCACGACGAGGAAACTGGCCGAGGCGCTGCCGGCGGGGATCGTTACCGTGCCGGGGAACGCGATCTGCCCCCCGCCGTTGACGAGCGTCGCGGGGAGCGGCGTGTCCGCCGGCCCTTCGCGGCGCAGGGTGCCGGTGGTGGTTCCCGTTTCCTCGAGCAAGTTGGTTGCCAGCGAGAGGAACAGGCCGGGGACATTGGCGTCGAGCGTGGTGATCTGGATCGTTGCCGGCTCGAACCCGACCGCCGCGGCGTGGATCGCAATGACTCGAGTGCCGTCGAACGCGCCGTCGGCCTGGGCGGCGGCGGTGAACGTGGTGGAAGCGGCCCCTGCGGGAATGGTCACCGTGGCCGGCACCGCGACCTCGGTGGGGTGTTGCGATTCCAGGACAATCCCGAGCGGTTCGGCACGGCTGCCGTTGCGGAGCACCGTGATCAGTGCGCTGGTGCCTTCGGCGACGGAGGGATTCGAGGCGGCGAGATCGAGTCGATGGGGCACGCAGGTGGTGGCATCAGCCAGCATCACGTTGTTGGCCTCGTCGGCTTCCGCGATCACGCCCGTGGTGTCCAAAGCCACTACCCAACGCAGCGGCCCTGCGTCTCCGCTTGCGGGAACGACCACCGACTGGGTCACCGCCAGCGAGGCGGCGGGCGCCAGAGGAACCTGAATCGCCGCCGCAGCGAGGAAGGTGTCGTTGCCGGCCACCGCGTCCGTCGAGCTGAATACCGCGCTGTTCCACGGCGCGCCGGACGCTGCCGTACCGCGGTTGGTCACGACGTAAACGAGCTCGAAGGGCACTCCGGGCAGGACCTCCGTCGGAGCCGCCAGCAACCCCAGGGCAAGGTCCGGTCGGGGCGTGGGGTCCGGCACGACGTCGACGGTCGCCAGCACATTGCTGCCGCGGGCATCTGTGAGGCGCACCGTGTCCGTCACGCCCGCCAGCGACCCTGCCGCGTACGCGCCGGTGAAGGGGTTCACCGAGCCCCCGGAGTGATTGGTGACGACGTCAAAGAGGTAGGGGGCGGCTCCGCCGGAAGCCGCGAACCGCGCACCGGTGTTGACGACGAGGTTGGTTTTCAACGGCGAAATCGCGAGCGGCAGCCCGGTGGCGGGCGGGATCTCGGCGGTCATGCGAAGCTCGGTCAGGACCAGATTCTTGTTGCCGGCGAAGCCCGGACCGTTCGAGGGCAGCGAGGGATGCTCGAGCACCTCGAGGCGGAAACCCGTGATCGCGTTGGTCGGGGCCGCGCCGCGGAATTCGTAGAGCGAAGTTGGGGTGGCGTTGCCGACCAGGACCGAGCCGTCTTCGAGCACGGTGAACTCGCTGACGTTCGTAGCTGTCACGGACACCGGCGTGAGCACTGTCCACTGGGCGGTCACGTCGCCCCCATTCTGAAGGCCGTCGGCAAACTCAGCGCGGTCATCCGAGTTGGTGGACAGCCGAAAGCGCCCGATCGTGTGGAAGGTGAAGGGGTAGTCCTGGAACAATCGAATGTGCAGGGTCGACCCAGGGGGCAGCACCAGATCGCCCATGGTCTCCCAAACCACCGTGGCGGCCGCATGACCGGGGGCCCAGCCGTTGCTAAATGTGGCGAAGATGCCGTCGAGGACCTGGTCGGCGTGGAAACCGCCTTGGGTCCGGTCGGCCGTCCCGTTGCCGAGCGCGAGATCGGCGAAGGTCGACTCCGACCGGAGCAGCGCCAGCGACGCGCCCAAGTCGATCACAACCAGTCGCGGCGTGCCCGGCGAAAGGTCCACAGCGTCGAAGCGGCCCGAGCGGGCGGAAGCACCGAGGAACGCAAAGGACTCCCCGTCGCTCGGCACGAACCCATTCACGGTCGAGGCCCGGAGAACACCATCTATGACCGCCTTGCCGCCGACCTGGACCACATCAAAGCCGGTCTCGGCAAGCTCGCCGCCGAGGTCGATCTCGAGCGTTCCCGCTGCGCCCTGCCCGAAGTCCCCGGTGACGGCCAGGCGCCCGATCGGCGCGCCGGGACGCACGATGCCGCCGCTGTTCGTGAGCGAGCCGCTAATCGTGCCGGAGCCGGTCAATTCCCCCCCGCGCAGCTCGAAGGACACAGTGGCGGCGAGGTTTCCACCCTCGAGCGCTGTCAAACCCTCGGTCTGCACCGACGCGGCTCTCAAGCGCAAGACGCCGTCTTCGACGGATACCGCACCGGAGTTGATCAGGGGAACGAACACGCTGATGTCGGAGGAACCGGGTTTGCGCAGGGTGCCGGCATTGAGGAAGACGCCGTCGGTTCCCCCGAAGTTGCCGATCCCGTTGCCGTCGCTCAACTCGAAGACGGAGCCCGGCGCGTTGCTCAGCACCGTCCCACCCTGCAGCGCAAAGCCGCCCCCGCTCCCCCCGCCCGCCACCACCACGGTCAGACCGGTCAAGAACCGCGCAAACCCCGGCTGCGCCGTCAGCGGCCCGTTCAACCGCAACGGCCCCGGACCCGTCACCGCCGTCCCTTGCCACTCCGTCGGGCCGTTCACGGTCACTGCCCTGCCCAGCACCATCGATCCGCCCCTGGCCAGCAGCGCCGGCAACTCGAGGTCCTCCGCAGCAACCCACTCGAAGGTTCCTCCCGTCACTTCATTGGTCAGCGTCGCCGCCGCCGGGCATGCAATCCTCGCCACACCCCCGCTGGTCCGCAGTGTTCCCGCCCCGCTGAGAACCGCTTCCGCGGTGCACTCGTGCGTCCCGCTCAAGAAATTCAACACCGCCCCGGCGGCAACCGACACCGGCCCGGCAAACTGCCCGCCCCCCCGCAGCAAGAGCGTCCCCGTCTGCACTTCGAGTCCCCCGGAGCTGATCAGGGGAACAAAGACCGAGGGGTCACTGGCCGCTGTTTTGCGCAGCGTGCCGGCATTGAGGAAGACGCCGTCGGTTCCCCCGAAGTTGCCGATCCCGTTGCCGTCGCTCAACTCGAAGACGGAGCCCGGCGCGTTGCTCAGCACCGTCCCACCCTGCAGCGCAAAGCCGCCCC
>Ga0209200_1001993_pt1 | contig 19634 bp, 16 predicted proteins | sample AD_UKC033_MetaG_FD_184406 | JGI IMG/M metagenome (GOLD analysis project Ga0209200, IMG submission 184406) | Active sludge microbial communities of municipal wastewater-treating anaerobic digesters from USA - AD_UKC033_MetaG (SPAdes) (version 2) | ecosystem: Engineered > Bioreactor > Anaerobic >...
AAATGAAATATATTGATTTATATGCTTTTTGTTTTACCCATTTTGCCATTCTCAAATTGAATCCAGGATAATCAACAAAAATAACTGCATCAGGATTATAGTCAGAAATTTGTTGTTTGCACAATTTGAAATTTTTTCTGATAGTAGAAAGATTTTGGATAACTTCTACAAAGCCCATAAAGGCTAACTCCCGGATATGTTTCTTAACTTTAACACCTTGTTTGATTAACAAATCTCCTCCCCACCCCTCAAATTCTGCAGATTCATCTACAGATTTAATTTTTTCGACAAGATGAGAGCCGTGTAAATCGCCCGATGCTTCTCCTGCAATAATGAAATACTTCATTACATAAATTTAAGAACCAAAACGAATAAAGTATATATCAAAACTGAAAGTATCAGACCTTTAATAGAATACCAATAATCAAGTTTTTTAAATACAAAAAACATAATTAAATTTGGTAAAACACAAATACTAAATACCGGCGTAAACGCTTCGGTAGCATATAGTGTATCAAGAAACTCAACGAAACCCAATTCAGGATTTTTTGACAAAAGAAATAAAAAGTAAATTAAGAAACTTATTAATGGTAGTATGATTCCAATTGCTAAACCAATAACAGGTTTATTGTATTTCTTTATCATATTAGGTTTTGCTTCCATTACTTATAACGTTTTTTAAGTTCATTTATAGTTTTATATTCAGTAAAGTCAATTTTAACAGGAACAATCGAAGCATAATTATGGTTTAAAGCCCATTCGTCAGACTCTTCATTATTCGGTTCGAAATTATTAAAATCGCCTGTGAGCCAATAGTAATCACCACCATAAGGATCTATTCTTTTATCAAATTCTTCTTTCCATACGCCGGTAGTTTGTTTGCAAATTTTGAATCCCTTGAAATCAGCTTCGAAAACAATCGGAAAATTAACATTTAAAGCTACTTGTTCGGGCAGTCCATTTTTTAAGACATCTTCAACCACTTTTCTTCCATATTTAATGGCAATAGAAAAATCAGCAGTTTTTTTGTGATCAAGTACAGAAAATCCAATTGAAGGAATTCCATATAAACTTGATTCGATCGCAGCTCCCATTGTTCCGGAATAAATTACACTTATAGCAGAATTTGAACCGTGATTGATACCCGAAACCATCAAATCTGGTTTACGTGAAAGCAATTGATTTAAAGCCAGTTTTACACAATCAACAGGCGTTCCTTTAACCGATACTATTTCCACACCATCACTAGAATGTACTTTTTTTGTCCTCAATGGCTCTAAAAGACTTATTGAATGACTCATTCCGGACTGACCTTGTTCAGGTGCAACAACATAAATATCTCCGAAAGGTTTTACCATTTCAATCAAACTTTTCAATCCACTTGCATCAATACCATCATCGTTTGATATCAAAATTAACTTTTTTCCTTTCACTACTTATCTTTTTTATTTGTCACAAAAATAACATTAGAAACTATGTCTTTAGTACTTATAGTCAGATATTTTTCAACAATTAAGTGAATATATCTCAAAAAACTATTAAAGATTTATTAGCATACCGTCTTCCGCGGCAATAACATCCTGAAATATTTCTTCTGCTTCTTGAATAAAAATATCAGAAAAGTGATATCGTGATGAAAAATGCCCGATTAACAATTTTTTAGCTTCTGTAATATTTGCAATCTCAGCGGCTTGTTTTGCCGTTGAATGATGTGTTTCTTTTGCAAGTTCTACCATATCTTCGGTAAAAGTGGCTTCGTGATACAACAAATTTACATTTTTAAAATATTTATCTAGTTGTTTCAAAGGCAAGGTATCTGTACAAAACGCATAAGAACGGATATCTCCCGGTTTTGTTGTTAATTCCGAGTTTTTAATAATATCTCCAAAATCATCGATTAAGTCCTCTCCTGCTTTAATTTTTAAAATTTCGGTTATGCTTAATTCGTAGCGTTCAATAATATCCTTTCTTATATTCAAAGGTTTCATTTTTTCAATAAACAAAAAGCCATAGGTTGGTTTTGTATGTTTTAAAGGAAAGCTATATACTTCAAGATATTTATTTTCAAATATCAAGTTCTTGCCATTGCCTTTTAAAGGGAAGAAATTGACAGTATATTTTAAATGATCTTTATTAAGAGATAATACTGTTTCGTAAATAATTTTTAATTCTTCGGGTGCATAAATATTTAAATCCTGCTTACGACCCAGCAAATTAAAACTCGATAAAAGACCGAATATTCCATAAAAGTGGTCGCCATGCAGATGAGAAATAAATATATTTTTAAGTTTCCCGAAAGGAATACTGAATTTACGCATCTGCATTTGTGTTCCCTCAGCACAGTCAATTAAATAAGGCGTTTCGTTGTACATAACGACCTGTGCTGTCGGCATTCGAGTTGATGTTGGTAATGCAGAGCTGCTGCCGAGTATTCTGATTTGAAATTGCATTTAACGTTTTTTGAACGCAATATTAAGAAATTTAGACTATTATTCTCAAACTTTCGCTTACAACTTATTCAAATAGAATGAAAATAGTATTATTTCTTCAAACTTTTAAAGAATTCCAGCAGTTCCAGTTTTCTTTCACGACTCAAATCATGCCATCTTATCCACTGTATAGCTCCTTCCAGAGCATAGAGTTGGTTTATGCAGACATTTTCGTCAATAGTCGCAAGTTTAATAAAAGCATTTTCGCTGCCGAAAGTAAATAATTGTTGAGGAGTTTCAATGCCTGCAAATATAAGCTTTTCTGCGAGTGTCTTACCAATGTTTTGAAGATCGTTCAATTTATTGACTTCATTATTCATAAAATTAAAGCAGCGACTTTATAAATTTTCTTAATTATTGGTTTTTAATATTGTAACCCTTGTTTTAATTGATTCTAAATGTTGTTCTTCTGTTGTATTCGGATCTTTCAAATCAAAATAAATCTTACAAGGCAGTTTGTCACACAATCCACAGTCTTTAAGTTTATTTGAATTTACAGAACAGTCATAAATAGGACAAACAGAAACATTACCGCTAAATGCTGTCCAAAATGGTTTTCCTTTTACGGCATGACACCCATCACATTCTTTAGAAAAGAATTTACAGGTATCACACATTAATCCACATGCTGAAATATTCATAAAAATAAAGTTTAGTCTTTAATACATCTTACCGACAAACCGAATTCTTTTCTGCTGTACCCAATTACGGCATTTCTATTTCCTTTATCAATATCTAAGCTCCATGCACCGTATTCTCCATTTTCTGTAGTAGTCCAGAATGAACAAAATTTTGTTTCGTCAGCAAATGCTCCAGTTCCTCTTCTCCATCCCGAATACAAAGCTTTAAACCCGGAATCTCCATCTTCAACTAATTCTACAAATGCTTCATTTTCATTTCCCAAATATTCAAGTAATTTCTTTATTTCTTTATCTGTTGGCACATGCCAGCCTTTTGGAGCCAAACCTCTTTCATCGCTGACCGCGTACCAATTGTATAATCTTCCATATTTTTCGGCATTACTAGATTTATTATTATAAAAACACCATGCAGCCTTTTTATTGGCTTTTGCTTCCTGCCATTCAGCCTCCGTTTTTGCTTCAGGAATTAAGTCTCCATTTGCAAATGTATCTGTATCAAGATTCAATAACATCCACTCCTGTTGTCCTATTTCGACACTCTCAAACTTTTGTTCCTGATTTTCAGTATTATCATCCTCTTTATTCTTATCTCCAGAATTACATGCTGATATAAGCGTTACCAAACCGATAACAAAAACTGATAATATAACTTTTGATTTTTTCATAATTGATTGTTTTAGAATGTTTAATCAATAATATTATTTCTGCTAAAATATTAAAATAAAGTTTAATTACAAAATTGAATTTGTATAAATATAACTTGAACTAAAAATATAAACCTACATTATATTATTATATTAATAGTATTAAATTTGTAGCATATCAAATGATTATAAATTTATGAAACATTTTTTCAGTATAGGATTCAGTATTTTGTTTTTCGGATTATTCAATTTTGCAATCCATTCGTTATCGGCACAAGTAAACTATAATGATTATTTTACAGACAACAGTCTGAGATTGGATTACTATCATACCGGCACTGATGACAGCGAACAGGTCTTATTTAAAGAAATACGCAAAGAAGCATTTTGGGGAGGCAGTAAAAATAATTTGATAGATAAATTTGGATACGGAAGCTATCTGGTTAAAGTTTTTGATAAAACTTCGGGCAAGCTTATTTTTAGTTATGCTTATTGTTCATTGTTTGAAGAATGGCAATTTACCGAAGAAGCGAAGTCAACTAACAAAGGATTTCCTGAATCTATTATTATTCCCTTCCCGAAAAATGAAATTATAATCGAATTATATAAAAGACAATTTGAGGATAACAGTTTTAGTAAAATATTCGATTATGTAGTGCATCCTGACGATGTTTTTATAAATTCGGAACAAACAGTAAAAGCTGAAATAAAAAAAATACATTATTCGGCAGAATCTGACAAAGCCCTTGATTTGGTTTTTATTGGAGATGGTTATACTAAAACAGAGATAAATGAATTTTATTCAGAGGTAAATGCAACAGTTGAATATCTTTTCTCCATCCAACCTTTCAAAGATATGCAAGACAAAATAAATATCTGGGCTGTAGCTGCGATATCTGACGAAACGGGTACTGATATCCCTCAAGATAATATTTGGAAATCAACGGCTCTGAATACTAACTTTAATACTTTTGGCTCTGAAAGGTATCTGACATCATCTGACTATCATGCAATACGTAATTATGCCGGGCTTGCCCCCTGTGATCAGATTTGCATACTAGTAAATACAAATATATATGGTGGTGGTGGAATTTACAATTTCTGGAATATAAGCAGTTCGAAGAATGAATATTCACATGAAGTTTTTGCACACGAATTGGGACATTCATTAGGAGCTTTGGGTGATGAATATTATGACTCCGAAGTTTCAACAGAAGATATTTATAACAAAAACACAGAACCATATCAGGCTAACCTAACAACTTTGGTTGATTTTGACAGTAAATGGAAAGATATGGTTTCGCCCGACACAAAAATACCTACTGAACTTAACTCAAAAAACATTAATATCATAGGTGTATACGAAGGTGGAGGTTATCAGGCTAAAGGGATTTACAGGCCATTTATAAATTGTAAAATGAAAGCATTAGGTTATGATTTTTGTCCTGTTTGTCAAAGAACGCTAACAAATGTAATTAAATATTACAGTGAATAATATTTGATATAGATTACGTTTACAGATTAAGTAAATATCTGTAAAAATATTTTTAGTTATTATTTGCTACAACCATGAATGAAAAAAGCAAATACAAATGGATAAGGATAATTCTGATTTTATTTTTAGGATTTTCTTACTGGATAGTTTTAAAAGAGATAAAACCTTTGAACTGCATTACCAATGCTGATTATTTGGCTTTTCAGGAAATTAGAGACAGTGTTGAGAAGTATTCAGTAAAACCACCAAAACCAATAGATTCTCTGACAATCGAAGAGTTATGGTTGTATTATGTGATAAATCCATGTTATTTACCTTTAATAGCAGATTCTTCTTTGTGGGAACCCGGGACTAAAATTGGTTTTACGTATTTTGATTTATTTAACGATTCACTCCCCCATGGACATTCTTATGAAAATCGCTATTTGGTTGGCGATTTTAATGTAATAGACAACAATGGTAATAACAGACAAGTGGTTGAGGTATATCCAAAACTGCAATATTTAAAAGAATTTGAAGAATTCCCGCAAGACATTATATTAAAAATTGATACTACTCAGTATGGCACTGCTGAATATGATTCGCTTATTTTAGAAATTAAGTTACGATTGCCCGAGTCGTCAATAGTACTGTTAAATTTCATGAAAAAAGTATGGGATTACAAAATGTTACCCATCAAACGAGAATATTCTATCAGTTGGAATACTTTATTTGCAACCGGACAGTCAATTGTAATGTGCGAAGCGTGTAAGGACACTTTGATTATGATTGGGAGATTTGCAACGTCGGCAAAGCGTTTGGATATAGGTATTCGTACAGATTCTGATGGTAATAAAACTGAATACTATATTGAACATTTGCCAATTGGAGCAAAAAGAAGATACTATGCCGGATTAAATATTATTACATCAAAAAGCTGGGAATGGAAAAGAGTTTATGATTCATTGGACCTCAAAAGAGATATTGAGGTTGGAGGTGGGTACCGACATGTAGTAATGTATAGAAATAAGGTCGAATTGCCAAATTTTCTTCTCTTAACACCCTCTGCAGATTATCCTCATGCTATGACCAATAACGGTATTCACGAAGTAGCCTTACAGGATGTTGCAAGAGGAATGCTGGGAACTGCAAATAGTTTGGGATGCCTAAGAGTCTCTGATTTTGCAGCAAAATTTTTAAGATGGTGGGTACCACAAAATTGTAAGTTTTTTATTGCTTACAATGACACTTGTTATCATAGAAGAATTGAGTATGATGGAAGCATTGAAGATTTTCTGCCTTTCAAGACCGAAGATGAAGGCAACCGGTTTAGAAAATGGATAAACACATATAAACCACTATACGCTGAAATACTACAAATCAGCGAAACAGGAAACTATAAAAACGGGTATATTATTGACGGCTATTTTTACTTCAAAGATGAGTACGAAGAGTATTTGCAGAATTCAAAAAATTTGGTTGAAAAATAAATTACAATAATAAATTAATATCAAACTAATATAATTTAAGGCCTTATTGTTTTTAAAAATATATTTTAACTTTGCCGTGATTTTTAAGAATATTTTCATGGTTTTTAGCAGTAGCATTTTTTTATTTTACTTTTTGCCGATTTTTCTGCTGCTATATTATGTAGTAAATACCAAATATAAAAATCTTACAGCTCTTGTTTTCAGCGTATTCTTTTATGCCTGGGGAGCTCCGGAACTTGTTTATCTCGTGCTTGGTTCTTTACTTGCCGATTTTTTTATAGTAAAAGCCCTTAGTAAATCTGATAAGAATAAAAAACTCCTTTTAATCCTTTCTGTAATTCTTAATATAGGAATGCTTGTTTACTTTAAATATGCGAATTTCTTTGTTGGGAATCTGAATGCAATTATCACATCTTTTGGTGGTTCTCCTGCAAAATGGACAGAGATAGCATTGCCTATAGGAATTTCGTTTTTTACATTTCAAAAACTTAGTTACACTGTTGATGTATATCGTGGACAGAGCAAAGCATTAAAGAATTTTACCGATTATGCAATGTATATCTTGCTATTTCCTCAATTAATTGCCGGACCAATAGTAAGATATAACGAAATTGAAAAACAAATAACCGATCGTTCTGAAAACGAAACATGGGATAACAGATTTGCAGGTTTTTTCAGATTTATTATCGGATTGTCAAAAAAACTATTGATTGCAAATGTTCTTGGGGCAAAAGTTGATGAAATATTTACTCTTGAAACAGCAGATATTAGCACATCACAAGCCTGGATTGGTATAATAGCCTACTCATTTCAGATATATTATGATTTTTCAGGGTATTCTGATATGGCTATTGGTATTGGTAAAATGATTGGGTTTAAATTCCCCGAGAACTTTAACAATCCATATATATCAAATAATATAACTGAATTCTGGAAACGCTGGCACATGACATTAAGCCGCTGGATGCGTGATTATTTATATATTCCGCTTGGTGGAAACCGTGTAAATAACAAAGCAAGGTTGTTTTTCAATTTAAGTATTGTTTTTATAATTTCGGGATTTTGGCACGGAGCAGCCTGGAATTTTGTTGTTTGGGGTGCTTTTCATGGTTTTTTTCTTATTCTCGACAGACTCTTCCTTATAAAGTTTACTGAAAAAATCGGCAAGTATCCTTCAATTGTTCTTACATATTTTATAACATTAATTGGTTGGGTAATTTTTAGGGCAGAAACACTCCCCTATGCTTTTGATTATATACATAAAATGTTTTCATTTACAGGATCTGAAAGCTTTGTTTACTTTGATTATAAGTTTTGGACGTTCTTGATTATAGGTTTTATGTTTGCATTTGTTACGATGTTTAAATCGGGATTAAAATTAGAAAAACTTGTTTTTTACTCTGATATTACCAAATCGGGAGTTATTCCTGTTATGTTGATTTCAGTAATATTATTATTCTTCTGTGCATGTACAATATCTTTAGGTGGATTTAATCCTTTTATTTATTTCAGATTCTAATGGAAAAATTGAAAAAGTATTTTTATATTGTATTGGTACTACTACTATTTTTACCGATAGCACAGAGGTTTTTCAAATTCCATATATCAGAACCATTAAACGGATTAGCAGCATTTTCTGATTATCCTACATTTCATCTTAAAGACTGGCATAAAGGAAAATACCAAAAGACAGTAGAAATTTTTGTTAATGATAATTTTGGCTTCAGAAACACATTACTGAGATGGGCAAATTCATTTGACTATTGGGTGTTTAGATACTCTAACACCAAAGATTTGGTAATTGGTAAAGATGGACATTTATTTTTTGATTACAACATTGACAATTATTTGGGAATTACTCAACAAAACAGAAAACATATTGACAGCTTATTTGTCGAAACTGACCAACTTAATAAAAAACTAAAAGAAAGAGGTATTGAGCTTATATTCGTAATTGCACCATCAAATGCTTATTATTACAGCGATAAGTTCCCGCCTCAATATGACAGATATCCTAAAAAGGAAAATGATTATGATTATTACCTAAAAAAATTAAATCAATACAAAATTTCTTATGTTGATTTTAATAAATGGTTTTTAGAAATTAAAGACACAGTAAGCATTGACCTTTTCCCAAAAAATGGAACACATTACACATATTTTTCTGCAGTATGGTTAGCTGACTCATTAGTTGGATATCTTGAAAACAAAAAAAATATTGATATGCCTGAAATTATATATGAAAGCACAAGGATTGATACAATGACAAAAACAGAGCATGATCTTGAAAACATACTTAACTTATCGCATAAACTCGATAATGAAAAACTATATTATTACAAGCTTAAGTTTAATACTGAAAACAAAACAACACCTAAAGTTCTAACTGTCGGTGATTCATTTTACTGGCCGGTATTAAACCAGATGATACCAAAGAATTGTTTTGGAAATGTAGCTTACTGGTTTTATAATGATGCTGTTTTTCCTGAAAGTTTTACAAAGAAAAAAACTACTGATCAGGTTGACCTCGACAGTTTATTCAACGGTCTTGATTTTATAATAATATTTTCGTCTGCAACATTGATGAACAACTACGATTATAATGGTTTTATTGGCGATATGCAGGATTATCTAAACGGCAACTACACAATCCGTAAAGAAGATGAAGAGTTACAATATTGGATAAATGCTATTCATAATAATCCAGATTGGTACAATAAAATAAAACAAAAAGCTGAAAATATGAATATCCCTGTGGATGAACAAATTAAAAATGAAGCTTTGTGGATGATACAACAGGAAAAGAAAAAGAAGCAGAACTAATAATTACAAACAGCCAATTAAGAATTATTATATAATGTACCTGCAGTATTTGTAATTAAGGATAAACCTCAAAAAATTCCGATTGTTTAACACTTTCCGAGATCATTTCCTTTTTAAGTTTTTTAACAAGAAATAATATAAGGACTAAAGTAACAATTGCTGCACAAACATCTGCTACAGGGAATGAGAACCATATTCCGTCCTTTCCCCAAAACAGCGGAAAGATAAAAACACAAGGAATCAAAAACAACAGTTGTCTTGAAACTGCCAGGAAGAATGACGCTTTGGCTTTTCCCAATACCTGAAATAAACCAGAACCAATAATATGAAGACCAATGACAGGAAAAGCAAGTATAAAAATTTTCAAAGCTTTCGAGCCGATGTCAATTAACTGCTTATCTGTTGTAAAGAAACTAATGAATGTTTCAGAAAAAACAGAAAACAACAATAAAGCAAAAATGCACAATCCTGTTGACCATGTAATTGCGGTTTTTAGAACACTTAGCACTCTGTCATATTTTTTTGCTCCATAATTATATCCTGCAATAGGCATAAAACCTTGATTTATTCCGAACAAAGGCATAAAAATAAACATGGATATACGATGAATTATTCCAAAAGCTGCTATTGCTGCGGCTCCACTATAATATAAAAGAGCATTATTTAGTATGATTGCCATTATTGACGATGCTGCCTGTCTTCCGAAAGAAGAAGCTCCAATAGCAAAAGTTTCTTTTGTTATCGATTTGTCAGGTATTGTAAAAATCTGCTTAACATTAAGCTTTAAAACAGATTTTGGATTGTACGAAAAATACCAAAATGCCATGAGAGCAATAATAAACTGACTTATTGATGTTGCAAGTCCTGCTCCCATCATTCCCCATCCGAATCCGAAAATAAAAATAGGGTCTATTATTAAATTAATCACTGAAGAGCTGATCTGACTTATCATTGGAAATTTCGCATTACCTTCAGCTCTGATTTGATTTACAAGGACAAAAACAATATTTATAAAAAAAGAACCCGGTAATGCCCATATTGTATATTGCATGGCGTAAGGAAGAATTTCTTCATTAGCACCAAAAACTTTTAAAAGAAAACTTAGGTTGGTAGCCACCAAAATCATCAATATCATATTAATACATAATATTAACATTACTAAATTATGTAAAGTCAATGTAGCTTTGTCTTTGTTTCTGGCTCCTAATGCTCTTGATATAATAGACGCCCCTCCTAAACCAATCATGTGTCCGAAAGTGCCAATAAGAAGTAAAAGTGGCAAAGCAACAGAAATACCTGCAATACCAAGTTTTCCAACGCTATGCCCTATAAAAATAGTATCGGTAATATTGTAAACAGATATAGACAACATTCCTATGATTGCCGGTGCAGACAAACTCCAAAGCAATTTATTGATTTTCTCCTCTCCTAACCTGTCAGATCTGTTCATATATAGAAAATCAATTCTGTTTATATAGTTTTAATTCTGTAAAGTCAAAATCAGGATTCGGAATATCAATCTTCATTTCGGTAATTTTACCGTATTTGTCTGCAACAAAGCTTACACTACCTTCGGGTAATGAGGGTGCTTTATCAAATTTAACCGAAAAAGTGTCATAATGCCAATGCTCAAGTTTACCCTGATATATTGGAGTATGTTTCATAGTAAGATATAATTTATTTTTTGCAATACTCACTTCAACATCTCCATATACATCAGACGTATAAACACCTGTATATTCCGACAAACCAAATGTTGGCTTAGTATCAGGAATTCTTGCATCTACCCATTCCTGTCGTTCCTCTTCCTCATACTCTTTTACCCATTCTCTGATACTTAAATAATAATCACTCCAGGCTGAATCAATTTTTCCGTCAATTAAATAATCAAGCAGCTGATTTATTGTTGCCATATACACCATTGAAAGACTATTTGTAAGAACCACAAAACCTGCATTTAATTCAGGAATAAGAACTGTCTGCGATATCATTCCGTCATAACCGCCATTATGAGTAACAATAAGATATCCCTTATAATCATATAAGGTCCACCCTAACCCATAAGCTTTAAGATGAGTGGAAGGATTAACATGTTTCGTAAAAGGACTTACCTCCATTGCAGTTTGTGCCGACCACATTTCATCAGATCTTTCGCTGGAAAATATTTTTGTTTTATTAAGCGTACCTTTATTGAGTTGCATTATTAACCATTGTGACATGTCATGTACATTTGAATTAATACTCCCTGCAGGTCCGATATTGTCCCAATTAATATAAGGTATAACCACAGTCTTGCCTTCCGATTCGGTGTGACAGCTTGCCACATTATCAAGCTTTTCGTTAACTGTAATCGAAGTATTAGTGCGTGACATACCAAGAGGTTGAAAAATCCTATATTTCAAAAAATCATCCCAAGTTGTGTCAGTAACGTATTCAATAATTTGTCCTGCTGCAAGAAACATGATATTTGAATAGCCAAAATGCTCTCTAAAACCATATTTTGGTTCTAAATAATGGGCATGTTTTATTACTTCCTCTCTTGAATAATCAGAACCGTACCAGATAAGATCTCCGCTAAATGTTTCCAAACCCGAACGATGGCATAATAAATCACGGATTGTCATATTCTCCGACACATAAGGATCGTAAAGTGTAAACCATGGTATATATTTTCTCACTTTATCATCCCAGGAAATCCTGCCTTCATCAACTAGTATCGCTAAGGCAGCTGATGTAAATGATTTTGTATTTGATGCAATTGCAAAATTGGTATATTCATTCGCTTCAGTTTTCTTACCGTATTCCAATACTCCAAAACCTTTTTCATAAAAAATTTCGCCATCTTTAACAATTGCTACAGCTATTGCAGGACTCTCCCAACTATCATATACTTTTTGCAATTCTATTGTAAGCAATTGTTTGTAATCAGTTTGCAATTGCGAAAAAAGACTCAGTGCAAACAATGATATCACTGATAATAATATAGTTTTCTTCATAATTATTGATTTATTTTCAACTTAAATAATCTGTTTATTTGTTACTAATAACTTTAAATTCTGTTCTTCTGTTCAAAGCACGCCCCTCGTTTGTATCATTTGTTGCAATAGGCATAGAGTAGTCATAGCCCTGATATGAAAGCCTTGATTTTTCAATTCCTTTTCCAACCAAATAGTCAAATACTGATTTTGCTCTGTTTTCGGACAATGTCTTATTATACGCTTTTGTGCCTACATTATCAGTATGTCCTCCTATTTCTATCTTAAGATTTGGATTGGTAATCAAATATTCAACTACTTTATTCAACTCTGCATAAGATTCAGGTAATAGTTCATAACTGTTAAATTCGAAGAAAATATTTTTAAGAACTACCACTACTCCATCAGATAAGGGTTGCAGCGGGATATTCATAACATATGGTTCTTCCGGATTTTCGAGATTCGTTAAAGAAAAATTCTCAGAGTAGAATAAATATCCTTTTTTTTCAACATTGAAAGCATAATCTCTATTTATCGGTAAGCAAACCATATATTCGCCGGTTTGTGCGTCAGACAGAATCTCAACAACTTTCTCTTCTGTTTCAAGGTCAATAAGTTCACATTTTGCCTGTAATTTGTCATTGGTTTTAGAATCATATACATAACCTTTTACATAAGTGACAGTAACCGGTTTAATTTCTTCAGGAATTTCGAAATAATAAATATCCAAATCTTTTTTTCCGGCAGTTGAGGCAAACATTGCAATTTCACCTTTTGCGTTGACAATCAAGCTTCTTTCCTCGCCCTTTGTATTAATAGGATATCCAACATTTACAGGAGTTTGCCATACTCCGTCAACAGATTTTGAAAAGAAGAGATCAAAATCTCCCATTCCCGGATGTCCATTCGAAGCAAAATACAAGGTTTTTCCGTCAGGGTGAATAAATGGGGATAATTCCTCGTATTGAGTATTTATTTTATCACCCAGATTTTTCGCTTCGGATTTTGCTTTTCCTTCTGCATCAATTTCAATCACCCAAATATCTGTTTTGCCGTAACCTCCCGTTCGACCTGAAGAAAAGAAAAGATATTTGCCGTCAGCCGAAAGTGAAGGATTACTATCCCAGGATGCTGAATTAACAGTTGTCAGGTTTTTAGGGTCAGTCCATTTATTATTTTTCAGGAACATAATATACAAGTCGCAACTTCCTTTACCGTCGGGACGATTACAAGCAGTAATTACGCAAGTCTTTCCGTCAGCAGAAACACATTGTGCACCTTCGTTTAATCTGGTATTAACATTACCGGGTAATGGAAAAGAAGACTCATATTGACCTGTTTCACTATTTAAAAGAGCAACAAACAAATCTTCGTGCATGCTGTCAGGCGATCGCGATGGATTATTCATATTAATAGGTATCTGACGAGTGAATACAAGAACTTCTTCGTCAACAGATAATGATGGCCAATATTCATCATAAGTAGTATTGACTCCCGGGCCAAGATTGACAGGATTAAACGCAACCGGATTATTATATGCACTATCGGCAAAATCAATATATTTTTTTAGTCTTCTAAAATCATAATTCCGATATTTTATGGTATCTATTTCGTTGCAGAAATAGTCTATATAAGTTTTAGCAACAGAGTATTCGCCCATTCTATATGCATTGGCAGCAAGTTTGAAACTTAAAGCGGGATCATAGTTTGCATCTATTTCAAATACTTTCGAATAAGCTTTATAAGACTCTTTGGGTTCACCCAGAAAATCATATATTTCGGCTTTAAGCAGCCATGCTTCCAAAAATCCCGGGTCTTTTTCTATGGCTTTATTTACTTCATCAATGGCTGCCTTGTTTTGCCCTCGTTCCATAAACGAAACAGCAGTGTTAAAGCTTTTTATGGCAGATTTTGATGTTGTATAAGCAGATTTTTCCTGTGCTTTGCACGAAAAGGTAAAAAACGAAATCAAAACCAAAAATGTAAGTATTTTTCTCATATTATTTCTTTTTAACTGCAACTTGTACATAACTAAGATCTAAGGAATTTTTAAAAACTTATGTACTTGAACAGAAATATTCCATTTAGTATTGCTTTTCACATACTCTACAACCTTCTTGCCGATTTTATCAAATCTGCTCCATTCGGGTTGCAAGTATAAAACGCAATTATTAGAAATTTTATTGGCACAGTCCTCTGCCCATAAAAAATCATCTTCATCATAAATTATAACTTTAAGCTCATTCGCTAGTTGATAATACTCTGATTTTGGAGGCTTTTGTTTTTTCGGAGACAAACAAATCCAATCCCACATGCCACTAAAATCATGAGCACCGCAGGTTTCTAACATTAATACAAGACCTTTTTGATGAGCTAATTCGCAAAATTTATCGAAGTTGTAAATGAGAGGTTCGCCTCCGGTAACGACAATTGTGTCGGCAGATGTTTGCTTTACTCTGTCAATTATTTCTGATATAAGAACAAATTGATGTATTTCGGGTTTCCAGGTTTCTTTTGAATCGCACCAACGACAGCCAAGATCGCATCCGCCTATTCTGATAAAATATGCAGCTTTTCCTGTATTAAACCCTTCGCCTTGCACAGAATAAAACTCCTCTAACACCGGAATTTTATTTTCATCAAGTTGTTTTGAAAATTCTTGTGTCATTACTTAATGATTTTATCCAGAATAATCCGTGCAGGTTCAACATTCATCATTAAATTCATCATCTTAAGCTTAATGTAATCTTCATGATAAAATCTATAACCTTTATTTTTACCATCAAAACCTCCACTACCGGAATCTTTGATAAGATACCAAACCACATCGCCTTCCATCTTATATCCTACTATGTGTATGCAGTGATCGTCTGTGGTACTGTTATTTGACAATCTCATTTGACGGGCATCTTCATTGATATATTGAGACGGAATATCAAAAGAAGGAATTACAGCTACTTCGACCAACTGATCATATCCGGGTTCTGAAACATCTCCGCATAAACTGACTGTATATCCGTTTTTAACAGCATTGTTTAGTACAATCATGAAATCTTCGAGACTGATATTATAATAATCTTTACTATGCCACCAATTGTCATTTTCTACAAGCTCATGTTTTTCATTATAATTGAATTCCTTGGTTGACATAAAACTAAAATAATGATTTGGGTTTAATTTCATATACTCAGTCATAAAGCTTTGTGGAGTATATTCTTTATCAATATATTCAAATTTATCGGGTGGAGTACCAATGTAATAATCTAAAATGCGTTTAATACTATCAATAACCAGATCTTCTTCCCACATTTGGTTTGCTTTTACATAATTAAGATATGTTTCATACTTTTCAAACATTTCGCTGTGATCATTGTAATTAAGTCTGTTTTTCAGACCATGATAAACGACTTGAGGCATCATACCATGATTTCTCATTATTCTTACTATCGCGTTCGACTCAGAACCTTCGCCCAAATATGTTTCTCCTTTTGTTCTAACAAAATGCTGTGCTCTTTCGACATATTCCCAATAAACGGTAAACATTTCGGACAATTTAGTTTTATTTTTTGTTATTCTGTACGATTCGGCTTCCATAAACGAAGTAGCCGAATAAGCCCAGCAAGTACCACTATTACCTTGAGAAACAGGTTCGGAATGAGGAATTGTTGTGTATTCTGATATTTGTACAGGATATATTTTTTCGCCAAAATCCATCTTAAAAACCGGGACAGGTTTATAATCCGACAAGGAATAATTATCATCACCGAGAATATCTCTCATTATGACTTTATGATAAAAACCTGCAGGATAAGTACGAAATTTTCCTGTATCTTCTGTTTGTGCTGTTATTTCGATAACAAAAACAAGTAAAAATGATAACAATACTAAATTCTTCATAAATTCAATTTTTGTCAAAATTAAGAAAATTCGTTAATCCGACATTATATGATAAGATAAAATGATTATTAAAATCATCGTGATTATTTAGCTGGCATCTGTTTTTCGCTTTTGTAATAGTATTTGTACCCTACCACCACTCCCCTAATTTGACAAATACATATTCCAAAAGCTATGGTTCTAGTTCGTTGAACCCCGACTTGAAAGTCGGGGTTACTGATATTTGAGCCCTCCGGGCTCAGCGTTCTGAACCAACTAAATAAATACTTTCACAGTCAATGTTTTGCTTCGGACTCTTACGGAGTAGGCGTTAGTTAAAACTAGTATGCATTTATTAAGGATTTCGAACTCTGACGCAGGAGAAGTAAGAAATCTGTTATAAATACTAATCATCCAATCTAAATATATTGTTGTTTAGTGCTTTTTGTAATTATTTAGCTGGCATCTGTTTTTCGCTTTTGTAATAGTATTTGTACCCTACCACCACTCCCCTAATATTGACAAATACATATTCCAAAAGCTATGGTTCTAGTTCGTTGAACCCCGACTTGAAAGTCGGGGTTACTGATATTTGAGCCCTTCGGGCTCAGCGTTCTGAACCAACTAAATAATTACGATAATACCTCTATTATTAAATTTTGGGGACACAATGTATCACTATGTACAAAAAAAATTTGTTCAATGTTAGTTTTGTATCTAACCAGATAATATTATTAGTTGTAGTTTTTTTATTACTCAACTGATTTATCTTTTAAATAACGTTTTCTGTCGAGTTCGTTAAGCAAAATTTTTCGCAGACGCATATATTTTGGAGTCACTTCTATCATTTCATCTTCGGCAATATACTCCATTGCTTCCTCCAAAGAGAATTTGATTGGTGGAGGAATATTTACTTTATCATCTGTACCCGAAGCACGAACATTGGTGAGTTTTTTTGTTTTTGTTACATTAATTCCAATATCGTTTTGTCTTGTATTTTCACCAATTATCTGACCTGCATATACTTCTTCTCCCGGATATATAAAGAATTTACCCCTATCCTGAAGTTTGTCAATCGAATAAGGTATTGCCATTCCTGTTTCAATGCTTATCAAAGACCCGTTTCTATGAATTCCCAAATCACCACGCCAAGGTTCAAAAGACTTAAAGCGATGAGCTATAACGGCTTCGCCTTCGGTAGCAGTTAATAAAATATTCCTTATTCCAATCAAACCTCTTGAAGGAATATAAAATTCCATATTAGTTCTGCCATTTTTTGATTCAATAAATAATATTTCTGCTTTACGTTGGGTGACGATTTCAATAACTTTTCCGGCAAACTCTTCCAAAACCTGAATTACCAGATATTCAACCGGTTCACATTTTACTCCGTTAACTTCTTTGATAATTACTTGAGGTTGTCCCAACTGAAGCTCAAAACCCTCACGCCTCATAGTTTCTACTAATATTGATAAGTGTAGAATTCCTCTTCCGAAGACGATAAATTTATCGGCCGAATCGGTTTCCTGAACACGAAGTGCCAAATTCTTTTCTGTTTCTTTAAATAATCGTTCTCTAAGCTGCCTCGAAGTAACATATTTTCCGTCTCTGCCAAAAAATGGTGAATCGTTAGCAGCAAAAAGCATACTCATAGTTGGTTCATCAACTTTTATTGCACTTAAACCTTCAGGTTCGAGAAAATCGCATACAGTATCGCCAATATCAAAAGCTTCAATACCTAAAATAGCACATATTTCTCCTGCAAAAACAGGCTTCTTTGTTTTTTCTTTTGCCAGTCCTTCAAAAAGATACAATTCTTTTACCACAGCTTTTGATATGGAACCGTCTGCTTTTACAATAGAAATTTGATTTCCTGCCTGTATCTGACCTCTGGTAACTTTTCCAATAGCAATTCGTCCTGTATAAGATGAGTAATCAAGACTGGTTATTCGCATCTGTAAATTACCTTCTGGATATATAGCTGGTTTGATAGTGTCAAGAATTACATCAAGCAAATAACTTACATCAGTAGTCGGTTTATCAAATTCGGGTCCCATCCAGGCCTGTTTAGCCGAGCCAAATACAGTCGGAAAATCGAGCTGATCTTCGCTTGCATCAAGACTGAACATAAGATCGAAGACTTTTTCCTGAGCTAATTCAGGATTACAATTTGGCTTATCTACTTTGTTTATTACGACAATAGGTTTAAGACCAAGTTCTATCGCTTTCTGTAATACAAATCTTGTTTGAGGCATTGGTCCTTCAAAAGCATCAACAATAAGCAAAACACCATCTGCCATATTTAATACTCGTTCTACTTCCCCACCAAAATCAGAGTGCCCCGGAGTATCAATAATATTTATTTTTACATCTTTATATCTTACCGAAACATTTTTAGACAATATTGTTATTCCTCTTTCTCTTTCGAGTTCATTACTGTCTAATATTAACTCTCCCATTTTTTGATTATCCCTGAAAAGTTTTACCTGATGCAATATCCTGTCAACAAGTGTGGTTTTTCCATGATCAACATGAGCAATAATCGCAATATTTCTTATATCTTCCATTCTAAAAAAAATCAGGCTGCAAAAGTAAGAAAGATTTGCAGATTAAATCATGATAAAATACTCTAATTTAGGACTTCTTTATATTATTATATGAATTTGCTGAATTTTATAATAAAAAAAGCAAATGGCATGGAGAATGGGGATAATGTCGAAGTGTTTTAACAATTATACCCTATGCCCTCCAAATATAGCTTTAATCATTTTTATACTTATAACGTTTTATTTTTTGTGTAGGTGTTTTTTCGAAAGGGGTTTTCTGAATTGTAATGCCTTTAATAAATGAAAATTTATTGACTTTCGAATTAATATAAACAAGCATATCTCTTTTAATTTCTTCAAGTATTACGTCAAGTTCAACTTTCATATTTTTATACTTGGCTTCAAGTTCTTCCATATTAAGATGTACCATAGCAACCAAACGACCTTTTTCTTCCACAACAAGCGATTCGAGTACAAACTCAAAATTATTTATAACCGATTCTATTTCCTCGGGATAAATATTTTCGCCACTTGATCCAACAATTACGTTTTTGCTTCTACCTTTAATAAATAAGAAACCATCTTTATCTAGAGTCGCCAAGTCGCCTGTTTTAAACCAACCATCCTCAGTAAATACTTCTTTGGTTTTTTCGGGTTCTTTATAATACCCCTGCAT
>Ga0209200_1002005_pt1 | contig 19568 bp, 18 predicted proteins | sample AD_UKC033_MetaG_FD_184406 | JGI IMG/M metagenome (GOLD analysis project Ga0209200, IMG submission 184406) | Active sludge microbial communities of municipal wastewater-treating anaerobic digesters from USA - AD_UKC033_MetaG (SPAdes) (version 2) | ecosystem: Engineered > Bioreactor > Anaerobic >...
AGCGACGCGTAAAGGCCCGGTGCACCGCCCGGCGGCGCCTGCCGTCGGGCATGCGGGCCTTTAGCTCAACGGTTAGAGCAGAGGACTCATAATCCTTTGGTTGCGGGTTCGAATCCCGCAGGGCCCACCAACGTTTTCAAGCACAACGCCAGTCCTCCCCGGGGCTGGCGTTGTGCTTTTCGGGTCTCCCACATTCCGTCCAAGGCAGCGTCGTACTGGAAGGGGCACTGGCGCGTGCCGCCGATCGAGTCGTTGTCGGCGTTTTTTACAGTTCCGCCCGGATCACGCCAGCCAATCACCTTGCCCGCAAGAATTTACTATTTTCCATTCAACAACTTGCCGATTTTCACCCGAGGCAGGCATGCCCCTTGCTTTACACCCTTCGAGACCCGGAGTTCCGGGAGTGTCACACGGGACCCGAAAGGAGTGATGATCATGCAAGTCAAACCTCTCTGCGCAGCGCTGACGCTGGCAGTGCTCGCCTCCACGGCATCGGCCGCCACGACGACGCTGTCCGGCACCATCCGCGATTTCTGCGCGCCATCGATCACGGGCACCACGGGCGCTACGACATGCACCCAGCTCGCCGATTTCGAAGGCGCCATCCCCGGGGTGGTGCCGAACATGACCGGAACGACCCTGAGCGGCGGGCTCCCCGTCGCCGGCGCGAACATCGTTGCCGGAGCTTCGACGGCGGCCAACTTCGCGAAATGGTACGTGGACAGCCCGGGCTACAACCTGAGCCAGGCCTTCTCGCTGACGCTCGGCGAAACCACGCCCGGAAGCGGCGTCTATTCGTACGCCTCGTCGAGCTTCTTCCCGATCGACGGCCAACTCTTCGGCAACCAGGGGCGCGGCCACAACTACCACTTCACGCTGCACCTCGAGGGCCAGCTCTCCTTTGCCGACCCCACCGCCGCTGCAGACAATTCATTCAGCTTCACCGGCGACGACGACCTGTGGGTGTTCGTGAATGGCATCCGGTTCATCGACCTCGGTGGCGTGCATGGCGCCGCAAGCGCCTCCTTCACCGAGGAGACGCTGAAGACCGCCGGACTGGCACCGGGAACGGCCTACGACCTGGATATCTTCTTCGCCGAGCGCCACACCAGCGAGTCGAATTTCAACATCACCACGAGCTTCGCGATCACGCCTCCTTCGAACAACGTGCCCGAGCCGGGAGGGCTCGCGCTGCTCGCCCTCGGACTCGCCGGCCTTGGGGCCATTCGGCGCCGGTCTCGGGTGGGATGACCCTCGGGAAGGACGGATAGAGACCCGGAACGGCCGCCTGAAGAGCGGCCGTTTTTTTACGGTGTTCTCACGGCTTCGAGCCGAACTCACGGCGCGGGGTCGAAATCCTCCTCCCGGAACTCGAGCGGCGGACGTGCCTCCCCGGGGTCGCGCCCCATCTCCGCCGTGCGAAGCTGCACGCGGCGGATCTTGCCGGAGATGGTCTTCGGCAGCTCGGCGAACTCGATGCGCCGGATCCGCTGGTAAGGCGCGAGACGCGCCCGCGCGAAGGCGAGGAGTTCCCCGGCGAGCTCGCGGCTGGGCACATGACCGGCGGCAAGCCCGACAAAGGCTTTCGGGACAGCAAGCCGGACGACATCCGGACACGGCACGACCGCAGCCTCGGCGACCGCAGGATGCTCGACGAGCACGCTCTCGAGTTCGAACGGACTGATCCGGTAGTCGGAGACCTTGAACACGTCGTCACTACGTCCCACGTAGTGGATGTAGCCCTCGTCGTCGCGATGCGCGATGTCGCCGGTATGGTAATAGCCGTCCCGCATCGCGATGGCGTTGCGCTCGGGCGCACCGGCATAGCCACTCATCAGGCCGAGCGGACGCGGTTCGAGGCCGATGCAGATCTCGCCCTCCATGGCCTCCACTCCCTGCTCGTCGAGAAGGACGACACGGTAGCCTGGCAGAGATTTACCGATCGCCCCCGGTCGGGGCCGTACCCCCGGTGGCGTGCCGAGAACAGCGGTCGTCTCGGTCTGGCCGTAGCCCTCGCGGATGACGATACCCCACGCCTCGCGAACCTCATCGACCACCTCCGGGTTGAGCGGCTCGCCCGCACTGGCCAGTTCCCGCAGTACCGGTGGCCGCTCGCCGAGCACCTCCTGCACCAGCATGCGCCAGACCGTCGGTGGCGCGCAGAACGAGACCACCGGATACGCGTGCAATACGTCGAGCACCGTGCGCGCGCTGAAGCGCGCAGCGTCGAATGCGAACACCGCCGCCTCGGCATTCCACGGGGCGAAGAAGCTGCTCCACGCATGCTTGGCCCAACCGGGCGAACTCAGGTTCCAGTGCAGATCGCCACGGCCCAGGCCGAGCCAGTACATGGTCGACAGATGACCGACCGGATAGCTCTGCTGCGTGCCGAGGACGAGCTTCGGCTTCGCCGTCGTGCCCGAGGTGAAGTAGAGGAGAAACTCCTCGTCGCGCGCGGTCGGCCTGTCGGCCACGAACACGGCCGACTCCGCGCCCGCATCCTCGTAACAGGCGCAGCCGGGCCGGCGCGCACCCACCACGATCCGACTGAAAGGCGCGGCCAAGTCGTCGAATTTCGCGGCGTGGCTCGCATCGACGATCACGTGCTCCACCTGCGCTCTCGCCAGTCGATCCGCCAGATCGGCCCCAGTCAACTGGGGGGTGGCCGGAATGACCGCCGCCCCGAGCTTCATCGCGGCCAGCATGCATTCCCACAACGCCAACTCGTTACCGAGCATCAGCAGGATGCGTGCTCCGCGGCGGACGCCAATTCGACGCAGGAAATTCGCCGTACGGTTCGAGCGTTGTGTAAGGTCGGCGAAGCTCAACCGCTCTTCCCCGCCCCCTTCGTGCACCACCCAGAGCGCGAGGCGGTCCGCAGCGTCCGCAACTTGGTCGAAATAATCCAGCGCCCAGTTGAAATGCTCGAGTTGTGGCCATGCAAAACCCCGCCACGCACCCTCTGGATCCGAGCGATGCGCACTCAGGAAGTCGCGCGCGTTCAGGAATGTGTCAGTTGCCAGCATCGGAACTCTCCCGGCAGACTACCCGTTTCGAGCCTAGACCCGGGTTGCGGAGAGATCACGATCGTCGATCAGGACTATTGACGAAGGTCAACGCGTGTGCCGAATCGTGGTGTGGCCGACCCGGCACGCAGCCTGCCGGGCGGAGCGCGCGACGGAGCGTAGACGTGACGATGGGGACCGAAGTCCCCACCGGCTTTTCTTTGGTAACAAGGCTCAAGCAGCCTCGGCATAGGCCTTAAGCGGCCAGTGCGAAACGCTCATCGTTGGCGTTTATGGATTTGCGCGGATTACGTCCGTCGCCTCTCGGGTTGCCTGCTCACCTTTGCCCGCCCTGTCGAAACCGGTACACCCCCACCCAAGCACACTCCCGAATGCACTTGGGTGGAGGTGAGGGGAATCGAACCCCTGTCCAGAACGCCTCCAGATTGCCGGGATTACAACCATGCCCGCGATCTTACGCAGGTCGGCCGCCGCATTCAATGCCTGGGTGGGGAGAAGGCGCGATCCGTTTGTAAGCAATTGCACCGCGCCAGGCGAAATCCCCGCCCGACGCGCCCCCAGCCCGCGAGCGCCTCACGCCTCACGCCTTCGGCACCCTCCCCATCAGGTAGAAGGGGTCGTTGGGCGGCGTGCCGGTGAGATGCACCAGCCGGTTGCTCATGCTGAAGAAGGCGGTGATCGCACCGATATCCCAGATCGCCTCGTCGTCGAAGCCATGCGCGCGCAGCGCCGCGAGGTCGGCGTCATCGACCTCGGCCCCGTGCGTACTCAGCTTGATCGCGAAGTCGAGCATCGCGCGCTGGCGCGGGCTGATCTCGGCCTTGCGATGGTTGGTGGCGAGCTGGTCGGCGAGACGCGGGTTCTTCGCACGGATGCGCAGGATGGCGCCATGGGCGATGACGCAGTACAGGCACTGGCCGGCAGCCGAGGTGGCGACGACGATCATCTCGCGCTCGGCCTTGCTCAGGCCGACGTCCTTCTCCATGAGGGCGTCGTGATAGTCGAAGAAGGCGCGGAACTCGGCCGGACGGTGGGCGAGCATCAGGAACACGTTGGGCACGAAGCCCGCCTTCTCCTGCACGGCGAGGATGCGCTCGCGCACGTCCTCGGCGAGCTCCGCGAGCTCGGGCACCTTGAAGCGGCTGATGGTTGCGCTCATTGGAAGTCTCCTCCTGTGATGTTCTTGTGATGAAGCTCAGCGATCGACGTTGACGACGATGCGCCCGCGCTCCTTGCCGTCGAGCAGCGCGGCGGCGGTATCGACCACCTCGCCGAGACCGATCTCGCGCGTCATGCGCTCGAGCTTGCCCACGTCGAGGTCGCGGGCGAGGCGGCTCCAGGCCTCGATGCGCTCCTCGCGCGGGGCCATCACGCAGTCGATGCCGACGAGGGTGACGCCGCGCAGGATGAAGGGTGCGACCGAGGCCGGGAAGTCCAGGCCCTGCGCCAGGCCGCAGGCCGCGACCGTGCCGCGGTACAGCGTGGTGGCGCAGGCGTTGGCCAGGGTGTGGCTGCCCACGGTGTCGACCACGCCCGCCCAGCGCTCCTTGCCAAGGGCGCGCCCGGGCTGGCCGAGCTCGCTGCGGTCGATGATGCTGGCCGCGCCCAGTTCGCGCAGGTAATCGGCCTCCTGCGGGCGGCCGGTGGAGGCGACCACGGTGAAGCCGAGCCGGGACAGCAGCGCGATCGCCACGCTGCCCACGCCACCGCTGGCGCCGGTGACCAGCACCTCGCCGCGCTGCGGGACGACCCCGTGGCGCTCCAGCGCCATCACGCACAGCATCGCCGTATAGCCGGCCGTCCCGATCGCCATCGCCTGGAGCGGAGTGAAGGCCGCGGGCAGCGGCACCAGCCACTCGCCGCGCACGCGCGCACGCTGCGCCAGCCCGCCCCAGTGCACCTCGCTCGTGCCCCAGCCGTTGAGGATGACCTTGTCGCCCACCGCCACGCCCGGGTGCGCGCTGGACTCGACCGTGCCGACCAGGTCGATGCCCGCCACCATCGGAAACTTGCGCACCACCGCGCCGCGCCCGGTGATCGCCAGGCCGTCCTTGTAGTTGAGCGAGGAATATTCCACCCGGACGCCGACGTCGCCTTCGGGCAGCGAGGCCTCGTCGAGCTCCTTCACCGCCGCGCGGTAGCCGGCATCATCCTTCTCGATCAGCACTGCCTTGAACATTTTTCTCCCCCTGGGCGCACCACGCGCCGTTTTTGCAGTCGAAGCCCCATGTTAAACGATGACCGCCGCGCGCTCGAACTTGGGTGCAAGGGGGCTCTCGCGTGATAATGTCGGACTGCCGAATCAACGGACTCCAAGCAATGAAGCGTGTAGATGACTTCCGCCTGAAACTGGGCTCCCAGGAACTCGTGCCGATCATGGTGGGCGGGATGGGGGTGGACATTTCCACCTCCGACCTGGCGCTCGAGGCCGCCCGGCTGGGCGGGGTCGGGCACATCTCCGACGCGATGCTGCCGACGGTGTCCGACCGGCGCTACAACACCAAGTACGTCAAGAACAAGCTGCAGCAGTACAAGTTCAACGTCGCCAACGCCGACAAGTCGGTGGTGCAGTTCGACCTCGGCCTCATCGCGGAGGCCACCGCGACCCACGTCAGCCGCACCATGGAGCGCAAGCGCGGGCCGGGCATGGTGTTCATCAACTGCATGGAAAAGCTGACGATGAACGCGCCCAAGGACACCCTGCGCGTTCGCCTGCGCACCGCGATGGACCATGGCATCGACGGCATCACGCTGGCCGCCGGCCTGCACCTGGGCTCGTTCGCGCTCATCGAGGACCACCCGCGCTTCCGCGACGTGCAGCTCGGCATCATCGTCAGCTCGCTGCGCGCGCTGCAGCTCTTCCTCAAGAAGAGCGCACGCACCGGCCGCATGCCCGACTACGTGGTCGTCGAAGGCCCGCTCGCCGGCGGCCACCTCGGCTTCGGCATGGACTGGGCGCAGTACGACCTCGCCACCATCGTCGCCGAGATCCGCGACTGGATGCGCGAGCAGCAGCTCGACATCCCGCTGATCCCCGCCGGCGGCATCTTTACCGGCACCGACGCGGCGAACTTCCTCGAGGCCGGCGCCGCGGCCGTGCAGGTCGCGACCCGCTTCACGGTCACCAAGGAGTGCGGCCTCCCCGACGAGGTCAAGCAGGACTACTTCAAGGCCGACGAAGACGAAATCGAGGTCAATCAGATCTCGCCCACCGGCTATCCGATGCGCATGCTCAAGAGCAGCCCGGCGATCGGCAGCGGCATCCGGCCCAACTGCGAGGCCTACGGCTACCTGCTCGACTCCAGCGGCAACTGCCAGTACATCGAGGCCTACAATCGCGAGGTCGCGGCCCACCCCGACGCCAAGAAGATCAAGGTCTTCGACAAGACCTGCCTCTGTACGCACATGCGCAACTTCGACTGCTGGACCTGCGGCCACTACACCTACCGGCTCAAGGACACCACGGTGCGCGAAGAAGATGGCGACTACCGCATCCTGTCGGCCGAGCACGTGTTCAAGGACTACCAGTTCAGCACCGAAGGCCGCATCGCCCTGCCCGAATGAGCCAGGGATGCGCGGACGCGACGGCGTCCGCGCAATAGTTCCTCGGTGCCGGCCCCGAGGACGCCGATACTGACTGGATGAATTTCCCACTCGATCCTCGGATGCAGGTCGCAGTGGTCGATGACACGCAGCTCAACCTGACGCTGATCGGCAAGCTCGTCGACCGCACGCCCAATGCGCGCGCCCACAACTTCGAGCGCCCTACCCCGGCGCTCGAGTGGTGCCTGGCCAACGCGCCCGACCTCATCATCGTCGACTACATGATGCCGGAGATGGACGGGCTGGAGTTCATACGCCGCATCCGCGCGCACCGCGACCGCGACGACCTGCCCATCCTGATGGTGACCGCCAGCCACGAGCGCGACGTGCGTTACGCCGCCCTCGACTGTGGGGCGAGCGATTTCCTCACCAAGCCGATCGATGCGCGCGAGTTCGAGGCGCGCGTGCGCAATATGCTCAAGCTGCGCGAAGCCCATCTTGCCGGCAAGCACCGCGCCGAGACCCTCGCCGCCGAGGTGCGCCGGGCAACGGCCGACATCCTCGACCGCGAGCGCGAGACCATCACCCGGCTGTCACGCGCCGCCGAGTTCCGCGACCCCGAGACCGGCGCCCACATCCAGCGCATGTCGCATTTTTCCGCCCTGATCGCGCGCCGACTCGGCCTCGGCGACGCTTTCGCCGAAGACCTGCTGATGGCCGCGCCGATGCACGACGTCGGCAAGCTCGGCATCCCCGACTCCATCCTGCTCAAGCCGGGCCGGCTGACGCCGGAAGAGTTCGCGGTGATGAAGCGCCACCCGCAGATCGGCCACGACATCCTAAAGGACTCCTCGTCGAGCATCCTGCGCCTGGGCGCGACCATCGCCCTCACCCACCACGAGAAGTTCGACGGCAGCGGCTACCCGCACGGACTCGCCGGCGAGTCGATCCCGATCGAAGGGCGCATCGTCGCGGTCGCCGACGTCTTCGACGCGCTCACCTCGGCGCGGCCCTACAAACCAGCGTGGCCGATGTCGCGTGCGGTCGCGCTGCTGCGCGAGGGCCGCGGCACGCACTTCGACCCCGCCTGCGTGGATGCGCTCTTCCATGCCTGGGACCAGGTGCTCTCCGTGCAGATGCGCTATCAGGACGAGCACGAACCCGAAGCGCCCTTCGCGCCCGCAGGCTGAAGCTGGCCCCGGGGCCGCAGGCCCCGCCCCCGCGCAGGCCGGCCCCGCGTCAGGCCTTGCGTTCGATCAGCTCGACCTTGTAGCCGTCCGGATCCTCGACGAAGGCGATCACGGTGGTGCCGTGCTTCATCGGCCCCGCCTCGCGCACGACCTTGCCGCCGCGCGCGCGGATGTCGTCACAGGCCTTCCTGGCATCCTCGACCTCGAGCGCGATGTGGCCGTAGGCGGTGCCGAGCTCGTAGGTGTCCACGCCCCAGTTGTGGGTCAGCTCCAGCACCGCGCCGTCGGCCTCGTCGTGGTAGCCGACGAAGGCGAGGGTAAACTTGCCGTCCGGGTAGTCGTGGCGGCGCAGCAGCCGCATGCCCAGCACCTCGGTATAGAAGGCGAGCGAGCGCTCGAGATCGCCGACGCGCAGCATGGTGTGAAGGATTCGCATGGGTTTCTTCCTGTGTTGGAGGGGTTCAGTCTTCGCTGGCGAAGCGGCCACGGTCGGCCGCTGCGGTCGCGATCACCGGCAGGGTCGCCGCGGCGCGGCGCAGCGCGGCTCGCGCCTCACGCCAGTCCGGATAGAGGCGCTCCACCACCGCCCAGAAGCGCGGCGAGTGGTTCATCTCGGCCAGATGCGCGACCTCGTGCGCGACAACATAGTCGATCAAGGCCGGCTCGAGGTGGATCAGCCGCCAGTGCAGGCGGATGCCGGAGCGGGTGCTGCAGCTGCCCCAGCGCGTGGCCGCGCTCGAAAGACTCACGGCGGGGACCGGGACACCGAGGCGATGGCAGAACTCCTCCACCCGTCCGCGGTACCAGGCCAGCGCCCGCGCACGCAGCGCACGCACCAGCGCCCGCTGCGGATCGACGCCCGCGGGCAACAGGAGTTCCTCGCCACCGTCCGCCGCCCGCCAGCGCGCCGCTCGCGCCGACACGAGGCGCAGCACCAGTGCCCGCCCGAAGAGCGGCAGGCGCACGCCCTCGGCCACCTCCAGCCGCGGCGGCTGCGGCGCCAGCGCCCGCGCGCGCAGGCGGTCGAGCAGCCAGGACCCATGGCTGTGCACGAAGCGCTCGACTTCGCCGAGCGGCGTGCGCAGCGGCACCGACACGCGCGCGCCGCGATGGTCCACCTGGAGCGTGAACGAGCGTCGCGCCGAGCGGCGCAGCACCAGATCGACCCGGGTACCCTCGACGAGCAGGCTGTGCGGCTCTTCCGAGGCCGCCGCCCGAGCGCTCAAGCCTTGTCTTCCCACTCCAGCCCGCGTGCGGAGAGGTCTGCCTTGATCACCGCCATCGCCGCCGCGACGCGCGCCGCCGTACCCTTCATGCCGAGCTCGAGCGAACGCCGCTGGCCCTCGGCCGCGATCGTGGGCAGGCTGAACAGCGTGGTGTCGGGGAAGTCGGCGGTGACCTGGCGCATCAGGCCGATCAGCTGACCCTCGTAGGCATCCCACACCGTCACCGCCTGCTCGACGTAGTCCTCGGCGTGGTGCAGGTGGGCGTATTTCGTGTCGAGCACCCACTCCACCATCGGCCACGCCATCACCGGAAAGCCGGGGGTGAAGTAGTGCTGGCGGATCGAGAAGCCCGGGATGCGGTTGAAGCTGTTGGGGATGATCTCGCTGCCCACCGGATACACGCCCATCTGCAGGCGCTCGGGGGTGATCTCGGCGCCGAAGCGGGCGCGGATCTCGGCCTCGGCCTCGGGGTGCAGCGCGAGCTCCAGGCCGAGCGCAGCGCCCGCGGCCTCGCGGGTGCGGTCGTCTGGCGTGGCACCGATGCCGCCGAAGCTGAACACCACGTCGCCGGTGGCGAAGGTCTGGCGCAGGGTGTCGGCGAGGCGGTCGAAGTCGTCGCCGGCGTAGCGCGCCCACGACAGCTTGAGCCCGCGCGCGCCGAGCAGCTCGATCAGCTTGGCGAGGTGTTTGTCGCTGCGACGGCCGGAGAGGATCTCGTCGCCGATGATCAGGGCACCGAAGTTCATTTCAGTTTCCGCAGGTCGGCGCCCGGCTCGGCGTCGAGCACGGTGATCCCGTACTGGATGCGGTGCCGGCGCAGGGTCTCGAGCATGTAGTGGACGAAGGCGAGGCCGGCGAAGGCCGGCGCCACCAGGTTGATCACGGGCACGTAGGCAAGCAGGGCCGTGCCGCCGCCGAGCAGCAGCATCTGCGGCCGCCAGTCCTCGCGCAGGCGCTTCAGCTCTCCCCTGTCGGCGTGGTACATGAGCGCGTCGTAGCCGAAGGCGCGCTGGTTGAGCCAGCCGGTGAGCGTGACCGAGATCAGCAGGCCGGCGCCCGGGATCAGCCACAGCGGCAGCGACAGCACCAGCGCGATCAGGAAGAGCACGCCGGCGAGGATGGAGTTCCACGCACTGCCCAGGTTGGAACCGCCGCGACGCTGCTCGAGGTCGGTGTAGTCGATGCGCGCGACGCGCTCGAGCATCAGCGGCAAGGCCACCGTCGCCACCAGCATCGCGGCGGTGACATAGACCAGGGGCACGACCAGCAGCGCGGTGGCGATCTGGATCAGCACCAGCACGATCGCCGCGGTGGTCTCGGAGGCCGACAGCCAGCCGCCGATGAAGGACCAGCCGCTCACCGTGGCGTACAGCCACTCGGTGACCGGCGTCCATGCGTAGAACGCCACGCCGGCCCAGATCACCATGGAAAGCAGGCCGGGCCACAGCAGGTGCCAGAAGATGTCGCGCCGCCCGAGGCTGCGACCGGCGCGCCCGAAGGCGACGAGGATGTCCTTCATGCGTCCGTCCCCCTCAGCGCGGCATGCCCGGCAGACCGCCCGGCATCATGCCCTTCATCGCCCGCATCATCTTGTTCATGCCCCCCTTCGAGAACTGCTTCATGACCTTCTGCGTCTGCTCGAACTGGTTGAGCAGGCGGTTGACCTCCTGCACCGTCACCCCGGCGCCGGCGGCGATGCGGCGCTTGCGGCTGGCCTTGAGGATCTCGGGCTTGGCGCGCTCGAGCGGGGTCATCGAGTTGATGATGCCCTCGATGCGCGAGATCGCCTTCTCCTCGGCCCCGCCCTGCAGCTTGCCCGCCGCCTGGGCGAACTGCGCCGGCAGCTTGTCCATCATCGAAGACAGCCCGCCCATCTTGCGCATCTGGGCGATCTGCTCCTTGAAGTCGTCGAGGTCGAAGCCCTTGCCGGTCTTCAGCTTCTGCGCGAAGGCCTTGGCCTTCTCCTCGTCGACGCCGCGGCGGGCGTCCTCGACCAGGCCGAGGATGTCGCCCATGCCGAGGATGCGGCTGGCCATGCGGTCCGGGTGGAAGGGCTCGAGGCCGGAGAGCTTCTCGCCGACGCCGGCGAACTTGAGCGGCTTGCCGGTGACGTGGCGTACCGACAGCGCCGCGCCGCCACGCGAGTCGCCGTCGAGCTTGGTCAGCACCACGCCGGTAAGCGGCAGCGCCTCGTTGAAGGCGCGCGCGGTGTTCACCGCATCCTGGCCGAGCATGGCGTCGACCACGAACAGGGTCTCGATCGGCTTGACTGCGGCATGCAGGGCCTGGATCTCGGCCATCATGGCCTCGTCCACCGCGAGCCGGCCAGCGGTGTCGACCAGCAGCACGTCGATGTGGTGCTTGCGCGCGTAGTCGAGCGCGGCAACCGCGATGTCGACCGGCTTCTGCGCGGTCTCGGAGGGGAAGAAGCCGACCCCCGCCTGCGCCGCCACGGTCTTCAGCTGCTCGATCGCCGCCGGGCGATAGACGTCGGTGGACACCACCAGCACCTTCTTCTTCTGCTGCTCGTGGAGCAGCTTGGCGAGCTTGCCGGTGGTGGTGGTCTTGCCCGCGCCCTGCAGGCCGGCCATCAGCACCACGGCGGGCGGCTGGGTGGACAGGTCCAGGCCCTCGTGGGCGCCGCCCATCAGCGCCTTGAGCTCGTCGTGCACCACGCCGACCAGAGCCTGGCCGGGGGTCAGCGAGCCGATCACCTCCTGGCCGACGGCCTTCTCCCTGACCTTGGCGACGAAGTCCTTCACCACCGGCAGCGCGACGTCGGCCTCGAGCAGCGCCATGCGCACCTCGCGCATGGCCTCCTGGATGTTTTCTTCCGTCAGGCGGGCCTGGCCGCGGAGGGTCTTGACGACCTTGGACAGGCGTTGGGTCAGATTGTCGAGCATGTTGGGGCAGGCCTTGGGCGCGTGACTTGGAGTAAACTGCGGCTACGTATGCGCACAATTCTACTTCATCTCCTCCCCGCCTCGCTTTACGTTGGTCTGGGCGTGTTCTTCTGGCGCACCTGCATGACGCGCGGATCCGCGCTGCAGCCGCGCCGCGAATGCATGAGCATGCGCGAGCGCCTGCTGCTGCTCGGCGCCATCGTCGCGCACGGCGCGGCGCTGCACCTGGCGATCTTCCCCGGCAGCGAGATGCGCTTCGGCTTCGGCGTCGCGGTCTCGCTGATGGTCTGGCTGGCGGTGTGCTTCTACTGGGTCGAGACCCTCTACACCCGGCTCGACGGCCTGCACGCCGCGGTGATGCCCGCGGGCGCGATCGGCAGCCTCGTGCCCATGCTGTTCCCCGGCGACCACGTGCTCGCCAACGCCACCTCCCCGGCCTTCCGCGCCCACTTCGTGGTGGCCATGCTGGCCTACAGCCTGTTCACCCTGGCCGCCCTGCACGCGATGCTGATGGCCGTGGCCGGGCGCCAGCTGCACAACGCGCGCTTCAGCCGCCTGCTCTCCGGCCTGCCGCCCCTGCTCACCATGGAAGCGCTGCTGTTCCGCCTGATCTCGATCGCCTTCGTGCTGCTCACCCTGACGCTGGCGAGCGGCCTGCTGTTCTCCGAGACGCTCTTCGGCCAGGCCTTCCGCGTCGATCACAAGACGATCTTCGCCTTCGTGTCCTGGTTCCTCTTCGGCGGCCTGCTGCTCGGTCGCCACCTCTGGGGCTGGCGTGGCCGCCTCGCGCTGCGCTGGACCCTGGCCGGTTTCGTGGCGCTGATGCTCGCCTACGTGGGCAGCCGTTTCGTCATCGAAGTGGTGCTGCATCGCACCTGAGTTCGGCGCGCGGGCGTTCGCGCGTATTGACAGCGTCCTGAGGGGCTCCAATACTCGGGGCCCCTCTCCTCGCCACCGCCCCTCGTGACGGACCTCACCCTCACGCTTCAGTTCGTCGCCCTCGTCGTGCTGCTGACCCTGTCGGGATGCTTCTCGATGTCGGAGACGGTCATGATGGCGGCCAACCGCTACCGCCTGCGCGCGCTCGCCAGCCAGGGCAACCGTGGCGCCGGGCTCGCCCTCGACCTGCTCGCCCGCACCGACCGCCTGCTCGGGGTGATCCTGCTGTTCAACAACCTGGTCAACACCGGCGCCGCGACCCTGGTGAGCGTGATCACGCTCGAGCTGTTCGGCAACGAGAGCTGGGCGCTCGGCATCGCGACCCTGCTCGTCACCTTCGCGATCCTCGTCTTCTCCGAGATCACCCCGAAGGTGATCGGCGCCAACCACGCCGACCGCCTCGCGCCCTTCGTCGCCTATCCGCTCACCGGACTGCTGCGCGCATCGTATTTCGCGGTGTGGTTCATCAACCTGTTCTCGCGCGGGCTGCTGAACCTGATGCGCCTGCAACCGAAGGAAGAGGCCCAGTCGGCGCTGTCGGTCGAGGAACTGCGCGCGATGGTGATCGACTCGGGCCAGTACATCCCGCACAAGCACCGCAGCATGCTGCTCAACCTCTTCGACCTCGAGAGCATCACGGTCGAGGACGTGATGACGCCACGCGGCGCGATCGAGAGCATCGACCTGTCCGACCCCGAGGACGTCGTGCGCCGCCAGATCGCCACCAGCTTCCACACCCGGCTGGCGGTCTACGACGGCGACAGCGAGCACGTGATCGGCGTGCTGCACCAGCGCAAGCTGCTCGGCAGCACGCTCGAGGACGACTTCAGCGTCGAACGCATCCGCGAGCTCCTCGCGCGCCCCTACTTCGTGCCGTCCGACACCCCGCTCTACTCGCAGATCCAGTTCTTCCAGGAAAACCAGCAGCGCCTCGGCTTCGTGGTGGACGAATACGGCGAGATCCTCGGCCTGATCACGCTCGAGGACATCATCGAGGAGCTCATCGGCAAATTCACCACCAGCACCCCGGACGTGGGCGACCGCATGCACTGGGGCGAGGACGGCAGCGTGCTGGTGGATGGCACGTCCAACCTGCGCGAGCTCAACCGCCGGCTCGAGCTCGCCCTCCCCACCGACGGCCCGAAGACGCTCAACGGACTCATCCTCGAGCACCTGCAGGACATCCCCGAGACCGGCGTGTCGATGAAGATCGCCGACACGCCGATCGAGGTCGTGCAGACCCAGGACCGCATGGTGCGCACCGCGCGCATCTTCCGGCCGCTGATCGACGACACCGAGCAATGAGTCCCGACGCCCCGGCGCCGGCCGCACGCATCTTTACAAGGCGGGGGGCGGCGGGCAACATCGGCCGCACTCCGGACACGAGCAAGGCATGGCGGCAACCTCCAAACCGGCCCTGAGCGGCTTCGCCAGGGCGCTGATCCAGCATGGCCACCTGAAAGAGGCGGACGCGGTCGCGTGCACCCTGCAAGCGGGCGAGACTGCGACCGCCTTCATCCTCGAGGTCGCCAACCGCGGCCTGATGAGCTGCGCGGCCATGGCCCGCTTCGCCGCCGAGACCTTCGGCTACCCCCTGCTCGACCTCGCCGCCTTCGATGCGGCGATGTTCGCGCGCGAGGCGGTCGACCGCAAGCTGCTCGCCAAGCATCAGGTCGCGCCGCTTGCCAAGCGCCAGAACCGCATCACGCTCGCCACCGCCGACCCCTCGAACCTGCGCGCGCTAGACGAGATCCGCTTCCAGACCGGCCTGCAGCTCGAGCTCGTGATCGTCGAGGCGGACAAGCTCAAGCGTGTGGTCGAAGCCTTGTCCGAGTCGGCTGCCGACACCTTGAAGGAGCTGACCGGCGAAGCCTTCGACATGGACCTGCTGCAGCAGGACAGCCCCACGCAATCGCGCGACGAGGAGGAAGCCAACGAAGTCGATGACGCGCCGGTCGTCAAGTTCATCCAGAAGGTGCTGATCGACGCGATCAACGAGGGCGCCTCCGACGTCCATTTCGAGCCCTACGAGAAGTTCTACCGCATCCGCGTGCGCACCGACGGCATCCTGCGCGACATCGCCCAGCCACCGCTGGTGCTCAAGGAGAAGATCGCCGCGCGTATCAAGGTGATCTCGCGCCTCGACATCTCCGAGAAGCGCGTGCCGCAGGACGGCCGCATGAAGCTCGTGCTATCGAAGAACAAGGCGATCGACTTCCGCGTCTCGACGCTGCCGACCCTGCACGGCGAGAAGATCGTGATGCGCATCCTCGACCCGAGCTCGGCCATGCTCGGCATCGACGCGCTCGGCTACGATCCGGACCAGCGCGAGGCGCTGCTCGCCGCGGTCGAGCGCCCTTACGGCATGATCCTGGTCACCGGCCCCACCGGCTCGGGCAAGACCGTGTCCCTGTACACCTGCCTCAACCTGCTCAACAAGCCGGGGGTGAACATCTCCACCGCCGAGGACCCGGCCGAGATCAACCTCGCCGGCATCAACCAGGTCAACGTCAACGAGAAGGCCGGCCTGACCTTCTCCGCCGCCCTGCGCGCCTTCCTGCGCCAGGACCCGGACGTGATCATGGTGGGTGAGATCCGCGACCTCGAAACCGCCGAGATCGCGATCAAGGCGGCACAGACCGGCCATCTGGTGATGTCCACCCTGCACACCAACGACGCACCCTCCACGCTCGAGCGCCTCAAGAACATGGGCGTGGCGCCGTTCAATATCGCATCCTCGGTGATCCTGATCACGGCCCAGCGCCTCGCGCGCCGGCTATGCTCGTGCAAGAAAGCGGTGGATATTCCACTGCAGGCGCTCGTCGAGGCCGGATTCGAGCCCGAGGAACTCGACGGCAGCTGGGAGCCGATGGGCCCGGTGGGTTGCGAGCGCTGCAAGGGCAGCGGCTACAAGGGCCGGGTGGGCATCTACCAGGTCATGCCGATCAGCGAGGAGATCGCCCGCATCATCATGACCGGCGGCAACTCCATGGACATCGCTGCCCAGGCTCGCCGCGAGGGTGTGCTCGACCTGCGCCAGTCGGGCCTGCGCAAGGTGCGCCAGGGCATCACCTCGCTCGAAGAAGTGCTGGCGACGACCAACGAATAAAGGACGTTCGATTTCATGGCCACTGCAAGCCGCGCGGCACGTGCCACCGGTCCCAAGGAGGACCTGTACATCTGGGAAGGCAAGGACAAGACCGGCAAGGTCATCCGCGGCGAGATCCGCGCCACCGGCGACGCCATGGTGCAGGCCATGCTGCGACGCCAGGGCATCCAGGTGATCAAGGTGCGCAAGCAGAAGATGGCGCGCGGCGGCCGCATCTCCGAGAAGGACATCGCGCTGTTCACCCGCCAGCTCGCCACGATGATGAAGTCCGGCGTGCCGCTGCTGCAGGCCTTCGACATCGCGATGAAGGGCTCGGCCAACGCGGCCTTGTCGCGCATGCTCAACGACATCCGCACCGACGTCGAGACCGGCTCCAACCTGTCGCAGGCCTTCGCCAAGCACCCCGCGCATTTCGACCGCCTGTTCTGCAACCTGGTCGCCGCCGGCGAGCAGGCGGGCATCCTCGACGGCCTGCTCGACCGCATCGCCACGTACAAGGAAAAGATCCTCGCGATCAAGAGCAAGATCAAGTCGGCGCTGTTCTACCCCACCGCGGTGGTCGTCGTCGCCGGCCTGGTGATCTCGGTGATGATGCTGTTCGTGATCCCCGAGTTCAAGAGCGTGTTCAAGAGCTTCGGCGCCGACCTTCCCGCGCCGACCTTGCTGGTGATCGCCATCTCGGATGCCTTCGTGGCGTACTGGTACCTGATCTTCGGTGCGATCATCGCGGCCATCGTCTCGATCGCGTGGAGCTACAAGCGCTCGACGGCGATGCAGATCGCGGTCGACCGGCTGGTGCTGCGCATCCCGGTGGTCGGCGCGATCATCCGCAAGGCGACGGTGGCGCGCTGGACGCGCACGCTGTCGACCATGTTCGCCGCCGGCGTGCCGCTGGTCGAGGCGCTCGACTCGGTGGGCGGCGCATCCGGCAACCACGTTTATCTGGTGGCGACACGCCAGATCCAGGGCGAGGTCAGCACCGGCACCAGCCTGACGGTGGCAATGCAGAACGCCGACGTGTTCCCCACCATGGTGGTGCAGATGGTCTCGATCGGCGAGGAGTCCGGCCAGCTCGACTCGATGCTGAGCAAGGTCGCAGACTTCTTCGAGCAGGAGGTGGACGACGCCGTCGCCGGCCTGTCGCAGCTGCTCGAGCCGCTGATCATGGTCTTCCTCGGCACCGTCATCGGCGGCCTGGTGGTCGCGATGTACCTGCCGATCTTCAAGCTCGGGGCGATCGTCTGAGTCATGCTCGGCTTCCTCTCCGACCCCATCGCCTTCACCACCCTGGCCGGCCTGCTCGGCCTGTTCGTGGGCAGCTTCCTCAACGTCGTGATCCATCGCCTGCCGCGGATGATGGAGCGCGACTGGCACGCCCAGGCCGCCGAGCTGCGCGGCGAGGAGCCCCCCGCCGGCGAGCGCTTCAACCTCGCCACGCCGCGCTCGCGCTGCCCGCACTGCGGCCACCAGATCACGCTGCTCGAGAACATCCCGCTGGTCAGCTACCTGGTGCTGCGCGGACGCTGCGGGCATTGCGGCGCCGGCATCAGCAAGCGCTACCCGATCGTCGAGGCCGTCAGCGCGCTGCTGTCGGCCTACGCCGCCTGGCATTTCGGCTTCGGCGCCGCCGCGCTGGGGGCGCTGCTGTTCGTGTGGGCGATGGTCGCGCTCACCTTCATCGACCTCGACACCCAGCTGCTGCCTGACGACATCACCCTGCCGCTGCTGTGGCTGGGCCTCGCCTTCAACGTGGGCGGCACCTACACCGAGCTCCCCGCCGCGGTCATCGGCGCGATGGCGGGCTATCTCGCGCTGTGGTCCGTGTTCTGGCTGTTCAAGCTCGCCACCGGCAAGGAAGGCATGGGCTATGGCGACTTCAAGCTGCTGGCCGCGATCGGCGCCTGGCTGGGCTGGCAGATGTTGCCGCTCACCATCCTGCTGTCCTCGCTGGTGGGTGCGGTGGTCGGCATCGTGCTGATCGTCGCCGCCCGCCACGGCCGCAACGTGCCGATCCCCTTCGGCCCCTATCTCGCCGCCGCCGGCCTGATCGCGCTGTTCTGGGGCGAGGGCATCACCGCGCGCTACCTCGGCCTGCTCTGAACGCGCGACGCGCAAGCCCGCGCACGCGGTCCGCAGCGCGGGGCTTGAAGCCGCCCTCTCCCGCCCTCACCTGAAGCCTGCGCGCGCCGGTTCCGGACGCGCTTTTTCCTTATGCTGCGTTGCGTTAGACTTGCGCACTTGTTTTCGGGAGCACGTCATGCCCATCTACGAATATCGTTGCCCGAGCTGTGGTTTCCAGAAAGAACACCTGCAGAAAATGAGCGACGAGCCCCTGTCCGTCTGTCCGTCCTGCGGCGCGGCCGGCTACGCCAAGCTGCTTTCGGCGGCCGGCTTCCAGCTCAAGGGCTCGGGCTGGTACGCCACCGACTTCAAGGGTGGCGCCAAGAGCGCCGCCCCGGCGGCCGAATCCACGCCCGCACCTGCAGCCGGTGGCTGCGGCGGCGGCTGCGCCTGCCACTGAGCGCACCGAACCATCTCGCGGCAGGCCGGCCGCGGCGCGGCGGATGCCGGCAGCCGCGGCGTGTGGCGGCCAGGAACTGCACTTGAAAAAATACTTCATCACCGGCCTGCTGATCTGGCTCCCGCTGGCGATCACCTACATGGTGATCTCCTGGATCGTCGGCACGCTCGACGCGATCCTGCTGTGGCTCCCCGAGGAGTACCAGCCGAGCCGCTACCTCGGCGTGCACATCCCCGGCGTGGGCGTGATCGCCGGCCTGCTGCTGGTGTTCTTCACCGGCCTGGTCGCGGCCAACGTCATCGGCCAGAAGCTCGTGAAGCTTTGGGAGGCGCTGCTGGCACGCATCCCGGTGGTGAAGTCGATCTACTACAGCGTCAAGCAGGTCTCCGACACCGTCTTCTCCAGCAGCGGCCAGGCCTTCCGCAAGGCGCTGCTGGTGCAGTACCCGCGCGAGGGCGTGTGGACCATCGCCTTCCTCACCGGCCAGCCGGGCGGCGACGCGGCCGAGCACCTGCGCGGCGACTACGTCAGCGTGTATGTGCCGACCACGCCCAACCCGACCTCGGGCTTCTTCCTGATGATGCGGCGCAGCGAGGTCGTCGAGCTCGACATGAGTGTCGACGACGCGCTCAAGTACATCATCTCGATGGGCGTCGTCGCGCCACCCATGCGCAGGCCGGAGCCGGCACCCGCGCTGCCCGAGTCCTGAACCCAGCACATCCGATCTTCCAGCCTCCCCACCCTGCCGAATCCTGAATCCCCGGGCGCAAGCGCCCCCGAACCTGCGGAACCCGACATGCGAACTCACTACTGCGGCAAAGTCACCGCCGCCGACCTCGACCAGATCGTCACCATTTGCGGCTGGGTGCATCGCCGCCGCGACCACGGCGGCGTCATCTTCATCGACCTGCGCGACCGCGAGGGCCTGGTGCAGGTGGTGTGCGACCCCGACCGCGCCGACATGTTCAAGACCGCCGAGTCGGTGCGCAACGAGTTCGTGCTCAAGATGAGCGGCAAGGTGCGCCGCCGCCCGGCCGGCACCGAGAACGCCAACCTGACCTCGGGCGAGATCGAGATCCTCTGCCACGACATCGAGGTGCTCAACGCCGCC
>Ga0209200_1002010_pt1 | contig 19541 bp, 25 predicted proteins | sample AD_UKC033_MetaG_FD_184406 | JGI IMG/M metagenome (GOLD analysis project Ga0209200, IMG submission 184406) | Active sludge microbial communities of municipal wastewater-treating anaerobic digesters from USA - AD_UKC033_MetaG (SPAdes) (version 2) | ecosystem: Engineered > Bioreactor > Anaerobic >...
GTCGGGACAATGTCGGGATAGTGTCGGGACAATGTCCAGTCTAGATAGAGATAAAGATAAAGATATACCCCCTATATCCCCCAAAGTGGGAAAACGGACCCCTAAAAACCTCCCCCCTGACCAGGTCGAGAAATTCGAGAAATTCTATCAGGCATATCCGAAAAAGAGGGCCAAGGCCGAGGCGCTCAAGGCATGGGCGAAGGTGGCACCGGAAAACGGCCTATTCGGGAAAATCATGTCAGCCCTTTATGACCAGAAGCTATCACACGACTGGCGGAAGGACGGGGGGCAATATGTCCCCCTCCCGGCAACTTGGCTGAACCAGGGCCGATGGGAAGACGAGATCGAGCCCAAGGTGGTAGGGAGTCCATCGTGGTAAATGACCTTGACTCAAAATTAGCAGAACCCCGTCGATATTCGACGATATATGACCTCATGGTTGCGGACATCCGGGGGGAACTCCAAGGGATCAGTACAGAGATAGGGCAGTTCCGGGGAATGAAAGAAACATTCAGGAATGACGAAATCATCGTTGATTGGTGTGATTATTACATTACCCTTGCCGTGGCAGACATGGAGAAAAAGGCGAATGAGATTAGAGAATACAAGGCAAAAGCAGATGAGTTCCGACGAATTGAGGACGTATTCCGGCGAGGACAGGGTGATCTCATCCGTGGAGATGGATCTAAATCTGAAGTCTTTACCGGAAGCCCTGGTGAACGTGAAGTCATTGATCCCCGGTCTTGACCAGGCCATGGACGGGTTCAGGGATGGCGAGCTGATAGCCATATCGGGACCGACGAAAATGGGGAAGACCCTCCTTGCGCAGACGCTGACGGTGAACATGGTGAAGCAGAAAGAGTTCCCCCTGTTCTTTACATTCGAAGTTCCGGCACGGCAGTTCCTGGATCAGATCGCTGCCGGGAAGGAAACGCCCCCGATGCTGTATATGCCGGCCAAGCTGAAGGCCCACGCCATGTCATGGGTCGAGGAGCGCATCCATGAGGCATTTCAGAAGTATCATACCCGGGTCGTGTTCATCGATCATCTCCACTACCTCGTTGACATTGCCCGGATAAGGCAACCATCCCTCGAGATCGGGACGGTGATCCGGCGCCTCAAGTCGATAGCGGTCCAGGGAAATTACGTCATATTCCTGCTGTGTCATACCAAGATGGGGAAGCATGACGGCGGCCTTTCCTATGAATCCATCCGGGACTCGTCATTCATCAGCCAGGAATCAGATTCGGTCATCATGGTCAAGAGGGCCCCCGAGTGCGGCATGACGGCGGCAAGGGCAAGGGTGGAGTTTCACCGGAGGACGGGTGTCATGGAAAAGGTGGTCTGTCTGCAAAAGCGTGATGCCTTCCTCGTTGAAACATCCTGTATGCACAAGGGCGATAAACGGCTCTGTCCCTTGGCTGGTGGCAAGGGGCCGATGTCCGAGGACGTGGGGAGGTTTTAATGCCCGAAAAGACCATTGAGATCTACCGGGGAATCAAAACAAAGAAACACCTCCGGGTCTGGTTCAGCGGGGCATACCGCCCCATCTTCCGGGACATCCCATGCCATGACCTGGTCCTGCCGGAGATCAGGGGAATGGAGGGACGGACCCGGATCGACTATGAGATCGTCGAACTACCGGACGGGACGCTGCCGATGGAGTTTGACACGGACGAAAAGATTGAGGGGATAGATAGGTGAGGAAATGAAAAAGGCAATCATCGTATTGGCGTTACTGCTCATCCCGGCCCTGGTCGAAGCCAAGCTCTTTTACATAACTCAGGGCATGGGGTGTGAATCGTGGGTCGTGTTCCTCTCGTCCCGCGACGATGTCATCCAGCCTGAATATGACGCTTACGGAAGCGACGGGACGAAATCGGACGAGAGGCTAGATGTGTGGGCGAAAGCCCGGGACATTACCTTCTGGCCTGCTGCCTGATTCGTCGGCCATCACTCACCGGGCCGGTGGGTACTGGAAATTGAAGAACCGGAAGGGGTCAAGGTTCAGGTATGGACCATGTGTCATGACGGAATGGCGGTGCAGGAATGAAGAAAGACAGTCTTATTGACATAAAGGAATTCAACAACAAAGGCCCGGTTGCCGAAATGGTCGAGAAGATGAGGCTCAGCATGGAGATGATCAGGGCGACAACCGGAATTCAGATTGAGATGGAAAAAGCAAGGGCCAGCGTCACGAAGGCCAAATATGACGCGCTTATCGCCGAGGGGTTCACGGAGCGGCAGGCGCTTGAGTTGTGCAAGGGGTAGAGTCATGACCGCCCGGCGCTGGTACGACACCCCGCGATGGAGGAAGGCACGAAAGGCGTTCCTTGCTCGGAATCCCCTCTGTGTCCTGTGCGCCCGGATGGGTAGGGACGTCCCGGCTACGGTGGTGGATCATATCGAACCGCACAGGGGAGACTATGACAGATTTTGGAACCAGGACAACTGGCAAGCCCTGTGCGCCTCATGTCATTCAGGAGTGAAACGCATGGAAGAGCTGCACGGATATAGTCAGGCGTGTGGGGTGGACGGATTGCCGGTGGACAGGCGGCATCCGTGGAATGTTAAATGAAAACAATAGGATACCGGGGGGCATCTGAATCTCTGGGGCCTATCTGCGAAATAACCGGGCTGGCTCTCACGCTTTAGCGTCCGACAAATTTTAATAGGGGGTTGAAATGGGCAGAAAAAGAAAACCGACAAATCTCGTAATACTTGAGGGGAATCCCGGAAAACAGAAGATACGCAACCAGATTCCCGATCCTCCGGCGGGAATACCATCGCCCCCGTCTCATCTTGACTCCTATGCCCTCGAGGAATGGAATCGAATCGCTGATGGTCTGAATACAATGGGTATCCTCTGCGATATCGACCAGAACGCTCTCGCTGCGTATTGCATGGCGTATTCCAGGTGGAGAAAGGCGGAAGAGGAATTGGCGAAACTGGAACAGAAGGGCGGGGCAATCGCGGCCCTGGTTCAGAAGACCGTATCGGGAAACTGGATTCAACAACCCCTGATCGGGATAGCGAACAAGGCAGCCGGTGACATGGTACGGTATGCCTCTGAGTTCGGCATGACACCCTCGGCCCGGGCGAGGTTGGCGGTGGATCCGGGACGTGGAAAGGGTTCCAAGTTTGACGGGCTGATAAACGCGAAAGGAAAGAAATAATGGCGAAGATTGAAATCAAGACAGTCAAGCTATCCAGCATCAAGTTGAATCCCGACAATCCCAGGCGGATTTCCGACAAGGACATGGACCGCCTCGTGAAATCCCTCACCGAGTTTCCCGACATGATGAAGTTGCGCGAGATTGTGGTGGACGAAACGATGACCGTCCTCGGCGGGAATATGCGTCTCCTGGCCCTGCGGAAGATCGGGGCTAAGGAATGCACGGCAAAGATCGTCACCGGCCTAACGCCTGAACAGAAGCGGGAGTTTATTATCAAGGACAATTCCGCCTTTGGTGAATGGGATATGGATTTATTGAGTTCATCTTGGAGCGACCTGCCTTTGGTGGAGTGGGGGGTTGATCTGCCGGAGGATTGGCTTGCGGAAGAGAAAAGCGAACCTGCCGACGCAGAACCACAGATCGACCGGGCGGAGGAACTTAACAAGACGTGGAAGGTAAAGACGGGCGACCTGTGGCAGATCGGGGAGCACCGGCTCCTATGCGGGGACTCGACGAAAAAAGAGGACGTGGGGCGGGTTATGGGCGACACGTTGGCAAACCTGATCTGGACTGATCCACCTTACGGAGTGAAATATGGAAAAGAAGTAGATGGGATGCCATATAGAAAACGATCAATCAAAAATGACGACCTGCCGAGAAACGAAATGATATCTTTAATTCGGGGCGCATATAAGCTGGCGGCTGAACATTCTGTGAAAGGTGGCGCGATATATGCAGCAGCAGCAGCGGGCGATATGCTTAAAATGGCCATCGATTCCTTTGAAGATTCCGGATTTACATTCAAGTGGCAACTTGTGTGGGTGAAAGACTCCCTCGTTTTATCAAGGGCGGATTACCACTTCAGGCATGAGAATATTCTTTATGGCTGGAAAGAGGATGGGGCGCATTTCTTCATAGACGACCGCAAACAGGATTCAGTCTTTGAATATCCAAGGCCAAAGAAAAGCGAAGAACACCCAATGATGAAACCCATTGATTTAGTAATGCACATGATAAAAAATTCAAGCAAGGTTAAAGATATTATTTACGACCCTTTTAGTGGTTCTGGCTGTACGATAATATCATGCGAAAACTTAAAAAGAATTTGCAGGTGCATTGAATTGTCTCCCGATTACTGCGCCGTCATCCTCCAGCGCATGAAAGACGCCTTCCCTGGAATCGAGATCAGGAGGATCAATGGCAACTAACACCCCTCGCGTCAAGCGCATCATCCAGTTCATCGAGAAGCTAACCGTCCCCTCCGGCAAGGGTGAAGGCAGTCCCTTCAAGATGCGCCCATTCCAGAGGAAGTTTATCCGGGACATTTACGGCTCTATCGATAAGAACGGGCGCCGTGTGGTTCGCCGGGCCATCTTGAGCCTTGGGAGGAAGAATGGGAAGGGCCTCGCGATTGATACCCCAATCCCCACACCAAGTGGATGGAAAGCAATGGCAGACATCAAGAAAGGCGATTATGTCTATGATGCCAACGGAAATCCGACACGCGTAACCTTCGTATCCGAGGTCCATAACAACCTACAATGCTGGAAGTTGACGTTCAGTGACGGTTCATTTGTGATAGCAGACGAACAACATCAATGGTTTACAACCCATCGATATAGGCCATGGGAAAATTATATCAAGAAAAAAAGCGGAAACGGAGCGCGCCCAAAGCGGGGCATAGTGACCACGCCACAAATAGCAGAGAGCGTGAAGGTGCTTCGCCCTGATGGGCGAAACGAGAATAATCATAAAATACAATGCGCAGGGGCGCTGGCAAGCGGTGATATAGAGCTACCGATACCTCCTTATCTTTTGGGCTTATGGCTTGGTGACGGATCATCGCATGGACCGCGTTTGACCTGCGGAGATGTCGATCTAAAAGAAATTACGAATGCTATAAAAAATGAAGTTGGTCACAGTATATCTATATCAAGGCAACCCGGAAGATCGGCAACTATAAATATCTCTGATGGAATTAAGCATAGAACGAAGGATTGTTTTAAGAAAACCCTAAGAAACGAGAACCTTATCAGAAATAAGCATATACCTGAAGTGTATTTTAACGCAGGCACGGAACAACGATGGGCTCTCTTGCAGGGATTAATGGACACGGACGGAACGGTGACGCGATGCGCAGGTAGAACAACTCCCCGATGTTCGTTCACTACGACAAAAAAAGACCTCGCCCTTGGTACGTGGCGGATCGCAAGGTCCTTAGGATTAAAGGCTACGATTAGCGAGAGAAGGGCCACGTTAAACGGACGCGACATTGGCGACAAGTGGGACGTAGCGTTTCCGTCAAGCATAGATAACAAAATATTTAGGCTTGAACGAAAGCAATCATTGTTACCGAGGTCGCTGGGAAAAAGAAGTTGTTCGATTTCCATAGTATCATGCGAACAAGTTGAGTCTGTTCCCACAAAGTGTATTCAGGTAGAGTCGAGAGATAGTTTGTTTTTATGCGGTCATGGATGCGTTCCGACACACAACACGGCACAGATCGCCTGCCTTGCCCTGACCCACCTTGTCGGCCCGGAGGCGGTCAAGAACGGGGAAATCTACTCGGCGGCCAACGACAGGGACCAGGCGGCCCTTGTTTTCAAATATGCGGCTCAGATCGTCAGGGCGGACCCCGAACTTGAATCGTTTATCAAGATCGTGGATAGCACGAAAACGATGGTCTGTTTCGGGAACGGTTCGATTTACCGGGCTGTGTCTGCAGAAGCCGGAACCAAGTTCGGGCTGAACCCCACGGTGGTTATTTTTGATGAGCTGGCCCAGGCCAAGAACCGGGATTTATACGATGCCCTGGATACCTCCATGGCGGCCCGGGAAGAGCCCCTTTTCATCGTTATTTCAACACAGAGCAACGATCCGCAGCACATCCTTTCCCAACTCATCGATGACGGCCTTTCTGGGCATGACCCGACAACGGTCTGCCATCTTTACGCCGTCCCGGACGATGCGGATGAAGAAGCGATTTATTCGGACCAGAAACTTTGGAAGCTGGCGAACCCGGCCCTCGGGGACTTCCGGTCCCTGTCTGAGATGAAGACGGCGGCGAAGCGGGCAAAGCGTATGCCGTCCTTTGAGGCGTCCTTCCGAAATCTATACCTGAATCAGAGGGTGGACGCGAAATCGCCATTGATCCCCCGGGCCGAATGGGAGGGGTGCAGGGGCGATGAAGAGATTGAACCGGAATCGGAAATATACCTGGGCCTTGACCTTTCGGGGAAGACGGACCTGACGGCTCTTGTGGCGGTATCCGCCGGCGAGAAGGACATCATCCGCCCCTGGTTCTGGAAACCGGAGGCGACGCTTCGGGACCACGAAAACAGGGACCGTGTGCCGTATTGGGCCTGGAAGCAGGGGGGCTTCCTTGAAACGACACCCGGCAGGGCTATCCAGTATGACTGGGTGGCTGATAGGCTTGCCCGGATCACAAGGGAATACAGGGTTCTTGGTATGGCCTATGACAGGTGGAGCATTGACGATCTTCTTAATGCGATGGGCCGGATCGGGTTCGATGCTTACGTTGACGGGAAGGACAAGCCCCGTGCCGGTGCTTTGCGGTTGGTCCCATGGGGGCAGGGATTCAAGGACATGGGGCCTGCAATTGATGCCATGGAGGTGTCAATCCTTGAGAGGAAGTTTGTGCATGACGGAAATCCGGTGCTGACCTGGTGTTTCTCAAACGCCATGGCGATATCGGACCCGGCTGGAAACAGAAAGCTCGACAAGAGCAAGGCGCGGTTCCGGATTGACGGAGCGGTCGCCGTGACGATGGCGATAGGGCTCAAAAGTAGGGATATGGCGGAAATGCCAATAGATATTCCAGAACAATCTGGAATTATGGCCTTTTAGGGGGTGAAATTGGATAAAATCCTTGTGGAAGTACCAAATAAATCACTTCTTCTTCCCCGTGAGGTCAAGCCGATACTCCGGGTCTCGCTGGCTACCATCTACCGTTGGTGTGATATTGGCATACTGACGGCCATTAAAATACGAGGAACCCGCAGGATAACGCGGGAATCCGTTATCGCGTGTATCGCCTCAGGGCAGGAAGACTGAAACTTTCTCATCTTCACCACCCTTCTTAGACAAAAACCTTTAATCATGCCAAAATCTCACCATAAGTTCAACGTTTGAGTGAACGGAATGCGGTGAGAAACCAACCGGTAAGAAAACTCGAATCCCGAGGGTTTGGCTCATGAAGTCAGATGTTCGGGATTTTTTGCTTATCGGGGGCCTTGGATTATTCGGTACGGGCCTCTGGGTGGGCATCGCCCCATGGATTGCACTTGTGGCGTGCGGAGTGATCGTTATGCTTGTCAGCGTTTCGATGGGGCCTAAGTGATGGGAATTGTTGACAGGATGATAAGGCCGAAGGCGGTGAGTCCCGAAGAATTGGAGCGGGCGTTCCGGTGGGCCTTTGGGGGCGGCGAAACGGCCTCCGGGGTTCAGGTGTCCAGCGACACCGCCATGCGTCTTATCACCGTTCAGAATTGTGTCAGGATGAGGGCGTCAACCCTGTCCCGCCTTCCGTGTCATGTCATGGAGCAGGACGGCAAGATAAAAAACAAGGCAACAGATTTTTACCTTTACGAAAAATTACGCCATCAGCCCAATTCCTGGATGACGGCCCCTGAGTTTTGGGGAATGGCCGAAGCCCACGTTTCACTGAGGGGCAACTTTGTTGCCTATAAGTCTGGGCTTCCGGGGCGACCCATTAAGGAGCTTATTCCGATCCCGCCCGGAATGATCCATGAAATAAAACAGAATGAGGATTACAGCCTCGATTACGCCATAAAGTTTCACAAAACGGGAGACATAAGGCATCTGAACGAAACGCAGGTGCTTCACCTCCGGGGACTCACCCTGAATGGTTATCTCGGCATGAATCCAATCGAGTATGCGCGAGAGTCCATTGGGCTGGGCATAGCAAGCACCCAATTCCTGGCTCAGTTTTTTGGAAAGGGGATGCGCCCGGGTGTCATATTTGAACATCCAGAAACGCTAAATGCGCCAGCTCATGCGAATCGCAAGGCGGCCTTGAAAGAAAAATATGAAGGCTTGGGTAGGTTCTGGGAACTGATGCTGGTCGATGAGGGGATGAAAGCGACCTTCCCAGAAATCAAACTTGTCGATGCCCAGTTCCTTGAGCAAATGAAACTGACAGAGGCTCAAGTTTGCGGGATGTTCCGAGTTCCCATCATGCTTGTTAATGGTGGCGACAATGCCCCTACCTATGCCAGCGCAGAACAATTTATGCTCTTTTACCAGATGTTTTCGATAGATGTCGCCAATTATGAAAGCGCGATTCGGCGCGATCTTCTTACGCCGGAGGAACGGAAGAAATTTTATGCCAAGTTTGAAATGCGAGCCCTTCAGCGCGGGTCATTTAAGGAGCAAATGGAAGGCTTTGGGGTTGGGATTGATAAGGAATTTTACAACCCCAACGAAGTGCGTGAGTGGCTTGAAATGAACCCTTACGCCGGTGGTGATGAGTACAGGACCAGGACCAGCACAGTCAAGGAGTCCGCGGCGAATGCGGGCGAAGGGGATCAGGAATGAAACTCTCATACCGGAACCAGCACAACGCAGAAGCAATAGCAGCTTATTGGAAAAAACCGCTGAGCAAATCCGATTGGTTTTCAATCCAAGCTGCAACGGCAACCGCCCCCGCTGAGGTCTTTATCTATGACGTGGTGGGCTGGCCATATAACGACGCCGGGGAACTCGTGCGGACTCTTGCGGGCATGAAAGATGATCCGATCCTGGCCCGGATTAACTCCCCGGGCGGCGACGTATGGGACGGAATGTCAATCCTTAACGCCTTCGCCAATCATCCGGGCGGGGTTACTGTCCGGATCGAGAGTCTTGCTGCTTCGATAGCTTCCGTGATAGCCATGGGCGGCCGGAAAGTCGAGGCCTACCAGAACACAATGATGATGATTCATGATTCCTGGATCATTGCCGCGGGAAACCGGATTGAACTCCTGGAAATCGCTGACATCCTGGAAAAAGTGGATGGAAATATCCTCAATGCCTATACCGGCAAGACAAAAATCGGAAAACGCGAAATGCGCGACATGATGCACGCCGAAACCTGGATGAACGCCAAGGAAATGAAGGAAAAGGGCTTTATCGATACGATTATTGAGTCGGGCAAGGCGGCAAAAGCGCAGTTTGACCTTTCGATGTATGCACAGGCCCCCGAAGGAATCGGGAGTGAAAGAGAATATACGGATCGTGACAGAGAGCGATTGATACGCGACGTGTTCAGTCTTTCTCAGTCCGATGCGAAAGTTGTTTTATCGGAAATGAAGGCCTTGATTACGCGACGTAAAAAAGGCGGGGAAGGTGATCAACGCGACGTTGAAAGCCTGAAAATTACCGAGATTGCTAACCAGGTTAATAAAAATATAGCAACATTGGAGGAAATGAAATGAATCTCGAAGACCTGAAAAAGCTTTTAGAGGACCAGGGACGCGCTTGGGAAGAGTTTAAGGCCGCGAACGATAAAAGGATTGCAGCCATTGAAGCTAAAGGGTACGCACCCGCCGATTTGGTTGAAAAAGTCGAAAAAATCAATGCCGACATGACGGACCGGGCAAAACAAATCGAAGCCATTGAAACAGCGGTTGCCCGAGGCCAGTTTCCCGGCGGCGGTTCCGTCAACCAGAATCCCGCAAAGGCAGAGCATGCAAAGGCCTTCAACGTCTGGATGAGAAAAGGCGTGGATGCCGGACTGAAGGACCTGGAGGTCAAGGCTGAGCTTTCAACGCTTTCCGATCCGGATGGCGGGTTTATGGTTCCGGATGCGATCCCGAGCAGAATGATTACGGTAGCACAGAATATTTCCGTGATGCGCTCCATTTGCTCAGTTCAGACCATAGGCATACCTGAATGGAAAGAGCTTGTAGACGCGGGAGGCGAAACGGCTGAGTGGGTAGGCGAGAAGGGAACCCGCAGCACAACCGACACGCCGACATTGAAGGAAGTGACCATCGTTCCTAAAGAATTATCGGCAAAACCGAAAGTAACACAAACGCTTCTTGACGATGCCTCTTATGACATCGAGGGTTGGGTTGCTACCTTTATCGGCCGAGCTTTTGCGGCAAAAGAAGCCGAAGCCTTCATCAGTGGCAATGGTGTCGAAAAGCCGAAGGGAATTGCCGCTTACACGATGGTTGCAAATGCCTCTTACGCATGGGGCAAGGTCGGCTATATCGCGGGCGGCCATGCATCACTGCTCAATAACGCCGATAAGCTCATTGATCTTCAGCACGCCTTAAAAACCATGTATCTTAACGGCGCGTCATGGTTGATGAACAGGAACACGTCCGGAACCATCCGGAAATTCAAGGACGGCGAAGGCAATTACCTTTGGAGGCCGGGACTTGAGCCCGGAGCCCCTTCAACGCTGCTCGGTTATCCGACTAAGCTTGATGATTATATTGATGATATCGGCGCAGGCAAATACCCCATTTTCTTCGGCGACTTCAAAGAGGGCTACCTGATTGTTGACCGTATCGGAATCAGAATGCTTCGAGATCCGTACAGCTCAAAGCCCTACGTTGAGTTTTATACCACCAAACGCGTAGGCGGCGGCATCAGGAATTACGAGGCAATCAAAGCCCTGAAGATCGCGGCCAGCTAAACCAAACCGATAACGGGCCGGGCAACCGGCCCATAAAAACATGGAGGTAAGTAATTATGAAAGACCTTTACAACAATATCGATGTTGCACAGTCCATTGCCCCGGTTGTCGGTAAGAACGGATCGGCGCCGACTGCTGTGGAAGTTGACCTGGCCGGGTGTAATTCGGCAGTATTCCTGATTTGCACCGGAATCGAAGGTTCAAGCCTTTCCGGCTCGAATTACTGGACCTGGAAGATGGAGCACGCGGATGATGCCGGCACGGGCGTTGCCGGTTCGTATTCCAATGTCGCCGCGGCTGACGTGCAGGGCGTGACGCCTTCGAGCGGTATCGTCCTCACCATTGATGCCGACGCGGAAACCCCGCAGATCACGAAGATCGGCTATGTCGGCGGTAAGCGGTTCGTCAAGATCACCCCGGCCGAAACCGGCACCGGTCCCGATCTGCCCCAGGCAGTCGTCACGATTAAGGGAGCTCTTCTGGACGCTCCGCCCGCGTAAATAACCCCGGCCATTTAGTTGGTACTCTCTCCGGTTTCATCCGAGCCGGAGAGGGGAACCCACCGGACAGAATCGGATTGGAGGAATTTAAAAATGGCAGCAGATACCACATATCAAAGTAAAGTTTATCGTAAAAATGGCGGCGAAGAACTTGTTGTAGCAGACGGAGGGAAGATTCTTGTCGAGTCTGGCGGAACGATTGAAGTCGAATCCGGTGGCACAATGACCATAGCAGACGGCGCATTTGCAGTTGGTGATTTAGCACTTACTACGGGAAGTATCATCATTGGTGCTGCTTCAAAAGGTTCTGCCCTTGATGCCAAAGGCGATGGGGAAATCCTCATCGGAAACGGCACCACGGCGGCCATGAAGTCGGTTTCCGGGGATGCGACCCTTGCAAATACTGGGGAGCTTACTATTGGAGCCAAAAAGGTTACGGCCGCAAAGACAGCAATTGCAGATGGGAAGATTTTTATCGGGGGAGCGGATGGGGCCGCTGCGGAACAGACATTGACGGGAGACGTCACTGTTACCAACGCCGGTGTGACCGCTATCGGGGCCGGTAAAGTCACTAATGCGATGCTGGCCAATGGTGCGGGAGTAGCCGCCCTTCTTACCGCTGGTTTAGGCGGTTCTGTATCTGTAACAAAAACCGATGCAGCAACTACGACCATTGTGGCAGCACACGGTACAAAAGACAGGGCTTGCCTTGTCCTTGTGACCGTTGATGAAACTTACGACATTGGAACGGGTACGCTTCCCACGGTGAAAATCGGAGAAGATGACACTATTGAAAAGTGTATGGCAGGAACTGTTCTCGATACCGAAGCGGCTGGAACCGTTTTGGCATTTGCCTTTACCAATACGGCCACAAAGAAGATCATCGTTACTACCACCGCAGCGGTAGGTGATGCAACAGGTGGATGTTCTATCACCGTTTTGGCTATACCGACCACATAAATTAACAAGGCGGGGAATTTTACACCCCGCCTTAACCCCAAAAGAGAGGGTTTTGAAATGGCATACGAACCAATAGGCGCAACGAATAACCGCTTCATCGGGCTTTCATCCGACACAAAGCCGACAGACGTTAAGGCAGGCGCAACTTTTTTTGAGTGCAACACCGGCTTCATGTTCATCTTCAACGGCTACGCTTGGGTTCCCAAGTCTTCCCCGTGGCAGACAGTCAATTACAAGCAGATCAGTTTAAATCAAGCAGCCAACACCTATGACGTGATGACCGCGACGGCCCAGGACTTGTTCATTGACGCGGTTATAGTCCACGTTCCAGATGACCTTTCGGCGGTGGCTACCTTCACGGGCATCTCAGTCCAGACCGATGATGGAACTCCGATAGTTCTGCTTTCCTCGACCAATGGCGCAAAGGCCAAGCTGACTGGCAACTTCTATTCTACCTATCGCGGGCCGGTTGTAACGGCGGCAACAAAGAAAATTCAGTTGACCATCGGCGGCGGATCGGCAGGGGCCGGGAAAGTGGCGGACATAACCGTTTTATGGCGTCCGCTGGTAGCTGGTGGATATTACCTCAACGCATAAGGTGTGAAGTATGAGAACCGTCCAAACAGTTGCGCCGACAATCGAACCCATTTCCCTGGCAGAGGCAAAGATGCAACTTCGCCTCGATTCCGGGACCATCGAGGACAACCTGACCGCTTATCAGTCCATTGCTCCCGGGTCTCATGGGGTGCATGAGCTGATGACGCTGGACGTGGCTCCGGGGGGTGCTGGATGGGCTGCCGGGGACACCATCACCGGGGTATCGAGCGGGGAAACCTGTGTCATCGTGACCGTCCTCACGACAACGACGTATTACGTTCGTGACCGTTCCGGGGTCTTCACCCTTGGGGAAGTCCTGACAAACGGAACCGATACGGCGGACCAGGGCGTGGCGAATCCCACTTTTGCGACGGGGTATTACCTCATAGGGACGGGGATTGACGTTCTCGGTCACGAGGCCGTCTGCTATCTCAACTCCGGGACGAACGGGGCGGGTGCGACAGTTGACGCGAAGATTCAGGAATCGGACGACGATTTAACCTATGCCGACTGGACAAGTGGGGCCTTCACTCAGGTAACGACAGCCAATGACAACGCCATCCAGGAGAAACGATATACCGGGACGAAGCAGTATATCCGCATTGTGGCATCACCGCTTGTCGGGGCTTCCGAGTTCAGCGGGGATATTGTTGTCAATGAGGCCATCCACGCCGAGGACGACCTTCTGACGGACATCATCCGGGCGGCGCGGGAACACGTTGAGGACATCACCCGGCGGGCGCTCCTGACCCAAACATGGGATTACTACCTCGACGAATGGCCGGGCGTGGATTACATCAAGCTCCCCTTCGGCAATCTGCAATCCGTTACCTCTATTTCATGGAAAGACACGGACGGGACGGAGACGACGCTGACAGTAACAACGGATTATCTAGTTGAAACCAACGGTGAAGGAATAGGGCGAATAGTTTTGCCGTATGGCGGCTCATGGCCTAGTGGCGATTTATTCCCCAGCAAGCCCATCTCCATAAGGTTCGTCTGCGGGTGGACCACGGTGGCCTCGATCCCCTCCAAAATCAGGAGCGCTGTCAAAATCCTTGTGGCGGATATGTTCAAATTCAGGGAAGAGCGAATCACGGGATTGTCCGTGACCATGAATAAGACGGTGCAAAACCTCCTGGCCTCGGCCCGGTTGTGGGATGAATTTTAATGAGTGCTGGCGACCTCGACAAGAGAATCACGATCCAGGCCCCGACGAAGGTCTCGGACGGCATGGGGAATTATACGGTAACGTGGTCGACGATAGCCACCGTTTACGCCGCCGTCTGGCCTGTGTCGGCAAAAGAGAGGATTCAGGGCATGGCCGTTACGACGACCATTACTCACCGGATTCGGATTCGATTTCGGCGGGTGTTTCGCACGGGTTGGCGGATTCTCTACGGGGGGCGGTATTTCAATGTCGTGTCCGCAATCGACCCGAATGAGGACCACGAGTGGCTTGACCTGCTCTGTGAGGAGGCGAAGTGAAGAACCTGACGACGGCCCTATACAGCAAGTTGACGGGGTCAGCCCTTTCAACCGCCGTGGGGGGCAGGGTGTTCAAAGGGGTTGCTCCCGAGGGGACGGAATACCCGTACGTCGTCTATTCGATGATATCGGATGTCCCGGACTACACCTTCACCGAGACGCTGGAGGACGTGACCATCCAGTTCGACATCTTCTCGAATGCGTCATCCTCTGGGGAGATTGAAGACCTTTTCGGGAACCTGAAGAGCCTGTATGACTTTTGCTCCATGACCGTGACGGGCGGGAGCCTGCTGTATATGCGGAGGAGTTTCGCATCTTTGTATGTGGAGGATGTCACGACGCCGACAGGAACCGAGTCTGTCTGGCATTACTCCATTGACTACGAGATCAAGATGAAAAGAACCTGAGAGGAGAGAGCATGGTTTCGATCATCATACCCGTTTACAACCAGTTAGAGATTTTCCGGGAGTGCATCACGTCGATCCGGGAGACGGCCCCGGAGGGCATTGAGATCATCGTCATAGACAATGGCTCAAGTCCTCCCGTGGGGAATCTTTACACGGGGTTTATCCCTAACCGGGTCATCCGCAATGAGCGGAACGAGGGGTTCCCGAAGGCGGTTAACCAGGGCATCCGTGAGGCCCAAGGGGATGTCATCGTCCTCCTTAACTCCGATGTCATACTGAGCCCCATGTGGCTGGACCGCCTGACGGCCCCTCTCGATGAGTTTGCCATCCTTGGGCCTGTGACGAATTACGCCTCCGGGATTCAGAGGATCATCCCTGGCCTTTACGAGACGAAGGCCGAATTTAACAAGACGGCGGCGGATGTGTGGGAGAATTACGGGAACGAGGTCCAGGAGGTCAACTGGATCATCGGCTTTCTGATGGTCTTTAAACGGTCCCTCTGGGAAGAGATCGGCCCATTCGATGAAAGCCTGTGGCCCTGCTCCGGCGAGGAAATCGATTTCTGCATGAGGGCAAGGGAAAAGGGACACCGGGTCGGGGTCGTCCTCGGGTGCTATGTCCATCACGAGGGATCACAGACGTTCAGCGAAATGCATGGCAAGGGTGAAGTCGATTATGACGCCGTGGTAAAGGCATCCGGGGAACATCTGATTGAGCGATGGGGGAAGGACATATTTGCCCGCCAGGAGATTTCGTCAAGCCCCGCCCCGAAGGGCCTGTGTCTTAACCTCGGATGCGGATACCGGAAACTTGAGGGCTTTGTGAACATTGACAACCGCCCCGAAGTGGGCCCGGATATGGTGTGTGACGTATTGGACGGCCTGCCCTACGAGGACAGCTCCGTGGATATGGTTCGGGCCGATGACTTCTTGGAGCACATCCCGATAGGCAAGACGGTCCAGGTCGTGACGGAGATATGGCGGGTACTGAAACCGGGAGGGATATTCGAGAGCCTCACCCCTTCGACAGATGGGAGGGGGGCCTTTCAAGACCCGACCCACGCTTCATTCTGGAACGCTAACTCTTGGCTCTACTACACCGACCCGGCGACAAGGCATCTTTACGGGATGGTCCCCGACTTCGAGGTGATCAGCATCGAGGACCGATTGACGAGTGAAGCTCTTCAGATAATACATACGCACGCCCTACTGAAAGCGAGGAAAGATGCATAAGGCTGGAATGGATTTGATGGTTGATTTCGTGGACCGCTACGATCTTCGGCGAAAGCGGATTCTTGACATGGGAAGCATGGACATCAATGGGAGCTACCGAAAACTGTTCCCCGACGGCGAGTATGTCGGCGCCGATGTTCGCCCCGGAAAGAGCGTCGATGTCATCGTCGGTTCCGAGGCATGGGACGACCTTGGAACCTTTGACGCCGTGATTTCCGGTCAAACGCTTGAGCACGTCGCCGACATCCCTCAGTTCCTGGACGACTGCGACGGCAAGCTGTTACCAGGAGGCCTCCTGTGCATCATCGCCCCTTCCGCCGGTCCACGCCACGACGTTCCGATATGGGTAGGTCATTTCTCGAAGGAGACGATGGCGGGGCTTGTGTCGGATGCCGGGTTCGAGGTGATCGAGGCCGTGACCATCAAGGCCCATCCGTTTGACGATACGAGGGTTATCGCCCGGAAGCCGGAGGTGGTTGATGAAGTTGACTAACCTCAAGCTCGGTATCGGCGTTCCTCTTTCCTATCCCCAGGTGCCGAGTGCCTTTTTCGATTCCTTCATCGCCATGGAGAAACCGGGGTACTTTTACCTACGGACATCAACGGGGCCGATTGACGATATGAGGAACAACCTGGTCCGGGAAGCGTTGGAAATCGGGTGTACCCATCTCATCATGATGGATGCGGACCAGATATACCCCGTCGATACGATCCCCCGGCTCCTGTCTCACCGGAAGCCCGTGGTCGGGTGCCTGGTTTACCGCCGTTACCCGCCCTTCGACCCGCTGATGCTCCGGGGGAAGATCAACAGCTATTACACCGTGACGGAGTGGGAACCTGGGGAACTAGTGGAGGTGGACGCCACCGGGACGGGCTGTGTCCTTTTTGAGATGGATGTCTTTAAGAAGATGAAGCCCCCGTGGTTCCGGTTCAGGTTATCAAACGGAAAGCCCGTGGGGGAGGACATCGGTTTCTGTTCCGACCTCAAGGCGGCGGGGTATCCTATCCATGTGGATACAGGGGTTGTCTGCGGTCATCTGTCAAACATGATCGTGAACGGCAATACCTGGAAGTTATATCGGAAGTTGAAGGAAGCGGAGAAAGCCCATGATGTTCAACATGGGGTGGTGAAAACGGTAGCGAGTTAAAAACAATCCGGGTTCTCTCCGGGTGCGGCCACATCCGGGGGGACGCAAGAAAGATGAGGGCATGTCGGTGCCGACACATTGACATGCCCTTTTTCTTTGCCCGGAAAACTTAGGAGGTATCAAAATGGCTTTTCTTGCTGGCAACGACGCAAAAGTGGCACTCGGCACGGCTACGGTTGTCGGGATGGGCAACTGGTCTCTTGACGGTATCACCGTTGATCTGCTCGAGACGACCTCATTCGGCGACTCGGCCAAGCAGTACATCACGGGGCTTCTGGATTACGGCACCGTGTCGTTTGCGGGGCTCTATGACCCGTCCGACACGACGGGGCAGGGGGTTCTCATTTCGGCCCTGGAAAACAACAGCGCCATCAACTCGATCAGGCTCTATGTGGACAACACGTCGTACTGGACCCCGGACGTGACCACGAACTCCTCTTCGGCGATCTACGTCACCTCGGCGAATATCAGCATCGACAAGTCCGGTCTCGGCCAGGTCTCCTTCCAGGCCAGATGCACCGGGCCGTGGGTTCTGGAGTAAGGGGGATTTATGACGGTTATCGATGTAGAGGAGAGAACGGGCGTATGGTTTGACATGGACGGAGGCGGGAGGGTTCAGATTCGGACCCTCACCGCCGATGACATGAAGTCCATTCGGAAGCAGACGGTCAAGAAAAGGACCGAGTTCAAGAAGGTGGACGGCACTCCTGGCCGCTTCGAGTACGAGGAGGTCAACGATGAACTCCAGAACGAGCTGTTCTGGGATCGGGTCATCGTGGATTGGTCCGGCCTTTACGACGGGAAGGGGAGTGAAATCCCCTGCACGAAGGAGAATAAACTTCTCCTCATGATGCGGTCCATCAAGTTCGCGAAATTCGTTGGGGAATGCCTCAAGGAACTGAGCGACAGCGAGGCGGAGCTTGAGGAGCTGGCCTCAAAAAACTGATCGAGTGGGTGCGGTGGAGCGACGAGCAGGCTCCCCGTTGCCCAAGTTGCCGGACCATATACGCCAGTAGGACGCCACCGGAGGAACCGCCCTGCCGCACTTGCAGGGTGGACCTCTGGGAAGCGAACCGGGAAGCGGGCATGATCTATATGCAGGCCAGGGGTCAGGTGATAGCCGGGATGGGCGGGGCGATTGACCTGAACTTCACGGCGGTTAAAGACTTGATGGAGATGTACGGGGTCATGGACTGGAAGCGATGCTGGGAAAAGGTTCACAGGTGCTTCCATGTCTTCCTGAAGGAACAGCGGGACAAGCAGAAACTTGAGCAGATGAGACCTCACGGGAGGCGGCATTGAGAGTAGTCGGTTGGAACCCCGCGAAGGCTGATCCCATGATCATGGGGGCCTCTATGGGCCGTCTTGAGAAGGCGGGGGAAGTCATCGCTAAAAGGGCTCGGCAGAAATGCCCCGTCGGGATGGATGTACCCAAGGGGAAGGGCAAGTGGTCGGCCAGGGATGCCGGGGCTCTCCGTGATTCCATCCGGGTTGTCCGATTGCTTGGGGATGACCGGAAGAATATCCGTGTCTATGCGGGATCGAAAAAGGTTTTTTATGCCCGGTTCGTGGAGCGGGGGACGGTGAAGATGAAGAAGCGGCCCTACTTGAGGCCCGCCCTTTCCGCCTCGAAATCGGACATAAAGCGCATTCTTCTTTACGGTGAGTGATATGGCCGGAACGCCGATTGGAACGATATTCGCGGAACTCGCGCTGGACGATTCCAAGTATAAGGAATCACAGAAGCGCCTTCTCCGTGAAGCGACTTCCACCACATTAAACATCGAAAAGAACTTCAAGAATCTTGGGGTGAAGTCCTCTGCCGAATTTGACCTGATGCGGCAGAAGATTCAGAACTCCTTCGAGCGTATCAAGAACCATGCCAAGGTTACGGCGAATGATATTGTCCGGGCGGAGAAGGCCAAAAATGAACAGCTTAAGCGGCTGAACGAGCAGCAATACGGCGCCCAGGTCTCCATGATCGACAAGATCAAGAAGAATTGGCTTGGGATGACCGCCGCCGTCACCGCCGCTTATTTCGCCATGCAGAAGGCATGGAATGTATCGGAGCAGGCCGCCCAATATGAACAGTCCCGCATGGCCTTCAGTACCATGGTTCGGTCCATGGGGAAGGATGCGGAAACCGAGTTTCAGAGGATCAAGAAAGCCTCTGCCGGGCTGGTGGATAATAAGAGTCTTGTTGAATCCGCAAACAAGGCCATGTCTCTCGGGATCTCCATTGATAGCCTTGCCGGTCTTATGGAGATCGCACGGGCCAAGGCCCGGGACATGGGAACACAGACCGCCGATGCTTTTAATGACATCGCCATCGGTATTGGCCGGGCCTCGCCCAAGATTCTGGACAAC
>Ga0209200_1002012_pt1 | contig 19532 bp, 16 predicted proteins | sample AD_UKC033_MetaG_FD_184406 | JGI IMG/M metagenome (GOLD analysis project Ga0209200, IMG submission 184406) | Active sludge microbial communities of municipal wastewater-treating anaerobic digesters from USA - AD_UKC033_MetaG (SPAdes) (version 2) | ecosystem: Engineered > Bioreactor > Anaerobic >...
AGACGTGTTCATTGCTATTATACGCAAATGACACAGATTTGCACGGCGCCTGTGTCTTATTCGCGCCCTCCCATCCACCCGGCGCTGGTTTCGATACGCCTCAGAAGGCTACTCAACCAACGGCCGGCCCGGCGCTGGTTTCGATACGCCTCAGAAGGCTACTCAACCGACGGCCGGCCCGCCGCTGGTTTCGATACGCCTCAGAAGGCTACTCAACCAACGGCCGGCCCGCCGCTGGTTTCGATATGCCTCAGAAGGCTACTCAACCGACGGCCGGCCCGCCGCTGGTTTCGATACGCCTCAGAAGGCTACTCAACCGACGGCCGGCCCGCCGCTGGTTTCGATACGCCTCAGAAGGCTACTCAACCGACGGCCGGCCCGCCGCTGGTTTCGATACGCCTCAGAAGGCTACTCAACCGGCGGCGGGCCAGTGGTCGGTTTTCTGCATGTCGTCCACCCCCTGCAACCTGGCTTTATCGGAGCGACGGCTGACGGCGGCTGGGGCATCGCTCGCAACCGCGGTTTTAGGATCCTGCCATCAGGCAGCCTCGGCGCTCTGCCAGGAGGTCTCCCAGTAGAGCGGCCCCATCTGCACCCCCAGCAGCGCGCGGCGCAGGCTGATGAGCTCCTGCTGCACGGCGGCCAACTGGCCGGCCTCCAGGTAAGGCGCCGCCTCGTCGCCGTGCGCGGCCAGAACCTCCAGCAGCGCCAGCGCGGCCCGGTCGATCTGTTCCATGGATGATGGTTGCATCGCTGCACCTCCTAGCCGAACTTGTAGGCCACGCCATAGCCGCCGCGCGGCAACGCCCAGCCGATGTTGAGGAAGGGACAGCCCACGCGGCAACTGCCACACTCCACGCAGGCCTGATAGCCCACCATCACCTGGCCCTGCCGATCCAGACGATAGACGCCCACCGGACAGAAAGCCAGGCAGGGCTTGGCCTGACACTGCTGACAGACCGCCCGATCCTTGATCCACAGGTGGGCGAAGTCCTCGTCCACGTAGTACTTGACCGATGCGATCAGGTCATCCACATCGACGCGGGGCAGGCTGGCCTCCAGCTCAGGGTCCAGGGGTTGATGTTTGCGTTTTGCCATGGCTATCCTCGCATCCCGCGCAGCAGCTTCATCGCATCCTGGGCCATGCCAAAGAAGGAGCGCCGCTGGCGCAACAGGCCAAAGATCTCCCCTTCCATCTGCCGCTTGGGCATGCCGTGGGCGCTGAAGAAGCGCATCGCGGCGTCGTTGACGAAGTTGATATAGGTGCCCATGAAATGCGGCGTGCTGTCCAGGAAGTCGGTCATGCGGCGATACTGCTTGAGATCCTTGAGCACGAAGCTCTCCTCCAGCCTGCGCCGGTAGGCTCGCAGGAAAGCGGCCGAGAAGTCGTTCTGCCGGTGGGCCTCCAACGCGGTCTCGCCAGCCATGCGGCCGGCGGTCATGGCCAGGTTGGTGCCCTCGCGGTGTAGGGCGTCCACCATGCAGGCGGCATCGCCGGCCACCAGCACGCCATCGCCCGCCAGCTCCGGCATGCGGTCGTAGCCCTGTTCGGGGATCAGATGCGCGCCATATTCCAGCGACTCGCCCCCTTCCAGGTAGGGCCGCACCACGGGATGGGCCTTGAAGCGGGCCAGCACCTCGTAGGGCCGCAGGTTGTGCCAGATGAACTCCTCCAGCAGCAGGCCCACGCCGATGGAGATCGCCTTTTTGTCGCTGTAGATGAAGGCGGTGCCGGGCAGGCCCAGGGTGGCGTCGCCAAAGATGTCGATGGCCACCCCTTCCTGGGCGCCGGCCAGGCCAAAGCGCGTCTCGATCTCCTTGGCCGGCAGGCCGATGAGTTCCTTGACCGACAGGGCGACGAAGCGCGGCGGCAGATCGCTCCCGGCCAGCCCCAGCTTCTGGGTCAGCAGATTGTTGACCCCCTCAGCCAGGATGACGATGGGCGCATAGACGTCCCCCTCCGGCCGGTCGGTGCTGACGCCGATCACACGGCCCTGGCCATCGCGCAGCAGATCGATCACCGTGGTCTTGGTGATCAGCAGCACACCCTCCCGCACGGCCTGCTCGGCAAACCAGGCGTCGAAGGGCGCGCGCAGGGCGGTGTAGGCCTCGGCCGGCTCCTGCTTGTAGTGCTCGCTTTTGTGCATGAAGCGCACCACGCTGTCCGGCGACAGCAGCCAGTAGCCCTGCTCGGTGACGGGGCGTTCGAAGGGGGGCTTGCGCTGCCAGTAGTCGGGCAACACCTCGGCCAGGGCGTGGGTGTAGAGCACGCCGCCGAAGAAGTTTTTGGCGCCGGCAAAGCGACCCCGCTCCAGCAGGATCACGCGCAGGCCGCCGCGGGCCATGGTGATGGCCGCGGCCACGCCGGCCGGGCCCGCGCCCACCACGATGGCATCGAAAACCAGCTTAGCGGACATGGTCATCGCCTCCTTGCAGGGCGCGCACCTGCCTGATCAGCTCCGGCGCCACCTGGTAGAGGTCGCCCACGATGCCCAGATCGGCGACCTGGAAGATGGGCGCCTGGGGATCGCTGTTGATGGCCAGGATGAAGTCGGCGCCGCTCATGCCGACCCGGTGTTGCACCGCGCCGGAGATGCCGGCCGCGATGTACAGCTTGGGGCGCACCGTCTTGCCCGTCTGCCCCACCTGGTGTTCCGCCGACACCCAGCCCGCGTCCACCAGGGGGCGGGAGACGCCCAGAACGCCGCCCAGCGCCTGGGCCAGCTCCTCCAGCAGCGGCAGGCCATCGGGTCCGCCCAGCCCCCGGCCGCCGGCCACGATCACGTCGGCATATTCCAGGTTGAGCTGCTGCTGGCTGGGGATCAGACGCAGCCGCCGGACGGGGACCTCCTCCTCGGCCATGTCGAGGGGCTCACGGATCAGCTCGCCCGCGGCCTCGGCCAACGGCTGCGGCATGGGCAGCACGCGCGGGCGCACGGTGGCCATCTGCGGCCGGCGCTGCCGGCAAAGGATGGTGGCCATCAGGTTGCCGCCAAAGGTGGGACGGGTAGCGGCCAGGATCTGCTGCTTGGGGTCGATGGTCAGCTCGGTGCAGTCGGCCGTCAGCCCGGTTTGCACGCGGGTGGCGATCGCGCTGGCCAGGTCACGGCCCAGGGTCGTGGCGCCGACCAGGAAGATCTCCGGCTGATAGCTTTGCACCAAGCGGCTGACGCCGGCCGCGTAGGGCAGATTGCGGTAGAGCGCCAGCACCGGGTCATCGATCAGATAGACCCGGCTGGCGCCGTAGCGGAAGGCCTCCTGCGCGATGGGGGCGACCTGGTGGCCCAACAACACGCCCTCCACCACGGCGTGCTCGGCGTCCAGCTCCGCGGCCAGACGCCGGGCCGCGCCCAGCAGCTCCCAGGAAACGGGATGGGGCGCGCCATCCTCCTGCTCGATGAAAACCCAGATGCGCCGGGTCTGTTGGGTGGGCTGAGCGGTCATGGACTGCCTCCCTTGGCGCCGGCCGGCAGCGTCGCCACGACGCCGGCCGCGGCGATCTTGGCCAGCGCCGTGCTGACGGCCGCGGCCAGTCCCACGTCGGCCACATGCACCAGCTCGCCCGCCTCCTTGGGGGGCGGCGTGAAGGCCTTGCCGACGATGGTGGGGGACCCTTTGATGCCGATGCTGGCGGGGTCGAAGGGGTTCGGCGCGTCGGCGCTCCAGACCTCAGGCTGGTAGCCGGCGGCGCGGATCAGGTTGGGCAGGGGCGCCCGGCGGATGGCAGCGATCTCCTTCTCCACCGTCAGCAGCGCGGGCAAGGAGGTCTCCAACACCTCGATCCCCTGCTCGATGCGCCGGTGGACGATGGCCCGGCGGGCCGCCGGGTCGAAGGCCTCGATCTGGATGGCGTAGCTGATCAGCGGCACATCCAGCCGCGACGCGACGCCCGGCCCCACCTGGGCCGTGTCGCCGTCGATGGCCTGCTTGCCGAAAAGCAGCAGGTCCACCGGCTCCTCGGCCTGGATGGCCTCGATGGCATGGGCGATGACGTAGGAGGTGGCCAGGGTGTCAGCCGCGGCGAATTTGCGGTCGGTGATCAGGATCCCGCGGTCAGCCCCCTGTTCGATGCACTCAACCAGCGCCTCGGCGGCCTTGGGCGGCCCCATGGTCAGCACCGTCACCTTGCCGCCGAAACGCTCCTTCAGGCGCACCGCCATCTCCAGGGCATGGACATCGTAGGGGTTGATGATAACCGGCGCCCCTTCGCGGATCAACGTGCCGGTGTCCGGGTTGATGCGCACGTTGCTGGTGTCGGGCACCTGTTTGATGGCAACGACCGTGTGCATGGTCCTGCTCCATCCTTGACTAGACGGCCAGGGCCGCCAGATGCTCCTGGCCCAGGATCTCGATGTCGATCCCTTCCAGGGCCATGATCGTCTCGGACACCGGGCAATGTTCGGCCACGCGGTGGATGGCCGCCTGCCGGTCGGCGCACTGGCCGTGAGGCAGCTCGACGCGCACCCGGAGGTTGGTCAGCCGGGAGGGATCATCCGCCTTGTCGAAGGTCACGGCCACAGTCATATCGGTGGCATCGACGCCAGAACGGCCGCAGTATTGCGCCACCAGCGCGGCCACGCAGGAGCCCAACGACGCGATGAACAGTTCCGGCGGCGTGGGGCCGCGATCCTGGCCGCCCATGCCGGCCGGCACGTCGATGACAATCCGGTGGTTGCCCAACTGGCTCTCGAAGCACATATCGCCCCGGTAGTAGGTGGTAATGGTCGCCATGTGAGGTGATCTCCTTGAGGAATGGGGAACAGCCGCGTTCCTTTGTGAATTTGTTTTCAACTGACAGTCGCATCGTATAACATTTTATAATATTTGACAAATTTTTACTGCTAGTGTAATCTTTAACGAGGATAGGAACCCCACCCGCTGGCAAGGATGCAATGACCGACAGACTGTTGACCACCCGCGAGATCCAGAACCTGCTCCACCTCGACCGCGTGACGATCTACCGCATGGTGAAGGATGGCGAGCTGCCTGCGCTGCGCGTGGGCGGGCAGTGGCGCTTTTCGGCCGAGGCCATCGACGCCTGGCTGCAAGGCCAGCGGGGCGAGCCCGCGGCGCCGCCAGCCCGCCGCCAGCCCCTGCCAGAGCTGGGCGACCTGCGCCTGGACGATCTGATCGACCTGCCAACCTTGCAGACTATCCAGAACCAATTTGCCGAGCTGGTGGGGGTAGCCGCGTTCATCACCGACCTGGAGGGGGAGCCGTTCGTCACTTGCAGCCGCTGCAGCGCCTTCTGCCAGATCATCCACAGCCGGGCCGAGGGCATGGCGGCCTGCCAAGAGACGTGGCGCTCCATCGCCCATGAGGAGAGCGGAGATGCGGCCATTCATGTCTGCCACGCGGGAAATCAATATGCCAGCGCGCCGATCAGCGTGGCCGGCCGCCGCCTGGGCCTGGTCATCGCCGGCCAATTTCTGGACGCCGCGCCCGACCCGGTCGCCTTTCGCGAGCGCGCCCTGGCCGTGGGCGAGCGCGTGGGCGTTTCAGGCGAGGCGCTCTCCGAGGCCAGGGACTCGCTCAACCTGGTCTCCCAGGAGCAGGCGCTGCGCATCGCGGCCATCTTGCAGACCATCGCCAACGCCCTGTCCAGCATCGGCTACCAGAGCTATCAGGCGCGCCAGACGCTGGCCCGCATCGCCGAGCTAACCGCGCGCAGTCCGTGATACGTAACTCGGAATGCGTAATGCGTAACCGGAATCTGTGGCTCGTGATCCGTCAGTCGTGATGCGGGACACGTAACTCGTAATGCGTAATGCGTAACCGGAGTCTGTGGCTCGTGATCCGTCAGTCGTAATGCGCAGTTCGTAGTCTGCAAGCAGCAATCATTCACCATTCACCATTCACCAATCCACCGTTCACCGTTCACCGTCCACCGTTCACCGTTCACCGTTCACCGTTCACCGATAACCGTTCACCGCCCACCGCTCACCGTTCACCGCTCACCGTTCACCGTTCACCGCTCACCGTTCACCGTTCACCGTTCACCGTTCACCGACCCCTCCGCCCATTCCCCGGAGACCCGTCCCATGTCTCGCAACCTTCTCTTGCTGCTCATCGTCCTGGTCGCGCTGCTGGCCCTGGCAGCCTGCGGCATTGTGGCTGCCCCGCCGGGCGCGACGACCACGACCGACCCCTGGGCCTTCGTGCCCAAACACCCGGTCCCCACCGACCACAGCCACATCATTCAGGGGCCTTTCGAGAGCGGCCCCGATGTGACGCGGGCCTGCTTGCAGTGCCACGCCCAGGCGGCTGAGGACTTCATGCACACCACCCACTGGACCTGGGAGAGCCAGCCCGTGGAGGTGGCCTGGCGCGATGAACCGGTGACGGTGGGCAAGGCCAACCAGATCAACAACTTCTGCATCAGCGCACAGGGCAACGAACGGCAGTGCATGACCTGCCACGCAGGCTACGGCTGGGCCGACGACAGCTTCGACTTCGACGAGCCGGCCAACGTGGACTGCCTGGCCTGCCACGCGGACGCGGCCATCTACAACAAGGACGACTACGGCCTGCCCGCGGAGGGCATCGATCTGCTGGCGGCCGCGCGCTCGGTGCGCGCGCCGACGCGTGAGGAGTGCGGCAAGTGCCACTTCGACGGCGGCGGCGGCAACAACGTCAAGCATGGCGACCTGGACGAGAGCCTCTACTTCCCCTCGGAGAACCTGGATGTGCACATGGGCCGGGAGAATTTCCTCTGCACCGACTGCCACCAAACCGAGGATCACGCGATCAAAGGCCGGCTGCTGGCCGACAACATCCACATCGACCCGGCCGAACAGGTGGCCTGCGAAGATTGCCACCAGGGCGCCTTCCACCAGGATGAGCGCATCAACCTGCACACGCAAAGCATCGCCTGCCAGACCTGCCACATCCCCAAGCTGGCGCTGAAGAACCCCACCAAGATCAGATGGGACTGGTCCACCGCCGGCCAGGACCTGCCCGAAGACCACTACGAATATCTGAAGATCAAGGGCGCCTTTCTCTACGACAAGAACATCCAGCCCACCTACCAGTGGTTCAACGGCAACGTAGCCTACCGCTACCTGCTGGGCGATGTGATCGACCCCACCCAGCCCACGGCGCTGATCGTGCCCGCGGGCAGCATCGACGACCCCACGGCCAAGATCTTCCCCTTCAAAGTTCACACGGCCCAGCAGCCCTATGACACCGTCAACAACATCCTGATCCCGCCGCGCACGGCCGGCGAGGGGGGCTTCTGGACCACCTTCGACTGGCCGTCGGCGCTGGCGCTGGGCGCGCAGGATGCCGGCCTGGACTTCTCCGGCCAGTTTGGCTTTGCCGAGACGACCATGGACTATCCCACCACGCACATGGTGCAGGCCAAGGAGAATGCCTTGCAGTGTACCGACTGCCACGGCGACACAGGCGGCCGGCTGGACTGGCAGGCGCTGGGCTATCCCGGCGACCCGATGACCTGGGGCGTGCGGGAGGTGGTCAAGCGGGCGACTGCCCAGCCGGCCGCCAGCACGCCGGTTCAGCCCTAGGGGAATGAGCACCATGAGACACAGCTTTCACCGCCGCCTGCTGATCAGCCTGGCCCTGCTGGCGCTGCTGGGAATGGGCGCCTGGGCCGTCAACCAGGCGCTGGCCAGCCCAAAGCCGGCCCCGGCCAGCCAGATTTCGCCCATCCACCCAGCCTTCCCCCTGCTGGACGCCGAGGGCCAGAATGTGCTGGACAGCGGCGCGGCCCTCTCGCTGGGCCAGACCTGCGGCGCCTGTCACGATACGGCCTTCATCGAGCAGCACTCCTTCCACGCCGACCTGGGGCTAAGCAGCCTCACCCCACCGGGCGAAACCGGCTCCGGCATGCCGTGGGACACCTCCACCGGCCTTTTTGGCAAGTTCGACCCGCTGAGCTACCGCTATCTGACGCCGAAGGGGGACCAGCGGCTGGACCTGTCCACGGCCGGCTGGCTGCAGGTGATGGGCGCGCGCGCCAGCGGCGGCGGGCCGGCCACCACCGCGCGCAACGGCCAGCCGCTGTTGAGCGGCGCGCTGAGCCAGCCCGAAGCCAGCATCCTCGACCCGGTCAGCGGCCAGGCGCTGACCTGGGACTGGGCCGAATCGGGCGTGATGGAGCTGAACTGCCTGCTCTGCCACACCCCGGAGCCCAACAACGCCGCCCGCATCCAACGCCTGCAGGCGGGGCAGTTCGGCGACGCGGTCATGGCGACCCTGCTGGGCAGCGGCATCGTCGAGGCGACCGAGGACGGCTGGGCCTGGAACGCGGAGGCCTTCGATGCCAACCGCGCGCTCAAGCCGGAGCTGGCGCGCATCCAGGACCCGACCAACCAGAACTGCGCCCAGTGCCACGGCCTGGTCCATGAGAGCAGCGAGCCGCTGGCGCTGGCCGCCTGCGACCTGGAGCAGCCGCAGACGGCCACCACCGGCCAGGTCATCTCCGCCCAGCGGATCAACCAGTCGGGCCTCAATCTGAGCGACAAGGCGAGCCTGACCCACGCCTGGGACGTGCATGCCGAGCGGGGCTTGCAGTGTACCGACTGCCACTATTCGCTCAACAACCCGATCCACTATCAGTCGGGCGGCGACCAGCAGTTGAGCCATCTGCTCTATGACCCGCGGCGGCTGGAGATCGGCGAGTACCTGGTGCGGCCTGATCACACCCTGGCGCGCGGCCAAAGCGCGCAGATCGGCCTGGCGCCGGAGAGCAAGGCCACCATGCGGCGCTGCGAGTCGTGCCACGACGCCGTGCCCACCCACCGCGACTGGCTGCCCTACACCGAACGCCACATGCAGGAGGTGGCCTGCGAGAGCTGCCATGTGCCGCAGCTCCACGCGCCGGCCATCCAGGCCGCCGATTGGACGGTGATCCACGCCGACGGCACGCCGGTGACCGACTGCCGCGGCATCGAAGGGGACGACACCGTCACCGACCTGGTCAGCGGCTTTCAGCCGGTGCTGATGCAGCGCACCAACGTGGATGGCCAGTCGCTGCTGGCGCCCTACAACCTGATCAGCGCCTGGTTCTGGACCTATGAGGATGCCAACGGCAACGTGCGCCCGGTGCGGCAGATCGACCTGCAGGCCGCGTTCCTGGTGGAGGGCGCATACCGGCCGGAGATTCTCCAGGCTTTCGATCGCAACGGCGACGGCGTGCTGGCCGAGGAGGAGCTGGTGATCGACGATGAGGCCAGCGAAGCGGCTGTGCGCGCCCAGCTTGCGGCGCTGGGGCTGGGCAACCCGCAGATCTACGGCCAGGTGCAGCCCTACAGCATCAACCACAACGTGGTGCGCGGCAAGGCGGCCACCAGCGACTGCCAGGCCTGCCACAGCGAGGATTCCAGCCTGGCCGCGCCCATGACGCTGGCCAGCCGCGTGCCGGGCGGGGTGTTGCCGCAGTTCGTGCACCAGGGCAACAACGTGGCGGCCAGCGGCCAGATGGCCATCGAGGAGGGTGTGCTCAGCTATCGCCCTGACCCGCAGGCCGATGGCGTCTACATCTTCGGCCACAACCGCATCCATTGGATCGACTGGGCGGGCGCGCTGATCTTCGTCGGCGTCCTGCTGCTGATCGGCGCCCATGCCACGCTGCGCGTCATCAACGTGCGCCGGCAGCCAAAACATGCGGCCGCGGCCACCGAGCCGGTGTACATGTACGATCGCTATGAGCGCTTCTGGCACTGGTTGCAGGCTTTCACCATCATCTTCCTTTTCCTGACCGGCCTGGTGATCCACCGGCCAGACATGTTCGGCCTCTTCGCCTTCCGCCACATGGTGACGCTGCACAATCTCCTGGCCATCGTGCTGGTGGCCAACGCGCTGTTGGCGCTGTTCTGGCATGTCACCACCGGCCAGATCCACCAGTTCATCCCGCGGCCGCGCGGCTTTTTCGACCAGGCCATCGTCCAGGCCAAGTACTACCTGCACGGGATCTTCCACGGCGCGGAGCACCCCTTTGCCAAGAGCTACCGCCAGAAGCTCAACCCCTTGCAGCAGCTCACCTACTTTGGCCTGCTGAATGTCCTGCTGCCCTTGCAGATTCTGACGGGCGTGCTGATGTGGGGGGTGCAACAGTGGCCGCAGACTGCCGCCATGCTGGGCGGCCTGCCCTTCCTGGCGCCGCTGCACAGCCTGATTGCCTGGCTGCTGGCCACCTTCGTCGTGGCCCACATCTACCTGACCACCACCGGCGACACGCCCACCGCGGATATCAAGGCGATGGTGACCGGGTGGGAGAGCGTGCCGGTGCAGGAGGGAGGGTGAATGGTGAACGGTGAACGGTAGACGGTGAACGGTGAACGGTAAACGGTGAACGGTGAACGGTGAACGGTGAACGGTGAACGGTAAACGGTGGACGGTGAATGGAATTCACCGTCTGAATGCACGAAGGCCCCTCAGGGCCTGCCGAACCAGTTTCCCAGCGGCTGAGGCCGCTTTGTTTGGTCAGCCCGGGAATTCCATTCCCGGGCAGGAGTGACGCATGACAACCATCGACCCGCCGCGCCCACGCTGGCGCTCCCGCCTGCTCAACCGCCCCACGCGGGACTATATCCACCCCTACCTGGGCGGCCTGCTGTTGGGGCTGGTGCTTTTCGCGGCCTTCTTTTTGACCGGCAACGGCCTGGGCGCGTCGGGCGGGCTGAACCGCCTGATAGTCGCCGGGCAGGACCTGGTCGCGCCGGAGCATGTGGACCGCACCCCCTATCTGCTCAGAATGGCGGGGGGCGACCTCAACCCGTTGGACGACTGGATCGTGCCGATGATCGTTGGCGCGCTGCTGGGTGGCCTGGTCTCCGGCTGGCGCAACGGCCGGCTGAAGGTGGAGACCAACAAAGGCCCCCACATCACCGTGCGCACCCGCTGGCTGATGGCCTTCCTCGGCGGCGCGATCATGGGCTACGGCGCGCGCATGGCACGCGGCTGCACCTCGGGGCTGGCGCTCTCCGGCGGCGCGGTGTTGTCGCTGGGCGCGTGGGTCTTCATGTTCGCGGTCTTCGCCGGCGCCTACGCCCTGGCCTATTTCGTGCGCAAGCTATGGCTCTGAGGCGCTGAGAGTTGACGCCAGGGTTGCCAACGTCTCGGAGACGTGGCCAGCCTTGACGACGACCTTCAGGCCAGGAGGTTCTTATGCCCTTTCCCCTGCAACTGGAAACGCTGCTCGGCAAGCCGTGGATGTACCTGGTCTTCGCCGTGATCGGCTTCGGCTTTGGCTTTGTGCTGGAGAGCGCCGGCTTCGGCAACTCCAAGAAGCTGGCCGCGCAGTTCTACTTCCGTGAGCTGACCGTGCTCAAGGTCATGTTCGGCGCCATCGTCACCGCCATGGTGCTGATCTTCATCACCGTCGGCCTGGGCATCCTGGATTTCAGCCTGCTCTGGGTCAACCCCACCTACCTGGCCTCGGGCATCGTGGGCGGGCTGATCATGGGCGTCGGCTTCATCATCGGCGGCTTCTGCCCCGGCACCTCGCTGGTGGCCATGGTGACCGGCAAACTGGATGGCCTTTTCTTCGTGCTGGGCGTGCTCTTTGGCATCTTTGTCTTCGGCGAGACGGTGGAGTACTACTGGGATTGGTGGAACAACGCCGGCTATATGGGCAGAATCACCATCCCCGAGTGGCTGGGACTGCCCTACGGCGTGGTGGTCACCGCCGTCGTGCTGATGGCGCTCTTCATGTTCTGGGGCGCCGAGCAGTTGGAGCAGCGATTCGGCGGCCGCGATCTGACCAAAGAGCCGCGCTGGCGGCGCTATCTGGCCGTGGGGCTGGTGACGCTGGCCGCCAGCATCATCGTCATCGGCACGCCGACCCCCGAACAGAAATATGCCCGCATCGCCTCCACCAAGGACGCCGCGCTGGCCAGCCGTGAGGTGCAGATCCACCCCGGCGAGCTTTTGCAGACCATGGCCGACGACACCCTCAAGGCCGTGGTGCTGGATGTGCGCCCAGAGGCGGAGTACAACCAGTTCCACATCGCCGGCGCCAGGAACGTGCCGCTGGCCGAGCTTCCCGCCATCATCCCTGACCTGCACGCGCAGCAGGCGCTGAACACCGTCTTCGTGCTGGCCAGCAACGACGAGGCGGCCGCCACCGCAGCCTGGAAAACCCTCAGCGCCGAAAGCATCCCCAACGTCTACATTCTGGAAGGGGGAATCAACCAGTGGATCGCCACCTTTGGCCAGGGCGACGACGTCATCGTCCAGATGGCCAGCCCCAGCGGCGACGACACCCTCTGCTGGGCCTTTCCGGCCGCGCTGGGCGACCGCTTCGAGGCGGCCGACCCTGATCCGCACGCCTGGCAGTTGGACTTCACCCCCAAGATCCAGCTTCAGATCAAACGCGACAAGAGCGGCGGCGGGTGCGGATGACCAAAGAAGATGCCAACCTTGCGCAAGGTTGGCATCTTTGATGGTCTTCCCGGGGCCGTGGCGGCTCACTGATGGTTTTCGACCCAGAGCGCGGCGGCCAGCTCGCGGCCGATGATGTGCTCCTGGCCGTGGCACGCGAGGCGCAGCGGCCCGCCAAACGGCGCCTGCGCCACGAACTGCAGCTCGACGCCCGGCAAAAAGCCCAATGCGGCGATGTACTGCAGCATCTCCGCGTCACGGGTGCGCACGCGGCTGATACGCAGCCTGGCGCCTGGCTGTTTGTTCACCAGGGGCTCATCGTCGACGCGCGGCATGACCCCCTCTTTCGAGGGGATCGGCTCGCCGTGGGGGCAGCGGGTGGGGTACCCCGCCAACGCATCCATTCGATCCTCCAGCGTGCTGTTCACCCCCAGCTCGAGCTGATCGGTGAGCTCGTGCGCCTCATCCCAGCCAAAGCCCATGACCCGCACCAAAAACACCTCGATCAACCGGTGGCGGCGGATGGCGGGCATCGCCTGGCGCTCCCCTTCAGCCGTCAACGACACCCCCTGATACAGCTCGTGCTCCACCAGGCCGTACTCCTTCAGGCGGCGCACCATGCGCGAAACCGCCTGGATCGACGCGTCCAGCGTTTCGGCCAGCGTCGAGAGCGACACAAAGCTGGCGCTGTCTTGCTGCAAACGATAGAGTTCGGCCAGGTAGTGTTGTTGCGCCTTGCTAACCATTTTTCAACCAGGGTGTAAATCAGATTGCATCAGCGGCGAATGCCGGATTCACCGCGGGCGCTTGACAGCCAGCGGCAATGCGCGGTAGTATAGGCCAATTGCGAATGATTTGCAACTACAACAAGCGCCTTGCGCCCGGATGGTCGTCATGGTCACACGAAAGTTGCTGGAAAACAGCCGTCAACAGCTCCAGGTCAGCGGCCTGCGCGCCACCGCACAGCGCACGCTGGTGTTGCGCGTTCTGGAAGACGCAGATGAACACCTGGACGCCGAGTCTATCTGGCTGCGGGCCCGGGAGACTGCCCCCGAGATCAGTCTGGCCACCGTCTACCGCACGCTGGCCAAACTCAAGGAAGCGGACCTGGTCTCAGCGCGCTACTTCGATCGGGACCACAAGCGCGAGGTCTACGCAGCGGTCAACCAGGAAGAACGCTTCTTCTTTACCTGCCGCAACTGCAAGACCGTGATCCAATTGCGCACGGCGCTGATCGCCCAGGCGCGCCGCCAATGGGAGCAAGAACTGGGCCTCGTGTTTTCCCAGGGCTGCATGTGCTTCGACGGCTACTGCGCCAACTGCGCGGCCGCGATGGGCGGCGGCAACGGCCACAACGGCCACAACGGCCACGCATCCGGCGGCCTGTAGCCGCCTTTGATCGATCGACGACGCGATGGGAGGGCACAGGCTGCCACCCGTGCCCTCCCGGCTGGACAATTGGGCTGCTGACGGTACCCAGGACGCTCACCGCGCGCGGCGGCTGCGCGCCCTGCACCTTCCCGCTTGTCCGTTGTCAGTCTAGCATGAACAGGTGGCATAGTCAATTTCATTCTTGCGAGGTTTAGAACAAACGATGCGAGTTCGCACACCGCTGATAGCGATTATCCTTCTGACGCTGCTGGCAGCTTGCTCAGCACCCGCCGCCCCCCAGCCCACCGCCACGCCGCCAACGCCCGCCGCCGATCTGAGCGGCATCAAGGACTTTCTGCTCGATCAGGCTGCCAGCCTCACGGCCAGCACAGGCGCGCTCAAGGCCGAAACTGACCGCTATTACGCGCTGGCCGAAGCCGCCGGCTTCGACTATCCCCGCCTCTGGCAAGAGCAACGCAGCGAGCTGATCCCCGTCATCGAAGCAGCGCGCGAGCTGTGGGTTCAGGCCAGCCCGCAATACGAGAAGATGGAGGGCATTGTCGCAGGCACACCCTCCCTGGCTGAGTTCGATGTCATTCTGGATGCCGGCCCCAGCGGCGAGGAGGATCCGGAAAACGCGGCCCCCGTCGATCTGAACCTGCCCGACGGCCGCGTGCTGGAGCGACCAGGCAATCTCTTTGGCGTAGTCGAGAGCACGCTGTGGGGCACCTTCCCGGCCTACAGCGCCGACGTGGCGGCCGACTGGAACCAAGACGGCGCCGTGGAGTTCGGCGAGACCCTGCCCGATGCAGCCGTGCTCAAAGCTGGCGCCGACGCCCTGGACAGCTACGCCAGCCAGCTTCAGACCGCGGCGCAGGAGTGGTCGCCCAGCACGTCCGATGCCTTCACCGCGCTGGTGGTCATGGTGCCCACCATGAGCGAGTATTTCGCCTCGTGGCGCGACTCGCGCTTCATCGCCGGCGAAGACTCGACCCAGCGCGATTTCGTGGCCATCTCCCGGCTGGCCGACATCCAGGATATCCTCGGCGGCCTGCAGATCGTCTACGGCCAGGTCCGCCCGCTGATCGACGGCGTGGACGCAGCGCAGGCTGCCCAGATCGAAAGCGGCCTTAGCAGTCTGAAAGCCTTTGTGGCGGATGTCCATCAGCAGGAGCAAGGCGGCCGGCGCTACACGGCCGAGGAAGCCGACCTGTTGGGCGCCGAGGCGCAGAACCGCGCAACGGCTGTCACCGGCCAGATCGCCCAGGTCGCGGCCCAGCTTGGCGTCGTGATCGAGGAGTAACCATGCTCAATCTCGTGGGCGCGATGCGCCGTTTCAGTGCAGCGAACGCCTGGACTGTGCTCTCCCTGATGGTGATCGGATGCCTGGCGCTGGGCTGGGCGGCGCCGGCGCAGGCGCAAGATGCGCCGGGCCAGGCCGCCGAAACGCTGCGCTCGCTGCTGGTCCAGGCTCAGCTTGCCATGAGCGACGATCCGGCCGCGGCCGGCGAGATGGTGCAGACGGCCGCCGTCCTCTACCAGGACGCACTGGCGCCCACGCTGAGCGCAGCCGCCCCGCAGGCCGCCCAACGGGCGGCCGCGGGGCTGGCCGAGGCCGCCGAGGCCGCCGCGGCCAGCGATCCGATACACCTGGCCGCCGCGCGCGCCCAGGTCTGGACCGCCCTGCTGGACGGCGCCATGTCCGTGGTGCAGGAAGCCATCGCGACCGGCCGCGGCGACCAGGCGCAGAGCTGGCTGTTGGTGCGCGAGTTCCGCCAGGCCACCCGCTTCTCGCGGCCCAGCGCCGATGCGGCCGTAGTCGTGGCCGGCTTTGCCGGCGGCCAGATCGAAGCCGGCGCGGCCATGCAGGCGGTGCAGGCCGATCTGCTCGACACCTACCAGACCCGCCTGAACCAGGCGCTGGACACGGCGGCCGTGGCCCAGGGGCAGGGTTTTGGCGCGCGCAGCGCCGAAGCGGCTACCCTGGCCGAGGGCTACTTCGCGCTCCTGATCCCCGCGCTGGTGGAGCAACGCGGCCCTGAGCAGGCTGAGGCGGCCACACGATCCTTTGCCGAGCTGCGCGCGGCGGCCGTGGCGGGCCAGCCGCTGGACGCTCCGCTGGCTCAGGTGCGCGCGGCGCTGCAAGGCTTTCGCGCCGCGCCGCTCAGCCCGACCGAACAAACGCGCCGCGCTGGCCAGATGCTGCGTTTCCTCAGCCTGGTGCCGGTGGAGTATGGCCGGGGGGTGCGCAATGGCCAGGTGGCCATCGATCTCGAGATTCGCGAGGCCATCACCTTTGCCGACGGCGCCGCGGCCGCATTCGCCGATCTCGAGCCGCAACTGGCCAGCGCCCAGCCGGCCCAGGCCGCTGATGCGGCCGCCCGCTTTGCCGCCCTGCAGCGCGACCTGGCCGCGGCCGGCGCTGGCGGGGCCGTCGCCGACCCGGCCGCGGTGCGCCGCCAGGCCAACGAGCTGACTGCCATCTTGCGCGAGGTCATGCCGGACAGTTGGCAGCGGCCGGACAGCAACGCCGACTTCGATGTCATCGGCGCGGCGCTGGATCAGATGGAGCGCGCGGTGGCCGCTGGCGAATACACCCTCGCCGAGTCGGCCCGTCTGGAAGCCTATGCGATCCTGGAGAGCGGGCCAGAAGCGAAGCTGGTGGCCTTTGCGCCGCAGCATGTGACGCCCATCGAAGAGCTGTTCTGGTACGGCCAGGGTGAGCAGCCTGGGCTGGCCTTTCTCATCAAGCACGGCGCCAGCCGGTCAGAGATCGCCGCTACCCGCCAGGCGCTGGATGCCCGCCTGGCCGCCGCCAGCGAGGCCATCGGCGGCGACAGCGCGCCGGCAGTTGTGGCGACCAACGCCGCCATCATCGTCTTCCGCGAAGGGCTGGAGGCGGTGGTGATCCTGGCGGCCCTGATGGCCAGCATGGTCGGCGCCAAGCGCATCTATCGCCGGCCCATGGCCGCAGGGGTGCTGCTGGCCCTGCTGGCCACAGCAGTCACCTTCTGGCTGGCCCAGCAGGTGCTGACCAGCTTCAGCCGCTACGGCGAAAAGCTGGAGGCTGTGGTCTCGCTGGTAGCCATCGGCGTTCTGCTGCTGATCACCAACTGGTTCTTCCACCAGGTGTACTGGAAGGATCACCTGGCCAACTTCCATGCCCAGAAAAAGGCGCTGCTGGGCAGCGTCGGCGCCGGCCAGCTTCTGGGCTTCGTCTTGCTCGGCTTCTCCAGCGTCTACCGCGAGGGCTTCGAGACCGTGCTCTTCTTGCAGGCGCTGGTGCTGGAAAGCAGCCTGTGGACGGTGGTCGAGGGCGTGGCGATCGGCATTCTGGCGGTGCTGGCGGTCGGCGTGATCACCTTCAAGTTCCAGTCGCGGCTGCCGTACAAGAAGATGCTGGTTTGGACGGGCGTTCTGATCGGCGCGGTGCTGCTGATGATGGTGGGCAACACCGTCCACGCCATGCAGGTGGTCGGCTGGCTGCCGACGCACCCCATCCGCTGGCTGACGCTGCCCTATTGGACCGGCATGTGGTTCGGCCTCTATCCGACGTGGGAAGGCATCACGGCCCAACTGGCGGCGCTGGTGTTTGTCCTGGGCAGCTATTTCCTGGCCGAGCGCCAGCGCGGCGGGCGGCGCAAGAAAGACGCCCGCCCCAGCCGCGAAAAGGCGCCGGCGGCGCAGGCGCCGCCGACGCCGCACGCGCTGCCCGCCGAGTCCCCTGCGACCGCCGAGCTCGCGGTTCAACGCGCGTTGGATTGACAACCCGAGACTTCAGACTGCGGATCGAGCAGTTAGCGCAGCCGCCAGACCTGCGCCTCATAGGGCCGCAGGCTGGCCGCCTCCGCCCCCTCGGCCGGGTAGTTGCCGATCAGCAGCTCGCTGCCGGCAAGGCTGACGCCGGCCGGCAGCTCAAGGGCCAGCGGCTCGGCTGAGAAGTTCAGCAGCACCAGCAGGCGGTCGTCGCCCAGGGTGCGTGTGAAGGCGTAGAGCTGCGGGTGCTCCGGCAGCAGAAGCTCATAGCGGCCATAGACGATCACCGGGTTCGCCTTGCGCAGGTCGATCAGCCGGCGATAGTAGTAGAAGATCGAATCGGGGTCGGCCAGCGCCTGCGCGGCGTTGATGGTCAGATAGTTGGGGTTGACCTGGATCCAGGGCTGCCCGCTGGTGAAGCCGGCATTGGGGCTGGCGTCCCACTGCATGGGGGTGCGCGCGTTGTCCCGGCTCTTGGCATGGATGCTGGCCAGAGCCGTCGCCGGGGCGACGCCGCGCTCGGTCACCATCTCGCGATAGGCGTTGAGGGTCTCGATGTCGCGGTAGTCGTCGATGGAGGGGAAGCTGACGTTGGTCATGCCCAGCTCCTCCCCCTGGTAGATGTAGGGCGTGCCCTGCAACAAATGCGTCAAGGTGGCCAGCAGCTTGGCCGACTGCACGCGGTAGACGCCGTCGTCGCCGAAGCGGGAGAGCGCGCGCGGCTGGTCGTGGTTGCTGAGGTAGACGCTGTTCCAGCCGCGGTCGGCCAGCCCCTGCTGCCAGCGGGTCATCACCTCTTTCAGCGCCAGCAGCGACCAAGGCCTGAGCTCCCACTTGCTGGCGCCGCCGTCCAGCCCCATGTGCTCGAACTGGAAGACCATGCTCAGCACGCCGTCCTCCTCATCGGTCAGCTCGCCGGCCTGCTGGGGGCCGATGCCAGGGGTCTCGCCCACGGTGAGCACGTCGTAGCCGGCCAGCGCCTCCCGCTTCATCTCATGCAAAAACTCCAGCAGCCGCGGGCCATAGAGGAAATGCTGCCCGCCATAGGCATAGCGCTGCCCAGGCGCAGCCGGCGCATCAGGCAACCCCGGCGCCTTGGAGATCATGTTGATCACATCCATGCGGAAGCCGTCGATCCCCTTGTCCAGCCACCAGCGCATCATCTGAAAGACCTCGGCGCGCACCTGCGGGTTCTCCCAGTTCAGGTCGGGCTGCTTGCGCGAAAAGAGGTGCAGGTAGTACTCGCCGGTGGCCTCGTCGAGCTGCCAGGCGGAGCCGCTGAAGTGCGACTCCCAGTTGTTGGGCTCGCGCCCTTCCTTGCCCGGCCGCCAAATGTAGTAGTCGCGGCAGGGATTGTCTCTGGACTGGCGCGCCTCGACGAACCAACGATGTTCGTCCGAGGTATGGTTGACCACCAGGTCCATCACCAGCTTGATGCCGCGGGCGTGCAGGCCGGCCAGCAGCTCATCCCAGTCGGCCAGCGTGCCGAACTCGTCCATGATGGCCTGGTAATCGCTGATGTCATAGCCGTTGTCGTCGTTGGGCGATTGATAGACCGGCGAGAGCCAGACCACGTCGACGCCCAGCGCCTGGAGATAGTCCAGCTTGCCGATGATCCCGCGCAGATCCCCCACGCCATCGCCGTTGCTGTCGCAAAAGCTGCGCGGATAGATCTGATAGACGACGCTTTCCTTCCACCAAATGCGTTGCATGACCGTTGTGCTCCTTGTGGTTGTGTTCAAAACATAGCCGAGCGGGCGCTTTTGGGCTGGCTGCGGCCGGCGGGTTGAGGCGCCGGTCGCTCAGCCGCTCCCGACTGCGCCCTCGATCTGGTCCGCCGCGGTCTGCACGCCGCCCAGCGCGGCCAGCTCCGCCTGCCAGTCGGCCGCGACCTGGCGCAGGCCAGCGCTTTCCAGCAGTTGCCGCGCAAACCAGCGGGCGGACGACGGGGTGAAGTTGGCCGGCTGCACGCCATAGCCGACCCCGGCCTGGGTGATGCGGCCGGCCTGGGGCTGCTGATCGCCGGCGTGGGGCACGGCCACCTGGGGCAGGCCGTGGCGCAG
>Ga0209200_1002019_pt1 | contig 19497 bp, 18 predicted proteins | sample AD_UKC033_MetaG_FD_184406 | JGI IMG/M metagenome (GOLD analysis project Ga0209200, IMG submission 184406) | Active sludge microbial communities of municipal wastewater-treating anaerobic digesters from USA - AD_UKC033_MetaG (SPAdes) (version 2) | ecosystem: Engineered > Bioreactor > Anaerobic >...
TGAATGGATAGAAAAGATTTGGGGTCGTAGTTAAGTCGGTTATAACGCCGGCCTGTCACGCCGGAGGCCGTGGGTTCGAGTCCCATCGACCCCGCCAGTAAATACAGGGGGTCAGCGATAGAAAGCTGACCCCTTTTTCTTTGCAATTTTTAAATTCCAATGCCATTTTCAACCCCCGGACAAATAAAAAGGCCGCCCCGAAGGACGGCACTGTCTATTCCACTGAAATTTCACCTGGAAAATCTGTTCAAATCATGATCATCATTCCAAATGATTAACCTCCGGTGGAGAAATGAACGACCCCACGTCCGTCAGCTTCCCGTGCCGCGTGAGTTCGGGCTTCTCGTAATCTTTTTTTATTTTGTTACCTTTCTTCGTCTCTTTTTTCATTTTCCCCCTCCCTGGTAAAGGACGTTTCCTGTTCCGGTTATGACGGTGAGAATTTACCTATGACACTTGTCAGCTTTTGATGGCCCGTCAGCGCGGGCTTCTCGTAGGTTTTTTTCTCCTCTTTTTTTTCTTTCCGTTCCTCTTTCTTCATGGCCCCTCCTACACGGTAAAAATGAATGTGGGGAAAATTTTAAGAAAAAGTTTCCAGCCTGTCAAGAAATATCAAAATGTTATGCTGTCGGTGAAGCAGAAAGACCGGCTCCGAAGGTACTGATCAGGCCTCCGGTGATCCTTTTGAGGGTATGCTCCACCCATCGGGCGGAAAGAATGACCGCGGCGAGGCTTTCAATGCTGTGCCTCTTCGATTTCATGGCCTCTCCTTCATCCCGCTCTTTTCGTCGACGTGAGCCGGCTAAAAAAAAGTAGAAATTGGTTCCGAATGCTGTTAACTAAAAGGTACATATCGGCTTGGCTTTCCGTTTTTCCAAAGCGACCGCTTTTTCCCTGCTCACCGGTACAGAAAGATTTTTCAGACAGCGGCGTTTCAATTTATCACGCTGAAAACCACGGCATTCTCATTCCAGTCAAAAAGGAGGTTGTCATGAAAGGATCTGAACTTCGATCATTCAGGTTTGTCATCATGTTCGCGGCGGTTTTGCTTGTTTCAGGAACCCTGGCAATTCAGTCGGCGGCGGCGAAAACAACGATCAAGTTCAATGACCGAAGCTGGGACAGCATCCAGGTGCACAACCGGATTGCCGGCTTCATCATCGAACACGGCTACGGTTATGATGTGGATTATGTTCCGGGAGAGACCGTCTCGCTCCTCACGGCACTTCAGCGGGGGGACTCGGACGTGGAGATGGAGTCGTGGACGGAGAACACCCAGGAACTCTTTGACAAGGGGCTCAAGGAAGGAACCATCATCGACCTGGGGCCCAACTACCGGGACAACTGGCAGGGCTGGCTGGTGCCCACATTTGTCATCAAGGGCGATGAAAAACGGGGTATCAAGCCCATGGCTCCCGGCCTCAAGTCTGTCCATGACCTGCCAACGTACTGGGAAGTCTTCAAGGATCCGGAAGAGCCGACGAAGGGCCGTTTCTACAACTCCATTCCCGGCTGGGGTGTTACCGCAATTAATTCACAGAAATTGAAGGCCTACGGCCTGGATAAATATTTTACGGATTTTATCCCGGGATCGGACGCCGCCCTCGCCGGTTCGATGACGGCGGCCGTCAAACGGGGAAAGCCATGGGTCGGTTACTACTGGGCGCCTTCATGGATTCTGGGGAAGCTCGACATGACGGCCCTCAAGGAACCCCCCTTCGACAAGGAGATCTGGAACACGACGAAGGCCTGTGCCTTTCAGCCCGTCCAGGTACACATTTTCGTGAACGCGAAACTGCCCGGGAAAGCGCCCGAGGTGATCGAATTTTTGAAGAAATACGAAACCACGACGGCTCTGAACAACGAGATTCTCGCCCACATGCAGGATACCAGGGGCATGCCTGAAGACGGCGCCCTGTGGTTCCTGAAAAATAAAAAAGAACTCTGGACCGGGTGGGTACCCGCGGATGTCGCCGGAAAGGTCGAGGCGGCCCTGAAATGAAGGGGTGCAGACTGGAAGCAGGCCGGTTTTACTCGAAGACGGATACCCCTATCATCAGGAGAGTTTCTGTCAGCCCGTAATCTCGTCCTGATTCCACTTTAGCGATCCTGTTTTTCTAAATCACCACCGGAGTTTTCGTCTTCAAGGCGCGGTTTGGCAGTCAACGAAAGAACCTCGGAACGAGAAGGGGTGTTCTTCTCTTTTAATCCAGGTACGTTTTACCGAGACGCTTTTCCAGTTCCGGCTCTTCGATGAGCTTGAATTCCAGGATGCTGCAGCCCATGAAGGCCGGCGTAAAAACAAACAGAAGGGACGGAGACCCTGCAAGAAAAGCGATCCCGAAGAGGATGAGAAACACCCCCGACAGCATCGGGTTTCTGACGTACCGGTAGGGACCGGTGTCGACAAGTGCCGGCGGGGGACTGATCGGGACGGGTGTTCCTTTCGCTTTCGCGAAATGAAGCACCGACCAAAACCACAAAAGGGAACCAGCCCCGAGAAGGGGCAGGGAAACCACGCCATTCCAAGGATAGTGAAGAGGGAAGGAAAGACCGAAGTACGCGTCTACCTTCAGCGCGAGCCATACCGGAAGCGCGACAAGAACGAGGAAAAACGTGGCGAAGACCGGCGTAAGAAGCATCCGGACGTGCTTTTTCCCGGTCGCAATCCGGTGAATAAAGTCAACGATCGCCTTCATATCCTTTCTGCCTGGTTTTGGGCCTTGTCGAGGATATACCGATAGGGTCCGAAAGGCAATCCCTGGGAAAGAGTCCGTTGCGGGGCATATCGACCCTGTGCCCGCTTTTGCGCCATACCCGGGGCGTTGAGGGCGCTTCCTGAAGCGGCCCAATGGATCACTCTATCTGAAACTTACGAGCAATTCGTCCAGGAACTCGAACACGGCCCGGTTAAATTCGACGGGATTGTCGGTATGAACCGGATGGGCGGCCCGGGGTATTTCTCTGAACCGGCCCTGGGGGATGGCGGCGCTCATTTCCCTGGCAACCTTTTTGTCCATGACCCGGCTCTCTTCGCCCCGGATGACAAGGGAAGGACACCGGATGTTCCCGAGGCAGGGCCTTAGATCGTATGCATCGAAGTGGAAGAGGACTTCCCGGTCGAACCGGGTACGGTATCTGCCGTCGTTCCCCTGCGCCAGGGAAGAGGAGGCGATCCGGTAGAGGGTGTCCCCGTCCGCATAGGGGCTGTTCTGCCGGGTTTCGTCGACATATTCATCGATCGATTCGTAGTGGGCCGGCAGTTTTTCATAGAGGTTGAGGAGATACTTCCTGTTCCATTCCGGCGGGCGGGGCTCGATGTCGCAGTGAATGAGGCCGGATACCCTGTCAGGTCGCAGCGAGGCGTAGCGTGTGCCGTGCAGGGCTCCCATGGAGTGTCCCATGAGGATGACCCCGTTCAGCCGGAGGCTGTCGACGAGCCTGTCCAGATCGGCGACATAATCATCGCAGCGGTAAGCCGGCGGCACGACCCAATCGCTCAAACCGTGGCCTCTCTGGTCCAGGGCGATGATTCTCAGGCGGTCCGACGCCTCCCACGAGAAGAGATCCCAGACATGAGCCGTGTCCCCGATGCCATGAAGGAGAACCATGGCAGGGGTCTTATCGCTTCCCCACTCCAGATAGTGAAGCCGCCGGTTGCCGGCGCCGATGAACCTGTCTTCAGGCTGTTTCCTCATAATCAAGATACCCGGCAGGTGGTCAGTCAGAACCCGGAAAAAATATCATCTCCCGACGACACTTATCAAGAGCATTATTTCATCATATCCATGCCGTGGGAGCATTCCTTCCGGCCGTTTTGCCGCGGCGTCCGGGGCTTGATGCGGGCATGCCCTATCCCCGGATCTTTCAGGTGCCGGTAAAGCGTCGCCCGGAACTCATGGCCGCCACTCCAGCTGATATTTTTTCCCGGGTTATCGGCACAAATTTTCCCCATCCATAAAAGGTCTCACATCCTGTTCCAACCTGCCGCAGGCCTTGAAGATATTTCCGGTTTTTTGCGTTGACTTTTTTGCCGGCATCATTAATACTGTAGGAAAGATGTGTTTAACATATTCATATCACTTGTAAAATCACTTCCGGGGTTTTTCCGGCATCGTAGACCTCTCCTGACGGGGAGCGCGAAAACAGCGTTAACGAAAACAATTCTTCTGCCGCTGAGCCAGTGCCGCTTTGGCCTCTGGTTGGTGAACTTTCTTTCAAAAAAAGGAGCGTGGGAAGAAAATGACGCTTAACAAATTAAAGACTCGCTTTCAAGTTCCTGCTTTCCTGGCGGCCGCACTGTTCGTCATTGTCGGGTGCGGCGGCGGCGGCGGTTCGGAAACAGCAACCCCTTCTTCGGACACGGGCACCGTTTCCGAGGTTGCGGTGAAAGTCTCCCTGCCTGAAAACATCGATGTCGGCACACTTAAGGCCTTTACCAGCCTGGGCGGGACCGATGTTTCCACTGAGGGGGAGGTCACCGTGAAAGGTCCAGGCACTAACCCGTTTTTGGTGATTGTAAAAAGCGGCGATACACCGGTTGCCATGTCACTGGTGCTGCCCGACCGCGATGACAACGAGTTGTCCTGTCTCGACACGACTGTTGCATTGCTGCTGTTTCGAACCGGCTTGACCGCAGCGCCGGATAGGTTCATGGGAGACCTTGTCGATGAGATCAAAGGGATCCCCGCGGTCAATGACATGGCCCGGGCAATCTGCACCGCCCTCGAATCGGACATCAAGGCCGTTGTAGAGCCCGATAGGGCGCTCGGGAGCTTCCTATTTGCCGCTGAGGAAGCTGTTCGGGATCATTTGTTGCTTTTGAGCGGAACTTCACCGTCCTGAAATCGCATCAGACCGGTGGAGAAACCCGTCCCGGCTTGTGTGGCCATGAGGACAATGTGGCCCGCTTTTTGTGGGTGTCGAGGTTTATCACGGACAGGGGAAGGAGAAAGGCTCATGGGTTCCCTTTTGCGTGCATTTTTCATTGTCGTGCTCTTCATCGGCTTGAGCGGCCACGCCCATGCCGGCATGTATATCGAACCGCCGAGTCCTGAACCGTCGCTGATGACGGTTGAACCGGCGTTTTACGACGATTACGGCGACGGGGACCAGAGCTTCAGTGAACGTCATTATAATTTCATTAAGATCACAAACAAAGCACGACGTTTTCTGGGCGTTTATATCGATCGGGTGTATCCCCCCGGTACCGTCATTGAAATCGACAACGGCCCCAACGATTATATAATCAATCCCGCGGAGGCCAGCCTTTCCATAGAAAACCTGGGATCATGGGTTTCTTGTTTTGTTGGACAGCCAGTGGACTACACGTACGAGTCCCGCGCCTACACACTGCCTATTCCGGATGACCTCGACCCGGGGGAGAAAGTCGTTTACCGAACGAAGCTGTTTGGTTTTTCGCTGCTGCAGCAGCCCTTCGATTATCTCGGAAGCAACGCTCCTCCATATGCTTCGAGAATGATCGAATCTTCTGTATACTCGTTTCTGCTTTCCGCAAGTCCGATTATCCAACTCGCAACGGGAATCAAAATAGAAGGAACCCTGAAAACCACCATCCTGAAGCTGCTTTTGGAAAGCGCGGCCAAGTGGTGGAATATGGTTAAACAGGATGACTATCACAAAGTAGTCTGGGATTTAATGAAATATATGTTTTCAGAAAAGGCCATACTGAATGTATTCAAAGAAAAGTCCGGTGAAGAAGAGCCAGAGAATTTGATGAACGGTTTGGTCAACATTGTCGAAGGATGGAATTTTGTGGGCGCAGTCGTTGATTTGGGTGATATATCTTATGATCTGACCCATCTGGCCTGGGAGGATGACTATGTGATTCGTGTCGTGGCGCCACAGATCACGGAAATCATCCCCGACGAGGGCGAATCCGGTGATATCGTGGCTGTCTACGGCAAGGGCTTCGATCCCGAGGAACCATCAAATAATAAAGTGTTTTTCAGCAAACTAAACGAATTCGAAACACTGATTCCGGCCTCTCTGAAGGGGGACCTGGTCAACACGGAAAATATAACCGAGGATTGTCTGTATGTTGTGCTGCCGGCCGGGTTCGTCCCAGGGCCCGTTGAGGTGCAGGTGGACATGCTGACCAGCAATCGGGTGAGCTTTGCCGATGACTTCGAGACCACGATAAAGATCACGGATCCCCGGAACGGCGACCACCTGGCAGGAGAGGTTTACACGGTAGAGGTCAGATTATATGACCTTCCAGAGAACTTCCCGGACCCGCCTGCGATTGTCCGGTTCTATGTCGACGAAACCTTACAGGAGGATCAAACCGTAAGGACCGGCGTCGTCACATTCACACTGGACATGTCCCTGCTCAGTTTTGAAGCTCACACCCTCAAGGTGGAGGCGGAATTTCCCGGCGGGTATGTGATCAGCGATGCAATCACCGTAACCCGGCTGAAGGACTTAAGCGTATTTCACTACGCCACAATGCGGATCCGCCACGAGGGGCATTTTCAAAAAGTGAACAGGGAAGGAGAAACGTATGGCGATATTTACTCCAAGAGAGACTGGGAGTATACTCCCGGAACAACCACGTACGAGAACAGTTTCAGCAGTTTCCAGGGAACCCGTTTCGAAATCTACTGGGGAATAGGGATAAGTTCGCCGCCGGGAACGATAACCGGCCATATCGGCGCAGTCCTCAGCAGCCTCACCGGTGGCTGCCAGACGTTGACATCCTTTGACTTCGGCACCCGAAGCGAGACCGCCGTAAACGATGCACGCCCGTCGGATATATCTACATTCGAGAGACGGATACAGGGAGGAAACGTCCCATTAGTCAAGTGGGATGATGTCAACGGGTATCTTGAGTACAAGGTCACCGGACAAGATGTGTGTAAATGCCTCACGGAAATACCCACATGGCTCAGAACCTACCCCGACAATCCCGGTGAAAAACTGGTGGGCATTGACTGTCATGAGGACAGTTACTTAATCATACGATTTTTGAAAACGAGATACTCAGGGCCGCAGTGATATGGCCGAAGGAAAGGCAAGGCTCCCCCGGCGATGGAGGGAAGCCGCTTCCCCGCAGCTTAGTGTAGCTGATGTAAACGAAATATTTGACGGGAAAATAGCGATACGGATGCAACGGGTGCCCTTTCACCTGACCTGATCGTTCGGTTATCGACCCAGGGGGCAGCAGGATGATGAGATTCGTTTCCCTGACCGCCGTGACATTGCTGGTCATGTCATTTTGCGGCTGTGCCGTGGACCAGAGAATAGGCCTGACATACACGCCTTTTCTGAACGCGGCAGGCGGTCGCGGCGCCCTTCAAATCGAGCGTCCCGATATCGCCTCCGTTCAGAAAAACGAAAAAGGTCAGTACGTCATCGGAACGGTGACAAACGCACTGGGAGCGAAAATCGGCGACACTGTCACCAATGACTTTCCGGGAGACTGGCTCGCCCTGGCGCTGAAAACGGAACTGGAGGGTTCGGGATATCGCGTGATTCTCGTGGAGCACCTGCAGGGCTCGTCGACGAAGGCACTGAAAGTATCCGTCGACAGGCTGTGGGTCGACCAGGTACGGACTTTCGCCACCAACGGCGCGGAGGCGGTATTGAGCTTGAATATCACGGTCATGAAATACGGCCGGTTCGTGGATCTCATACCTGTAAGCGAGAAGGCGACGCTTCGCGCATACCATGGCGGCACGGCCCGTCAGAAGGAACAGGCGCTGCAGATGGCGATTCAAGCCTCGATGCGTCAAGCCGTTCCAAAGATTATCAGGTCCCTGGAGTAGAAAATGAGAAAAGGCCTGTTTATCATTCTCACCACATTTTTCCTCTTTGGCTGCGGGCCTATCGCCGGCGATATCAACACTTACGACGGAACGGGTCTTCGAGCTTCCGACGTCCGGTACACCAAGAGCACCGACAGCGCACCTCCTTACACATCGATCGACGTCTCCTCATCTCCGACCCCAAATTGGAAACCCGCTCTCCAACCGGCCGATTTTGCCATTGACCCGCAATTCAGCTATCATGCCGTGGTGATCGGGATCAACGACTACACCCGGATTCCAAGGCTGACCACGGCCTGTTCCGATGCCACGGCCGTCGCGAAGACCCTCGAGGACGATTACGGTTTTTCCGTCAGGCTGCTGCTGAACGCGACGCGGGCGGACATTCTCCGCAGCCTCACGGCATTCAGAAATTGCGGTCCTGACGACAGCGTCCTCGTGTATTACGCCGGCCACGGGTGGCTCGACAGCCGCGGAGACGAGGGTTACTGGCTGCCCATTGACAGCGATGCGCAGGACCGGGTCAACTGGCTTGCCAACGCCACGATTTCCACCGAGCTTCGCGCCTCGAACGCGAGACACGTTCTGGTGGTCGCTGACAGCTGCTACTCGGGAAAGCTCACCCGGGGATTGAGAGTCGTCACGGACGAGCCCGGTTACTATGAAAAGCTCGCGCAACGCAAGGCCCGCGTCGCCATTTCATCGGGCGGGCTTGAACCGGTGATCGACTCGGGGGGCAAAGACGGGCACTCGGTCTTCGCGTCCGCCTTTCTCGATGCGCTCCGGGACAACCCCTCCACCCTGGATGCCCTGTCGCTCTTCACCCGGATCAGGCAGAGTGTCGGCTGGAACGCCGACCAGATGCCGGAGTACGGCGTCATCCACAAGACAGGGCACGACGGGGGGGATTTCATCTTTCAGCGAGTCCGGCGCTGAAGATAAAATGAATGGAACAATCCGGCGTCTTGCCGGTTATGAATAAGAAACCTTCCGAAGAGACGGCCCGGTTAGCCCCGGAAGGGGAGATTGAGGCATGAACGAAGAATCCTCGCAACGGCCCATTTTCAGGACACTCCTTTGGGCAGGGTGCCTGTCGCTGGCCCTGTCTTTGGTCCTGGCGCTCGGCGCCGGTGAGGCGGGCGCCGATATCTATCAGTACAGGGACAAGGACGGCCACTGGGTCTTCACGGACGTTCCCCCGGCCGGTGTCGGGGAGGTCGAGGTCATCAGGGACGGACGATCTTCACGGTCGCCCCTCTTCCGGGACGTAGCAAAGGAACTGACGGAAAAATTCCCGCCGAAGAGCGCGGTGGAGGCGGCTTCGCTCGCCACCGTGACCATCCGGACGGTTCTGGGGCTGGGATCGGGGTTTTTTGTCAGCGAGGACGGCTATATTCTGACGAACAGGCACGTGTTGAGGGGGGACGAAAGCCAGATCAGGAAAACGGAAGAATTCATCGCCCGGGTGGACGACAGGATAGAGGAAGACGAAGCGGCCATGGCCAACGCGGAAAATCAGTTGAAGCGGATGAAAAGCGACTTGGACGATTACAGGGCCTACATCGACGGCATCAAAAACCCGCGCGCCCGCGCGGAGGCCATGGAAAAATACAAAAGCCAGGCCGCCGAATACAATTACTACGACGAGCAGTTCAGAAAGCGAAAGCGGGAATTCGAAGAGAAAAAATCGGAATACCGGCGCGAGAAGGGTGACTTTAGCAGGAAAGCCAGGATGGCCGAGTTCGAGGAACGGTTTACGGTCGTGCTGAAAGACAAAACGGAGATCGAGGCGAGCCTGGTCGCCGTCAGCGAAGATCACGACCTGGCGCTTCTCAAGACAGACGGCTGCAGGACACCTTACATTCAGCCGGGCGAACCGGGCGGGATCATCCAGGGGATGCGGGTTTTTGCCATCGGGAGCCCCCTGGGCGTGAGCGATTCCGTCTCTTCGGGCATCGTATCCGGCTACGACGATGCCTACATCCGGACGGACGCCAAGATATACCTTGGAAACAGCGGGGGTCCGCTCATTACCACCGATGGAAAAGTCATCGGGATCAACACCCTGAAACTGATCACCCAGAAATTCGAGGGAATGGGGTTTGCCATTCCCCTGGGCCTGGCCTTTCGGGAGTTCAGCACCTATCTGAAAACAAACCCCTGGCAGTAAGCTGAATATTCCTCAGGAATACCCGCCGCCGGAGTTAAGTCTGATCAACTCTTCTCGATAAATTCGAACGGATTTTCCTTTTTGAAAATCCATGCTGCAGGCTGCTTGAGGTCGCCGCCTGAAAGGCGTATTCTTAACCGGTGATTTCGCGGCGGAATCCTTCAGGGCGGCGGAACCGTTTCTCGGAGACGAAAGGGTTTTCAGGGGGCAGGGTAAAGAGATTTTGCAATACAATGGACTTTGTGATAGGAATTTACGCCTGTTTATCTGGTGAACACGGGAAGGAGGTCTGTTTCCCATGGTATTGTCCGACGGCAAGGAAGTGTGCAGGGTTTGCGGCAAGAGGGTATCCGTGGTTCTGTGCGACGGATGCGAGATTCCCCTTTGCGACAGGTGCCGGAAATTCGAACTCTGGGGGTACGGGTGCGGTCACGTGGACGGCAAAGCCTACTGCCATGTCTGCTACGACGACATTAACGTGAATATTTACGGGGGGAAAAGGCCTTAAGGCGATCGTCATGAAATACGAGGGCATGATCATCCGGCCCCCGAGCGAGGCAGACAGCCTCCTTCTCCAGGTGACGGTGGGCTGTTCACACAACCGTTGCATCTTCTGCCCCAGCTTCAAGGACAAGCGCTTCCGCATCAAGGAATACCCGGAAATAGAGGAGGACATTCTCGAGGCCTCGCGGTACGGGGTCATCGAGAGGGTTTTTCTCTGCGACGGGGACGCCCTCATCATCCCCCAGCGGAAACTGGTGCCCGTTCTCGAGTCCATCGCCGGGAACATCCGCGGCGTGAAGCGGATCGCCACGTACGGCAACGCCAGGAGCGTCCTTCGCAAGACGCCGGAGGAGCTGCGGGAATTGCGGGCCCTGGGGCTTTCGCTGGTTTATCTCGGCCTGGAGTCGGGAAACGAAGAGCTTCTCCGGTGGATGAAAAAAGGCGTGGGGCCCGACGAGATGATCGAGGCGGCACGGCGTGTCCGGGAAGCGGGCATGGATCTTTCCGTGACCGTTCTTCTGGGCATCGGGGGGAGGGAGAAAAGTGCCGTCCACGGGTCGGACACGGCGAAAGTCCTCTCGGAAATGGACCCCCGTTACGTCGGCGCCCTCACCGTCATGATCGTCCCCGGGACGCCGCTCCACGACCTGTATCGGGAGGGGCGGTTTCAGCTGCCTGACACCTTCGGGTTCCTCCGGGAACTCGGCGCCATGATCGGCCAGTCCCGTTTCACCCGGTGCTATTTCACGGCAAACCACGCTTCCAATTATCTTCCCCTCCGCGTCAGGCTTCCGGAACAGAAAGAGGAAGCGGTCCGCCTGATCCGCCGGGTCGTGGAAGAGAGAAACCAGAGCGTGTTGAGGCCGGAATTTCTCCGGGCTCTTTGAGGAGGCGGAAAAACTGAAAAAGATCCGTTCATTCTGGAAACACTGGCTCGAGTCTGAAGGGGAAGACCCGGAAGACCCCGAGGGGTCCGGCCGGAAGATCCTGGCGGCCGTCGAAGCGGGACGAAAAAAGGGCGTCATCGACGGGAAATCGGCGGAGATGATCGTCAACATCCTCGATCTGCGGGACACCGTGGCCCGGGAAGTCATGGTGCCCAGGACGGAAGTGATCGCCGTGAGCACCGAGGCCTCTATCGAGGACGTCGTCGCCGCCGTCATGAAGCACGGCAACAGCCGGATGCCCGTGTACGAGGGAAGCGTCGACAACATCATAGGCATTCTGAACGTGAAGGACCTCTTCGGCCTCTGGCCCGTAAAGCCCGAAAACTGGGACGTCACGGCCATCATGCGGGAGGCCTATTACATCCCGGAAACGAAAAACGTTCACCAGCTCCTGCACGAGCTCAAGGAAAAGAAAAGCCACATGGCCGTCGTTATCGACGAGTACGGGGGAACGTCGGGCATCGTCACGCTGGAAGACCTGATCGAGGAAATTGTCGGTGAGATCCATGACGAACACGATGAAGAGGAGGACCCCTTCACCGTCCTGCCCGACGGCGATGTCCTCGTGGACAGCCGGGTGGACATCGAGGACTTCGAGGAACATTTCCATGTCAGGTCCCCGGAGGGGAAGTTCGAGACGCTGGGTGGGATGATTCTTCACATCACGAAGAAAATTCCCGTGCCCGGTGAGGTCGTCCCTTTCGGAAACCTGGAAATGGTCATAGAGTCGGCGAACGAGAGAAGCATCCAGAAAGTCCGGGTTCGGCGGGTCGAAGGGCCCGCCGGTGCCGGCGATCTGAACTGGAAAGAACAGGCCTGAGCAGGCTCGAAGCGGGATGACCATGGACCGAAAAGACCTCGGCCTGTCTCTTTTTTCCGGGACGCTTCTCTTCTTTTCCTTCCCAAAGTTCGGCTTCGGCTGGCTCATCTGGTTCGCCCTTATCCCTCTTTTTTTTGCCCTCAGGAAAAAATCGGTACGGGAAGGTTTCCTTCTCGGGGGCATCGCCGGTGTCGCGTGGAACCTCGGTCTCCTCTACTGGGTGGCCGAGGCCGTCATACGTTATGGAAACCTGTCCTTCGCGGCGGGATGGTCCGTTCTTCTCCTTCTCGTCATCTACATGAGTCTTTACGTGGCCGTTTTTTCCGCCTTCCTCTGCCATTTCACGGGGAGAGGCTTCCCGGAGATTGTCACCGCGCCCTTCCTCTGGACGACTCTGGAATACGGAAAATCGCACCTTCTCACCGGGTTCCCCTGGGGCAACCTGGGGACCGCTCTCCACGACCATCTCGTCGTCATCCAGATCGCCGACCTGGCGGGCGTGTACGGTGTTTCCTTCGTCATTGTTTTCGTCAGCACCGTTCTGTACGACATCCTTCGGGTCAGCCGGAAAAACAGGCTCCGAATAGCGGGAGAGATGGTCCTCTGCTCTCTTGCCGTGTTCGTCATCGTTTTTTACGGTTTTTACCGCCTGGAGGACGTCGGCGAAAAAATGTCGAAGGCTGAAACCGCCGGCGTGTCGGTCATCCAGGGAAGCATCGAGCAGGCCGTCAAGTGGAACCGGGACTACCAGCTCAGAACCCTGGACGTTTACGAGAGTCTCACGAAATCCTGGACCGGGCCGGAAACGGAACTGGTGGTCTGGCCCGAAACGGCCATGCCGTTTTTTCTTCAGGAGGGCGGTGAAAAGCTGACAAGGATCCTGCGCCTGGCCCGGGAGACGGGGGCGGACATCCTCCTGGGAAGCCCGAGTTACTGTGAGACAGGGGAGGGGGTCCGATACGGGAACAGTGCCTTCCTCGTCTCATCGGAAGGTGAAATGACGGGACAGTACGACAAGGTCCACCTCGTGCCCTTCGGTGAGTATGTCCCTCTCAAGGGTCTCTTTTCATTCATGGAGAAACTCGTCGCCGGCGTGGGCGATTTCGTTCCCGGCGACGGCTGGGTTCCCGTCGAGGCGAGCGGGAAACCGCTCGGTGTCCTCATCTGCTACGAGGGGATATTCCCCGGGATCGGCCGGGCCTACAGGACGGCGGGAGCGCGCCTCCTCGTCAACATCACCAACGACGGGTGGTACGGAACGTCTTCCGCGCCCTATCAGCACCTGGCCTCGGCCCTTTTCCGGGCCGTGGAAAACCGGGTTTTCCTTGTCCGGGCGGCCAACACGGGGATCAGCGCCGTCATTTCCCCAACCGGAGAGGTTGTCGCGAAAACGGGTCTTTTCGAGCGGACGGGCCTGCGGGAGGACGTGCGGTTTGTCGACACGGGAAGCCCCTATTCCCGTTACGGGGACATTTTTGTCTATTTCTGTTTTGTTTTTTCTGGTATCATATTTATTTATTCATTGAGGAGGAAGCGTTTACATGATTGAAAACTTTGCCGAGGGTATCCAGGAACTCCAGGAACGGGTTCGCCACCTCAGAGGTTTTCTTTGACATCGACGGCAAGGAAAAAACCCTTCGGGAGCTCGATGCCAGGATTACACGGGAAGATTTCTGGAACGATCAGGAGACGGCAAAGACCGTTCTCAAGGAAAAAAGGGATTTCGAACAGGTTGTCGAGAGCTGGAAAAGCACGGACAGGCGCCTGGAGGACCTGAAGGTTCTTCATGAACTCGCCTGCGAGGAGGCCGACAAGGAGACCCTGGAGGAAGCTGAAAGGGAATTCGAGAACCTGAAGCGGGCCGTCCGGACCGAAGAGCTCAAAACCATGCTCGGGGGCGCCGACGACCAGAAAAACGCCATTCTCATGATCCACGCCGGGGCGGGTGGGACGGAGGCCCAGGACTGGGCGGACATGATCCTCCGCATGTATCTCCGCTGGGCCGAGAGGAAGGGCTTTACCGCGAACCTCATCGACCTGCAGCCCGGCGAGGAGGCGGGGATCAAGAGCGCCACGGTGACCATGGAGGGTGAATATGCCTTCGGTTACATCAAGGCGGAAGTGGGGATTCACCGGCTTGTCCGGATCTCCCCCTTCGATGCCGGGGCGAGACGGCACACGTCCTTCGCCTCCGTTTTCGTCTATCCGGAGATCACCGACGAGATAACCGTGGAGATCAACGAAAAGGATCTACGGATCGACACCTACCGCTCCACCGGGGCGGGCGGTCAGCACGTGAACAAGACCGACTCGGCCGTGAGGATCACCCATCTTCCCACGGGCATCGTCGTCCAGTGCCAGAACGAGCGCTCCCAGCACAAGAACCGGGCCGTGGCCATGAAAGTGCTTCGATCCCGCCTTTACGAGCTGAAGGTCGACGAGCAGAACGAAAAGATGACGGAGCTGAACAAGACGAAACAGGCCATCGCTTTCGGGAGCCAGATCCGGTCTTACGTCCTTCATCCCTACAGGCTGGTGAAGGATCACAGGACGAACATGGAAATAGGAAACGTCACCCGGGTCCTGGACGGGGACATCGACGACCTCATCGAGGGGTATCTTCTGCAACAGAGCTGAAGCGTAATGGCTCTGTTGGAGAGTTGCGTTTTCCAGGGGAAAACAACGCGGTCCTGTATAAATCATGAAAAGCTTAAAAAGGCGGGGGGGGGAGAACGGTGACGGACAGAGAAAATCCTAATAGAATGTTTTTATTCGCTTTGTTTCTTTTCCTGTCCTTTTTTCTCATCTCCTGCAGTTCTTTCCACGACGGGGCCCGCCTTTCAACGGATACGGCCTTAACGGTGCCGGCCAACGGCGGACCGGAAAGCGGATCGGTGGAAGAAAAGGGCGCCTCTTCCGCGGAGAGGTGCCCGGACAGCGGGTCGGACTTTGGAAAAGCCGGGGAAATCCTTTCAGACAAGGAACTGGCCGCCACGGCCCTCGATGAACCCCTCGGCGGTGGGCCCGGAGAGGGCGAGAAGCTGGAGGAGCAGGAAGCGATCGATGCGGCACTGGAACTTATCAACCGGTCCCAGGAGGCTTGGGAGAAGGGCGAACTGGAAAACGCCGTGGCCCTTCTCGACCAGGCGTATGCCTCCATTCTGAATGTGGATGGAAACCCCGACATGGCCTGGCAGAAAGACGACCTGCGTTACATGATTTCGAAGCGGATTCTAGAAATCTACGCGTCCCGCAATGTCGTGACCACGGGATATCAAAGCGAGATCCCCCATGTGGTGAATGCCGATGTGGAAAAGGAAATCAAAAGGTTCCAGAAATCCGAGCGGGGGACATTTCAGCGGGCCTATGAGCGTTCTGGCCTCTACCGGCCTATGATTCTTGAAAAACTGAAAAAGGCGGGCCTGCCGGAAGAGCTTTCCTGGCTTCCCCTCGTGGAAAGCGGGTTCATGGTGCAGGCCCTTTCATCGGCCCGGGCCCTGGGCCTGTGGCAGATTATCCCCTCCACGGGCTACAAGTTCGGACTAAAGCGGGACTATTGGATCGACGAAAGAATGGACGTGGAGAAGTCCACTGACGCCGCCATTGCCTATCTCAAGGAACTCCATGGTATTTTCGGGGACTGGCTGACCGTCCTCGCCGCCTACAACTGTGGAGAGGGCAGGGTCCTTCGGGTGATATCGCGGCAACACACCAATTACCTCGACAATTTCTGGGATCTTTATCACCAGCTTCCCTTCGAGACGGCCCGGTATGTCCCGCGGTTTCTCGCCGCCCTCCAAATCATCGAGGCTCCGGACAGATACGGAATGGCGCTTCCAAATCCGAAAACAGGCATTGATTTTGAATCCGTTACCGTCCAGCGATCTCTCAGGTTGAAGGACATCGCCAGCGCCGGGGGGCTTCGCGAGGAGGATCTCCGCCTTTTGAACCCCCAGTTGAGATACGGGGTGACGCCGGACCGGGAATACGATCTGAAGATTCCGTCGGGATCGACGGAAAGGATCCTGGCTGTTCTCGATGGCATTCCCGCCGCGAAAAAACCCCAGGCGACGGCCCTGGTGCTTCACCGGGTGAAACGGGGCGAATACCTTTCGGGAATAGCCAGAAAATACGGCGCTTCCGTGGCATCCATCGTCAAGATGAACCATCTTTCGAGCCAGCACATGATCCGTGAGGGTAAGATTCTGAAAGTTCCCACCCGGGCCGATTTTTCAGGAGATGAAGGACCTGCCGGCGATGGGAAGGTGAGATTCGCTTCCGTCAAACCTGCTTATTACAGGGTGAAAAAGGGCGATTCCCTGTGGAACATCGCTCGAAGACACGGTGTTACAGTCTCGCAAATCAAGCGCCTGAACGGACTTTCCGGTGATGGACTCCAGATCGGCCAGGTGCTTCGTCTGGACGGGGGGAGAGGTGTCGCGGGTGCCGGCGGCGAAAGCGGGACGGTTTACACGGTGAAGCCCGGTGACAGTCTTTTTCAGATCGCCCGGACCTATCGAATCACCGTGGATGATCTTCTCGAGATGAACGGGCTCAGCCCCGACGGCCGGATTTACCCGGGCCAGGAAATCAGGATCTGCCGCTGAATGGGCGACCCGGGAGGTCGCTCTCATTCCATTTCATAGCCCCTCAAACGCCTGAAGAGTTCATTTTCTTTTTTTCTCATCGCCTCTTCGTCGCTTCCCGGACGTTCATGATCGTATCCCGCCAGATGAAGGAGACCATGTATCACGAGAAAAAGAAGGGCGTCTTCAAGGGGGATTCCCGTTTCACCGGCGTCCCGGGCCGCCGTGTCGACGGAAATGACAATATCCCCAAGGGGAAGAGGGTGACCGGGGTCGCCCCTGTCTTCCCCTGCAGGAAAGGAAAGGACGTTGGTCGGTCGGTCCCGCTCGAGATACAGGCGATTGAGGGTTCGAATCTCCTCGTCACCCACGAGGACGAGAGAGAGTTCCCGCTTTTCCAGGGCCAGGGTGTGAAGAACGTCAGTGAGGTCCCGACGGAGTGCCGCTAAAGAAACCGGCGCTTTTCCCCAGCGGTTGTCGATATGGATGGCCATTCCTTTCCTTTTTCCCGTTTGGTGTTTTCGACGGCGGTGTCGCCGGGTAATCGATCCGGTGATGAAAGATACCGAGGAGAATCCTGGTGAAGCTGTCCTCGATGATGCGCAGTTCCCGGAATGTCAGGTTGGAGTCGTCCAGCTGACCCTCGTTGAGGATTTCCTGGATTCTGTTCTCCACCAGGTTCCGGATTCTCGATGACGTGGGGTTGATGAGCGCCCGGGAAGACGCCTCGATGATGTCCCCGAGGAGGACAAGGGCCGCCTCCTTCGTCTGGGGTTTCGGTCCGGGATAGCGAAAGTCGCTTTCTGGAATGGAGCGGATGGATGGGTCTCGATCCTTTTGCGCCTTGTCGTAAAAGTAGGTGACGAGACGGGTTCCGTGATGCTGCCGGATGATGTCGGTGATGGGACGGCCGAGACGGAGATCCCGCGCCATTTCGCACCCTTCCTTCACGTGGGATATGATGACGAGGCTGCTCATCTTGGGGGACAGTTTCTGGTGGCGGTCTTCCCACTTCCTCTGGTTTTCCACGAAATAGAGCGGTTTTTTCATTTTGCCGATGTCATGGTAGTAGGCACTGACCTTGGCCAGGAGCGCGTTGGCGCCGATGGCCTCGGCCGCCGCTTCCGCCATGGACCCCACGATGATGCTGTGGTGATAGGTGCCCGGCGTGAGAAAAATCATCCGCTGAAATATGGGTCGATTCAGGTTGCCCAGTTCGAGAAGCTTGATGTCCGTGGTGTAGCGGAAAATGAATTCGAAAAGGGGAACGAGGCTTCCGGCAAAGATTCCTGAAAGAATCCCGGACAGAAACCCACCGGCCAGTGCCGGTACCGTCACCACGGTCAAAAGCGTGTTGCCGTAAAGGGAAAAACAGAGGATCACCGCCATGTTGACCAGGCCGACCACCGCTCCGGCGCGGTAAAAGACTGATCTTTCATGGCATTCCGCCATCCGGAAGGCGGCGACGATTCCCGCCGTAACGACGTAAAAGAACATTCGAAAGGGTGACTCGAAGAGAAAAGTCGTCAGGAAGGCGAAGAAAAGCGTGAAGAGGAGCCCGGCGTTTTTCCTGAGAAGAATGACCACGATCATGGTTCCCGTGGTGAACGGAATGGCGAAGAAGGCGGCCTCCAGCGGTACCTTGGGAAAAGCGGCGGTAAGGGACCGCGCCACAAACTGGCCGCCTTCGACGAGAAAAACCATGAGAATGGAGAGAACGGCCAGGAAAAGGAGGTCCAGGTTGTTCTTGGCCGAGGACAGCCGATCGGTTCTCAAAAGGAGGTAGAGAAGGAAGGTAAAAAGAAGAATCATGAAAAAAGTCCCGGCGGACTTAAAAACATGGGAAACAAGATTGTCCCTCTCAGCACTGCCGAGGGCCCGCAGCTTTTCCAGGTGACCGGCGGTGACCTTCTCTCCCTCCCGAACGATCATTTCTCCCGCCTGGACCTTGTAAAAAACGGGCTTCACCGACTCCGCCGCCAGCTGTTTCCGTTTTTCCGTGGCGTTTCGGGCGAAAGTCAGGCTCGGCCTGAGAAGCTTCCCTCCTATGGAGATGTAAACCTCCCGGAGATCCTCGGGCAGTCCCCTGTACTGCTCCACGTATTCTCTAAGATGTTTTCTTGCGGCTTCGAGAGTGAGGACGTTTTTCAGGTTTTCCCAGGATTCCTCCTTTTCCGTCTTGATGTCCCGAACGAGAATGCTCCGGCCCGTCGGCAGGCTCTCCGGGCTGATCGGCCCCATTCGGTAGGGAGCGTGAATGACGCGTACAAAATCGTTCAGCCTGTCTATGGAAAAGCCGTAACGATGGAGCGCCTGGAACTCGTTGTCCCCGAGGGTGACGCCTGAAAGCGCCTCAAAGGCCTGTTTCATCTCCGCCGGCTCTCTTTTTTCCTCGACGGACGGGGTTCCTTTCTCCCCAGGTCCTTCCGCGGGATGCCGTGACATTTCAAGAAATGCGCCGGCCACGGCCATTCCGATCACGGTGGGAACCTGCCGATCATAATCGTACACCGGCGGGACCGTTTCGACGGCCTCGAGACGTCTTTGTTCCGTGGAGGCCCGGTCCTCCATGAGGAAATCCCTGTCCGCCTTGACGTCCTTCGGGGCTATGGTTCCGGATTTTAAAAGGGGAAAGGCCCCGGGGAGGAAGGGGTTGAGTATGTAAGCCAGGGCTATGCTGAGA
>Ga0209200_1002020_pt1 | contig 19485 bp, 16 predicted proteins | sample AD_UKC033_MetaG_FD_184406 | JGI IMG/M metagenome (GOLD analysis project Ga0209200, IMG submission 184406) | Active sludge microbial communities of municipal wastewater-treating anaerobic digesters from USA - AD_UKC033_MetaG (SPAdes) (version 2) | ecosystem: Engineered > Bioreactor > Anaerobic >...
CCTCAGGCCGACCCGGACAACGCCAAGGCCGAGATCGAGGACGTGATCGGCATCGATGCCAGCGAGGCCATCGCCATCTCGGCCAAGACCGGCATGGGCATCGACGACGTGCTGGAACAGATCGTCGCCAAGGTGCCGCCACCGCGCGGCCAGGCCCAGGCGCCGCTGCGCGCCATGATCATCGATTCCTGGTTTGACGCCTACGTCGGCGTGGTGATGCTGGTGCGCGTGGTCGACGGCCGACTGGCCAAGGGCGAGCGCTTCAGGATGATGGCCAGCGGCTCGGCCTATGAAGCCAACCAGCTCGGCGTGTTCACCCCGGCGCAGCAGGCGCGTGAGGTGCTGGAAGCGGGCGAGGTCGGCTACATCATCGCCGGCATCAAGGAGCTCAAGGCCGCCAAGGTGGGCGACACCATCACGCTGGAGAAGAAGCTGCCGGGCAACCTGGGCCCGGCCGACAGGCCGCTGCCGGGCTTCAAGGAGATCCAGCCGCAGGTGTTTGCCGGCCTGTACCCGACCGAGGCCAACCAGTACGACCAGCTGCGCGACGCGCTGGAAAAGCTCCAGCTCAACGACGCCTCGCTGCACTTCGAGCCGGAGGTCAGCCAGGCGCTGGGCTTCGGCTTTCGCTGTGGCTTTCTGGGCCTGCTGCACATGGAGATCGTGCAGGAGCGCCTGGAGCGCGAGTTCGATCAGGACCTGATCACCACCGCGCCCAGCGTGGTGTACGAGGTGGAAAAGGCCGACGGCGAGGTGATCCAGGTCGAGAACCCCTCGAAGATGCCCGACCAGGGCAAGATCCACGAGATCCGTGAGCCCATCGTCACGGTGCACCTGTACATGCCGCAGGACTATGTGGGTCCGGTGATGACGCTGGCCAACCAGAAGCGCGGCGTGCAGATCAACATGCAGTACCACGGCCGCCAGGTCATGCTGACCTACGAGCTGCCGCTGGGCGAGATCGTGCTCGACTTCTTCGACAAGCTCAAGAGCGTCAGCCGCGGCTATGCCTCGATGGACTACGAGTTCAAGGAATATCGCCCCTCCGACGTGGTCAAGGTCGACATCCTGCTCAACGGCGAAAAGGTCGATGCGCTGTCGATCATCGTGCACCGCAGTCAGGCGCAGTTCCGCGGCCGGGCGGTGGCGGCCAAGATGCGCGAGATCATCAGCCGCCAGCAGTTCGACGTGGCGATCCAGGCGGCCATTGGTGCCAACATCATCGCGCGCGAGAACATCAAGGCACTGCGCAAGAACGTGCTGGCAAAATGCTATGGGGGTGACATCACCCGCAAGCGCAAACTATTGGAAAAACAGAAGGCGGGCAAGAAGAGAATGAAGCAGATCGGTTCGGTCGAGGTGCCGCAGGAGGCATTCCTCGCCATCTTGCAGGTGGAGGACTGATGCCCTTGCTGACCGCCGTCATTCTGGCCGCCTTCGTGGCCTACGCCGCCGCCTGGTACGTCGGCATCCTTCAGGGCAACTTCGCGTTGCTGCTGCTGCTGGCCACGCTGGTGACCGGTGCGTACTGGCTGGGCGAGCGCTTCGTGTTTCTGCCGCGCCGTCGTGCCGCCGCCCAGGCCCTGGAGGCGCAGGCGGCCCAGCGCCGCAGCGAGCTGGCGGCCCAGGGCATCACCCAGGTGGACGAGGGCGAGCTGACCCAGGCGCGCGAGCGCGTGCTGGCCCAGCCCTGGTGGCTGGACTGGACGGCCGGCCTGTTCCCGGTGATTGCGGTGGTGTTTCTGCTGCGCTCGTTCGTGTTCGAGCCGTTCAAGATTCCCTCCGGCTCCATGGTGCCGACCCTGCTGGTGGGCGATCTGATTCTGGTGAACAAGTACACCTATGGCCTGAAGCTGCCGGTGATCCACACCCGCCTGACTCAGGGCCAGCCGGTGCAGCGCGGCGACGTGGTGGTGTTCCGCTATCCACCGCAGCCCAGCGTGGACTACATCAAGCGCGTGGTCGGCCTGCCCGGCGACGAGGTGGCCTACCTCAACAAGCAGCTCACCATCAATGGCCAGCCGGTGCCGCAGACGGCGGTGTCCGACTTCTTCGACGAACAGGCGATGGAATACTTCAAGCAGTTCGACGAACGCCTGGGCGTGACAAATCACCGGATCATCGTCGACGGGCGGCGTCCGGCTTTCGTGGGCGGGGCTTCGGACTTCGAATACAAGGACAATTGCCGCTACAGCGTCGAGGGTGTCCGCTGCAAGGTGCCGCCCGGGCATTACTTCATGATGGGCGACAACCGCGACAATTCGCTCGATTCGCGCTTCTGGGGCTTCGTGCCTGACGGCCACATCGTCGGCAAGGCGTTCTTCGTCTGGATGAACTTCGGCAACCTCAAGCGCATTGGCTCCTTCCATTGATCCTTTCCGACCCTTCGCGAGAAAAATGAAACATCAAGGTCCATCGTCCCAGCGTGGCATTTCCTTTTTCGGCCTGCTGTTCCTCGGCGTCGTGCTGGCGCTGCTGGCCATCGTCGGTGCACGGGTGGTGCCCACGGCGTCCGAGTTCATGACGATCCAGAAGGCGGTCAAGAAAGCCGCCGCCGACGGCGACACCGTGCCGGCCGTGCGCGCCTCGTTCGACCGCACCGCCTCGGTGGACTACATCACCTCCATCTCCGGCAAGGACCTGGAGGTCACCAAGCAGGGCGACAAGGTGGTGGTCAACTTCGCCTACGACAAGGAAATCCCGCTGTTTGGTCCGGCCTACCTGCTGATCAAGTACCGTGGCTCCTCCGCGGGTGGCTACGACTGAGCGTCCGCCGACGTCCGCGCCCGGCTCGTCGGGTCGCGCACGTGCGCCCTGGAAGGCCCTGCAGGAGCGTCTGCAGTACCACTTTCGGGATGAGTCGCTGCTCGAGCGGGCGCTGACGCACCGCAGCTTCTCGGCCGACCACAACGAGCGCCTGGAGTTCCTGGGTGACTCGGTGCTGGGTCTGGGTGTGGCCCACATGCTTTACCAGGCGCTCGGCGGGGGTGCCGAAGGCGATCTGTCGCGCCTGCGCGCCCAGCTGGTGCGGCAGGACAGCCTGCATCAGCTGGCGCTCCACCTGGGTCTGCCGCCACTGTTGCGCCTGGGCGAGGGCGAGCTGCGCTCGGGCGGGCAGCGCCGGCCCTCGATCCTGGCCGACGCGCTGGAGGCCCTGATCGGCGCCGTCTACCTGGACGGCGGCCACGCGCCCGCCGATGCGCTGGTGCGCCGGCTGTTCGAGCAGGTGGAGATTTCCCCCGCCATGTCGGCCGCCGCCAAGGACGCCAAGACCGCCTTGCAGGAATGGCTGCAGGCGCGCAAGATGCGCTTGCCCCAGTACGAGGTGGTGCGCGTGCTCGGCGCCGCGCACCGTCAGACCTTCGAGGTGCGGTGCCAGGTGGCCGAACAGAACCTGGAAGTGCTAGGGCAGGGCGCCTCGCGCCGTGCCGCCGAGCAGTGCGCCGCCGCGTCGATGCTGGAGCAACTCCAGAACCGTCCATGAATACTCCTGAAATCATAGCTGACGGCGCTGATCCAGAGCGCGCTGGGGCCCAATCTGGCACTCCATCCGCGCCCGATTCCGGGGCCAGCGTGCAGCGCTGCGGCCTGATCGCCATCGTCGGCAAGCCCAACGTCGGCAAGTCGACCCTGCTCAACGCCCTGGTGGGGCAGAAGATCAGCATCACCAGCCGCAAGGCGCAGACCACGCGCCACCGCATCACCGGCGTGCGCACGCTGACCGACGGGCAGGGCGGTGGCACGCAGTATGTGTTCGTCGACACCCCGGGCTTTCAGACCCGGCACAGCACGGCGCTCAACAAGTCGCTCAACAAGACGGTGCTGGGCGCCATCGACGGGGTGGATCTGGTGCTGTTCGTGGTCGAGGCCGGCAGCTTCACCCTGCAGGACGCCAAGGTGCTGTCGTTGCTCAAGCCCGGCACGCCGGCGCTGCTGGTGGCCAACAAGCTCGACAGCGTGCACCGCCGCGCCGAGATCGCGCCCTGGCTCAAGGGCATGCAGGAGCGCCACCCATTCGCCGAATTCGTGCCCATGTCGGCCAAGAACCCGCGCGACGTGGCGCGCCTGCTGGAGATCTGCGCGCGTTACCTGCCCGAGCAGCCCTGGTGGTACGGCGAAGACGAACTGACCGACCGCAGCGAAAAATTCCTGGCCAGCGAAACGGTGCGCGAAAAGCTGTTTCGCCTCACCGGCGACGAGCTGCCCTACACCTCCACCGTGGTGATCGAGCAGTTCAAGGAAGAAAAAAGCCGTGCCCACGGCCGCCTGCTGCGCATCGCCGCCACCATCGTGGTCGAGCGCGAAGGCCACAAGGCGATGGTCATCGGCCAGCAGGGCGAGCGCCTCAAGCGCATCGGCACCGAAGCGCGCCAGGAGCTCGAAAAGCTGCTGGACGCCAAGGTGTTCCTGGAAATCTGGGTCAAGGTGCGCTCCGGCTGGGCCGACGACGAGGCGCGCGTGCGCAGCTTCGGCTATGAATGACAGATGACGAATGACCTCGCCTGCGGCTTCGATGGCGAATGCGCGAATGGCCTGCCGTCGTCTGTCCGAAGTCATTCGTCATTGGCATGAAGCGCGTCGTTCACGAGCCCGGCTACGTGCTGCACCACTACGACTGGAGCGAATCCAGCCTGATCGTCGAGGCCTTCACGCGCGCGCACGGCCGCGTGGCCCTGGTGGCCAAGGGCGCCAAGCGGCCGTCGTCCAACTTCCGGCCGGTGCTGCTGCCGCTGCAGCCGCTGCTGCTGTCCTGGGGTGGTGACGGCGAGATCCGCACGCTCAAGGTGGCCGAGTGGGGCGGCGGGCAGGTGATGCCGCGCGGCGATGCGCTGCTGTCGGGCTTTTACGCCAACGAGCTGCTGCTGCGCCTGCTGGCGCGCGAGGATGCCCACCCGCGCCTGTTCGACGCCTATGCCGCCCTGGTGCATGCGCTGGCGGCGGGCGATGCCGAGCCGCTGGCGGCCGCCGCGCTGCGCGCCTTCGAGCTGCTGCTGCTGCGCGAAACCGGCCACCTGCCAGCGCTCGACGCCCAGACCCTGACCCTGGCGCCGCTGCAGGCGAGCGAGCCCTACCGGCTGGTGGCCGAAGGCGGCCTGCGCGCCGCCCACGCCGACGACGCGGCCTGGCTGCCGGGCCAGAGCTGGCGACGACTGGCCGCCTCCCTGGCGGACGAAGCCCCCTGGACCGCCACCCTGACGGTGGTGGTCGGCCTGCCGGGTGAACAGCGCGGCAGCCTGCGCCGCCAGCTTGGCGAGCTGCTCCATTACCATGGCGGCGGTGCCACGTTGCGCACGCGCCAGCTTCTGCAGGACGCCCAGCGCCTGATGGCGACCTGAGACGCGCAGCCACCGAGCCCGCCATGCCCACCCAGCTTTCCGTCAACGTCAACAAGGTCGCCCTGGTGCGCAACACGCGCCACCTGGGCATTCCCAGCGTCACCCGCGCCGCCCAGCTGTGCCTGCAGGCGGGCGCGCACGGCATCACCGTGCACCCGCGCCCGGACGCGCGCCACATCCGCGCCGACGACGTGCATGCGCTGGCGGCGCTGATGCGCGGCTGGCCGGGGCGTGAATTCAACATCGAGGGCAACCCGACGCAGAACCTGATGGACTTCATCCGCGCCGTGCGCCCGGCGCAGGCCACCTTCGTGCCCGACAGCGAAGACCAGTTCACCAGCGACCACGGCTGGGACCTGGCCGACGCCGGCGTGGCGGCCCGCCTGCGGCCGCTGATCGACGAATGCCAGGGCCTGGGCGTGCGCGTGAGCCTGTTCATGGACCCGCTGCCCGAACTGATGGCGGCCGCGCGCGCGGTCGGTGCCGAGCGCGTGGAGCTCTACACCGAGCCCTACGCCGCCGCCTGGGGTACGCCCGAACAGGGGCGCCAGCTGCAGCGCTACGCCGTCGCGGCGCAGGCGGCAGGCGACGCCGGCCTGGGCGTCAACGCCGGGCACGATCTGAACCTGCACAACCTGGGCACCTTCGTGGCGCGCGTGCCGGGGCTGCTGGAAGTGTCGATCGGCCACGCCTTCATCGCCGACGCGCTGGAGCGCGGCTACGCCGCCACCACCGAGGCCTACCTGAGCTGCATCGCCCAGGCCGGACGCTCCTGAATGAATAGCTTGCGACGCTTGCTGCATGCTCGTTGCAGGCCACTTCAAGCTTGATCCCATGATCCACGGCATCGGCACCGACATCTGCGACGTGCGCCGCATCCGCGCCAGCGTCGAGCGCCACGGCGAGCGCTTTGCGCAGAAGATCCTGAGCGAGGCCGAACTGGCCGCGTGGCGCCGCCGCAGCGCCCGCTGGCCCGAGCGCGGGCTGCGTTACCTGGCCACACGCTTTTCGGCCAAGGAAGCGTTTTCCAAGGCGGTCGGCCTGGGCATGCGCATGCCCATGCACTGGCGCCGCTGCGAAATCGCCAACCAGCCCAGCGGCCAGCCGTGCATCGTGTTGCACGGACCGCTGAAGGACTGGTTCGAGGCCCGGCACCTGGTGGCGCACATCAGCGTGAGCGACGAGAGCGACTACGCGGCCAGCTTCTGCGTGGTCGAGCGCCTGCCGCCGGTTCGTGAATGAAAAGCGGCTCTGGCGCGCTCCCGGCAAGCGCCAGAAGCTATGATAATTGTAGTCACCGAGCTTACCGAAAGGCCCCATGCAGCACGCCCCCCTGATCATCGACATCGCCGGCACCGCCCTGACCGAGGACGATGGTCGCCGCCTGGCGCACCCCCTGGTGGGCGGCCTGATCCTGTTTGCCCGCAACTGGCAGGATCGTGAACAGCTCGGCAGCCTGTGCGCCGAAGTCAGGCGCCTGCGGCCCGAACTGCTGATCTGCGTCGATCACGAAGGCGGGCGCGTGCAGCGCTTTCGCAGCGGCGGCTTCACCCACCTGCCGCCCATGCGCGCGCTGGGCGAGCTGTGGATGCAGGACGCCATGCGCGCGCAGGACGCGGCCAGCGCCTGCGGCTACGTGCTGGGCGCCGAACTGCGCGCCTGCGGCGTCGATCTGTCGTTCACCCCGGTGCTGGACCTGGACTGGGGCCCCTCGGGGGTGATCGGCGACCGCGCTTTCCATGCCGACGCCCGCGTCGTCACCATGCTGGCCAAGAGCCTGGCGCACGGCCTGCGGCGTGCCGGCATGGCCTGCTGCGGCAAGCATTTCCCGGGGCATGGCTTCGTCGCCGCCGATTCGCACACCGCGTTGCCGCGCGACACGCGCACGCTCAAGGCCATCCTGGCCGCCGACGCCGCGCCCTACGGCTGGCTGAGCAGCGTGCTGGACGCGGTGATGGCCGCCCACGTCGTCTATCCGCGGGTGGACGCGCGGCCGGCCGGCTATTCGGCGCGCTGGCTGCAGGCGGTGCTGCGCGGGCGGCTGGGGTTTGGCGGCGCCATCTTCACCGACGACCTCAGCATGCAAGCCGCGCGCCACCTCGAAGGTCGCACCGTCACCCCGGTCGAGGCGGTGCTGGCCGCGCTCGACGCCGGCTGCGACCTGGCGCTGCTGTGCAACCAGTCGCTCGGTGGCGGCGCGGTGCTGGACGAAGTGATCGACGGCCTGGCGCGCGCCCAGGTTCAGGGCCGCTGGCAGCCGCGCGAGGCCAGCGCCGCGCGCTGCCAGGCGCTGCTGCCGCGCGAGCCGGCGCCCGACTGGGACGCGCTGATGCGCTCGCCCGCCTACCTGCACGCGCTGGCGCTGGTTCCCTGAACCCGCCACGCGGCGGCTGGCGGCCCGCCCGCTGCGGGCGGTTGTCGGGGCTCAGACGAGCGCGGTGCGGGCGGGTGCGTAGCGTGTTCACCCAAGAGGTGAAGGCCATCGCAGCCGCGAGACCCCGCATCGATGCCGCCGGCTCAAAATTGACAAGCGGTCAACTGCCGCTTCTATTGATCCGGCCTCATGATTTGGCCTCATGAGGTTTTCACCGTTCGCCCTGAGCTTGTCGAAGGGCTTCGACAAGCTCAGCCCGAACGGAATCTTCAAAGGGCCGGATCAACAGGTTCAATAACCCGCATCGATGCGCGCCAGCCCGCCCCTGGCGCCCGGGCGGCGTCACCCGACCGGCACAAAGCCCAGCCGCGGCACCGCCCGCCACGTTCCGCCCACAAGCCCCGGCACCACCCAGACCGCCGGCCATCCAGGCACTGTGGCGTGTTGCAGACGCTTCGGCGGCTAAACCCGGGCGATCACGGATGGATCAACTGCAGCTTGTTACATGTGCGGCAGAATAGGTACATTCCCTAGTGTGCAGAGCCGCCCCACCGATGCGGCCCATGCCCACAGAACACCGATCGAGGAGGAACCCCCATGTATCCGACTGCCCCCTGGAGCCAACGCCTGCACCGCTCGGTGCGCCAGCTTGCCTCCCCCCTGTGGCGACAGGCCGCCAGCGCCACGCTGGCGCTGAGCGCCGCGCTGCTGTCCAGCCCCCGGCGGCCACCCAAACTGCCCCACTTGTGGCCACCCAAACTGCTCCACCCTGGCCACGGTGACCTGATGCATTGACGCTGGTGCATCGGTCGCCGTAAGGCCCACCGGCAGGACGTTACTTTCCACCCCCTCTGAGCGAGGGAACAACGGAGTGAACGTCTTGAAGCCACATCTGCAAACCACCATCTGGACGCTGCTCAAGGGCGGCGCCACCCAGCGCGAGATCGAGCGCATCACCGGCATCTCGCGCCACACCATCCGGACGTATCAGCAGCGCTTGGCCGTCGATCCGGCAAACTGCCCCGGGGTGGCCACCGATCCTCCCAGTCAGACTGCTCCACCCTGGCCACCGACTTTCAGACCGGTATCGCTGCCGCTGGCCACCTCCAAGTGCGAACTGCACCGCGCCTTCATCGACGCGCAGTTGCGCCTGGGCCGCAACGCCACGGCCATCTATCAGGACCTGGTCGACCTGCACGGCTTTGACGGGGCCTACAACTCGGTCAAGCGCTTCGTCGCCCAGCTTCGTCGCAAGGAGCCTGAACAGTTCGATCGCCTGAGCTTTGCTCCCGGCGAGGAGATGCAGGTGGACTACGGCGAAGGCGCCCCCACCCGGGTGCCGGGCACCGAGCGCTGGCGCAAACCTCGGCTGTTCGTGGCCACGCTGCGCTACTCGCGGCGCAGCTTCCGCCGCGTGGTCTGGAAGTCCAGCCAGCAGGTCTGGGCCGAGCTGCACGAGCAGGCGTGGGCCTACTTTGGCGGGTCCACCCGCTACGTCGTGCTGGACAACCTCAAGGAGGGCGTCTTGAAGCCCGACCTGTACGAGCCCGCGCTCAATCCGGTCTACGCGGCCACGCTCGCTCATTACGAGGTGGTGGCCGACCCGGCTCGGGTGCGGGATCCGAATCGCAAGGGGACGGTGGAGAACGCGATCCAACACACCCAGGCCACCGCGCTCAAGGGCCGGCGCTTCGAGACCATCGAAGAGCAAAACGCCTTCCTGGAACACTGGGAGTCCAAATGGGCCGCCTCGCGCATCCACGGCGCCGAGCGGCGTCAGGTGCAGGCCATGTTCGAGGAGGAACGCGTCCACCTGCAGCCGCTGCCAGCCACGCGCATGCAGTACTTCACCGAGGTGCAGCGCACGGTCTGCGACGACGGCTGCGTGCGCATCGACCACAGCAGCTACGCCGCGCGCCCGGCCCCGATCGGCGCCAAGGTGCTGGTGCGGCTGTTCGAGCGGCGCATCGAGCTTCGCGAGCTGCGCACGCAGGCCTTGCTGCGCACCCACGCCCGGGTCGATCGCCCTGGCACCGTGGTGCTGCCCATGGCCGAACGGGTGTTCAACCCCTCGCGCGAGACGCGCTACATCCTGGCCCAGGCCCGCGCCATCGGGCCGCAAGCCTCTCGGCTGTGCCAGATGCTATTTGCCATCGAGGGGCGCGTGGGCCAGCGCAAGCTCTGGGGCATCGTCAACCTGGCCAAGCGCTACCCCCATCACTTCATCGACGCGGCCTGCGCGCTCGCCATGGAGCAAGGCGTGCACAGCTACCGGCACGTCAAGGCGCTCACCGAGCGGCTGCTGGCCGATGCGCTGGCCGCCCTGCAGGCCGGCACGCCGACACCGTCGGCCTCAACGCTCACTCAGCAGCACGCGCTCATCCGCAGCGCCGACGAATACGGCGATCTGTTCGCCCACGCCGCCACCGCGGGCAGCACAAGCTTGCACACCACTGAGATCACCCAGCCATGAACATGACCGAGATCGAACGCGCCCTGCGCGAGTTGCGCCTGTCCGGCATCGCCGACACCCTGTCCACCCGCGTGATGCAGGCCCAGGCCGCCCAGCAGCCCTTCCTGGAGACGTTGGCCGCCATGCTGCAAGACGAGCTCGACCGGCGCCGCTCGCGATTGATGGAGCGACGCTTCAAGCGCTCGGGCCTGAGCGAACGGCTCACGCTGGCAGACCTGGACTGGCGCTTCAATCCCAAGCTGCCGCGCAACGCCTGCTTCGAGCTGCACACCTTGAAGTTCATCGGCGAGGGGGCCAACGCATTGATCGTCGGCAAACCCGGCACCGGCAAGAGCCATGTGGCCAAGGCGGTGGCCTACCAGGCCACGTTGCAGGGCTATGACGTGCGCTACGTGGAGGCCGACTCGGAGTTCGCCTGCTACGGGCTGGCCAGCACGACGGAGCAGGCCGAACAGCTCAAGGGTTGGATCGAGCCAGACCTGTTGGTCCTCGATGACCTGTTCCTGGCCCGGCGCATTGCCGACGTGAGCGCCGAGTTGCTGCAGGCCATCGTGCACCAGCGCTACAAGCTGCGCCGCGCCATCGTCATCACCTCCAACCGGGTCGTGCAGGACTGGGGCAAGTACCTCGCCGACGCCACCATGGCCACCACCATCCTGGACCGGCTCATGCACCGCTGCGCGATGCTGGAGTTCGAGGGCAAGAGCTACCGTCTGAAGGAGGCTGCCGCACGCATCGCCATCACGCCCGAATCGTCATAATCCGACCGTCCTGCCTGGAGCAGTTTGACCGGCCATAAGTGGAGCAGTTTGGGGTGGCCATCGGGGGCATGAACGAACTACACATCAAACTGCATGAATTAGCTGAACGCTGTCAGGCGATCTTAGACTCCATGCGGTCGCCAGATGCTCACACGCCGCACCGCACCTCGGCCAAGACCGAAACTGAGTACAAGCGACAAGCAGAACAGCTTCTCCATCGTGCGCGACATGCTGAAGGCGGGTTGTTCTATGTGGTTCAGTCAACAGCCAGTGCTGCCACGTTTCGCAAACGGCTGGCTTCGCTCCAACACTTCTTCCGTACACAGCAAGAGCAACTGACAAGGCGACTGAGCACGCCCGAAGTACAAACCGCAGAAATTTTGCACTTGCAGCTTTTTTCGCAGCTTAAGCACCTGCAAACGCTGCAACGACTTCGGAAAGAAGGGATGAAAGCTCAACGAGCCAAACGTCGCAGCAAACGCCAGGCCCTGGCTGGACTACCGTCCAACTGGCGAATTGCTCTGTGCAAGCGCGCAGCAAGTGGGCGATACCTGTTTCCGCTTATCGTGCTGTCACTGACTGGCTGTCGCCCAAGCGAGCTGGTAAGTGGAGTTCACCTCTGGCACAGCAAGGACGAAGCCACTGGTAAATCGCTGATCCATTTCACTATTGCTGGTGCAAAAGTCAAGGCCTCGCAGGGTCAGCCAGTTCGGACGATCACGTATGACGCGAAAGACCCTCACCCCTTCATCACTGTCGTCAAGGAACTGCTGGATGCCCAGCCGGAGCCGCAGGTGTTCGCGCAAATCAGCAGCGCCGTCAATTTGACTGTGGAAATACGCCGCCTGGCGCGTAGCCTTTGGCCCAAGCACAAGCACCCGATCACTGCCTACTGCTTTCGGCATCAATTTGCCGCCGACATGAAGGCCAACGGCGATGACGAAGCCACAAGCCGTGGATTGGGACACATCAGCGCCGAAACCAGCCGCGTGTATGGCACTGCCGGTCAAGCCAGCAAGGGACAGCGCGTTCGGCCTCTACAGGTTGATGCACAGCGTCCCGTGAAACCGCGTCGCCGAGGGCCATGCACAAAGCTGCGTGGCGACCTGACACCGTAGGGCCTGACCGATCAGACTGCCATGCAGATATTTCTCATGGCAATCCGGTGCACTGGATCAATCAGCCAGCGCCTTGAGCAGCGCGTCGCGCCCATCCTGGTAGAACTCGATGTCCAACTTGGTGGCCATTTCGTCAGACAAATCGAAAAGTTGCCTGCGGCAAGACACCGGCAGCAACAAAGACTGCGCACCTTTCTCAACAGCCATCTCCGCCAGCGTCACCGCGTTGTGAACCGGCTCGATGGTGCCGCCCAGCGTCACCTCGCCCACGACCACCAGGCCACCACGCACAGACTTCTTCAATAGAGCGCTTGCTAGCGCAATCAATGCGGCCACACCCGTTTTTGCCCCCGATTTCGCGGCGTCGAACCCACGCAATTGCACCGAGAACTCATGCGCACGCGGGTCGCGATCTCCCACCAATTGCTGGGCGCGGGCATACAGGTTCTGCTCAGCGCAGCGGATGGATTCCTTGAACGCTGCGGGCACCGGGTTGTTCAACACCCGCACGCCGCTGCCCGGCCCCTCGGTCACTTCCAAGCGAAACAGCCCAGGGTGCTCGTCCTGTCCGCCTGGGCTCAGCGTCCATATCTGGCCGCACTCCAGCGGCTCATCACCAATCCCACCCTGGCTTTGCAGCTCCGGCGTGCTGACGAACTTCTCCACACCTTCTGCCCCCATCATGTAGCTGAAATGGGTGTTGCGAAACTCGGCCGCGCCAATGCGTTTTTGCTGTTCCTTGACCCGGCGACGCACTTCCAGCGCCAAGCGCACCGCCCACTCCAAATCTTCATCGCTGACCGGTACCTGGGCATCCGGATGCAGCAATTTGAGCAATCCGCTCACCGTCTTGTTGACACCGTTGAGGTCTCGCCCCGAAAGTGCACCTCCCCAATACACGCGCCCTTGCAGCGCCGACACCCTGCTCTGATTGCGCAGTTGGGTGAAGCACTCCGACAGGAAATCGCTCACTAGGCCGAAGTGCTGCGTAAACAAGCCGGGACTGAGCTTGGGCACATCCCAGCCGGGCAGAAAGCAGTGAATCCGATCCATGAAAGCCGTGTCGTCGCGCATTTCGGGTGGCAGCGGCCCGAGCAGATGACCGATACGCTGCTGGTGCTCCACATCCACATCGAAGTTACCCACCAGCACGATGGAGCCATCCGCACGAATGCTCTCCTTGCCTCTGGAGAACTCGCCGCTCTCCATATAGCCCTTCATAATGTTGACGCCATCCTTCTGATCAAAAGACACGCCAGACACCTCGTCAAAACACACCACGTCGTACTGACACACCAGGCCGCGCTGACCGCTGGCGTTGTTGACGAACATGCGCGCCACTGTGGCCTTACCTCCCGAAATCAGGTGCGCATAGGGCGACACCTGCTGAAACAGGTGCGACTTCCCGGTGCCGCGCGGCCCCAATTCCACTAGGTTGTAATTGCGCTCCACGAAAGGCACCATGCGCAACAGCAAGGCATCCTTGGCACGGTCTGACAGTACCTCTGGAGCGAAGCCCACACTGCGCAAAAGCAGATCGCGCCATTCGGTCGTTGTGAACTGCGCGCGTCCTTGGGCCAACACATCCAGCACCTCACGCTTGGAAAGCTGAATCGCCCGCAACGCATCCACGCCAAAAGGACGCCCACCTTTTTCCTGGGCAATCGATGCGTCATAGCCCAGCGTGACCTCGGCATAGAAACCGCCCGTCAGCATGCGCTCGTTGTCTTTGACCATCTCCGGGGTCAATCGCACATCGTTCAGCCGCAGGCTGGGCAACGTGGCGATATAGGAATCGGTCTTCGCATCCAACCGTGCGGTGATGATGTCGATGATTTTCACCGAACCCGATTCACGCGCGCGGGCTTTGAAAAGCTCTTCTTCACCCGCCTTCACCGTTCTGGAGGCCAACTGCCGCTGGACGATGTCCAAGCCCTCTTGAATTTCGGCTTCATCGGTCGTCGCGCAGTAGCGCCCCAGCAAAAATTCCACGACATACGTTGGCACTGGAAACTGGCGGCTGAAGGTGCGAACCAAATCCTTGCGCACCACGTAGCCCTCAAAAGCCGAAGTCGCCTTATGGTCAAGGTCATCGAGTTGCATCATTATTTTTCTCCTACCGTGGTCACTTGCTTTTGCATGACTTCACCCTTGGCATCCAGCACCACGACAACCGCCGCCGCCCCCATCTGCTCATCATCGGCCACCGCCAAACTAACCTTGCCGCCATCCAGTGGTTTGACGCTTGCAGCCAGCGAAGTAGCAGCCAAGGCCGCCTTGGTGCGAATGTCCACCTGCCATCCTTCTGCGGCGCCTTCAACCACCACCACACAGCGCAGTCCCTTCCAGGTGACGGACTGAATTTTCACGTCTGTCGCAGAGTCTCTGATACCCGCACTGTCCAACTCCAGCACCGGCACCAGGCACTCCTGCAAGCTGACGCCTCCGTGGGCATATTCAGTCCCGGCGATGAAGTTGGACACTCCTGGCGCATACGCCACCTGCACCTCCGTGCACCAGTCCCAACCAAAAGTCAGTTCAGTTCCATACGCGCTGTCCTTGAGCGCAGCGCAGCGCCCCCAGCGGGTTTCAGTTTGGTGCTTGGCCAACTCGGCCTTGGGCAAGCCCCCTGGCATCAGCAACCAACCGTGATCAGTCACGATGCGGATACGCCTCCACCCAGCATCGAGCAGCTCCCCCACTCGCTCAACCACCTGGTCGAGTTGGGTATCCATGTCCCGGGCCAAGCGAATGCCATGCGCATGCCCGTAGTGATCCAGATCGCCTGCTTCAGTCCATGCGATCCCCTTCGGATCACCACACTCGTTTCTGTCCAGTGCTTGCACACCGTGCTCGCCAAGCAGCTTTCGAAAATTGTGGCCAGACAACGGTTTTCCATCTGCCTTCACTCTAGGCTGGAAATCAACATCACCTGCGCTGCCTGCAATGAATGCAGCCACTGGCGAGCACCATGCCTTGCCAGACGCAGTCACCGAAGGCATGCTGGTCCACTCCGCCGAAAGCCGAGTACATCCCAGAGGCGACAGGCGCTGCTCCAGCCGCTTTGCCACGTCATAGCGCAAGCCATCCACGAAGACCGTACAGATGCCCTCCGTGTTTGGCCTCTCTGCGTCCAGCCCCTGATGCAGGCCACCCGTCTTCTTGACGGCCTCTTGCAAGCGCCGGGCTGCCTCCTCTAGCCAAGGCAGGTAGATCGCACGCAATGCAATGCCGACAGCTTCCACATCTGCCTTGGTGTGAACCAACGCCAAGGCATGCAGAGCGGCCTGATCGACCTGCCACCCCGTTTGCTGATAACTGTCGGCCAATTCGGCGGGCGTCTGCCCAATCGGCAGCAGCGTGCTTCGCTGGGCGACTTCCGCCAGATGCTCCAAGGCTACGGCCAAAGGCGAATGCCCCATGCGTGCCCACAACCAAGAGCGGCGGATGCCATGCTCCTGCTCCACTGCCGCCAGCATGGTGCGCGCCTGTGCCGCATCCATCCCCACGCAGTCGGACAAGCCCCGGCGCAAGTCCGCCTCGCCCAGCTCATTGGCCTGCGGATAACCCGACAGCAGTTTTTGCTCCGGGAACAGACCCAACTGCGGCGGCGCAACTTTTGCCAGCAATGCATAGACGCCGGGGAAACTGGCAAACGAGTCCTGATAGAGCGCCAAGACCGCGCCCCATTTACCTTCCCCACCTGCCAACCGCTCTGCCGCCGTCAGCACACCATCGGCCAGAGGATCAAAACCAAAGTCGGCTTTGCAGCGTTTTGCGAACACGTCCCACAGCACAGCACTCCACTGCTGCCGCACGGCTTCTGGTGCGTTCATCCATTGCAGCAGGTCACGCACAGGGTTAGGAGCCAACAGGCCCAACAGCCATTCAGCATTGATGGCACGGCCTTGAAGTGCGGACAAAGGTTGTTCCATCAACACACCCGCTTGCAGGGCCTGGCTCAAAGCCTCTTGTGTCGCCTTGTCCTGCGCAAGCTCTAGGCCAAGCCCGCCATTCTTTGATGCCAGAAACGCGCTGACCGTCCAGTCCTTGGCGTTGGCCTGGCTCCAGAACACACCCCGGTACTGCAATTCAGTCAACGGCTGCAGGGTACGCGGACACGACTCGATAGCACGCAGGTCTGCCCGGCTAACGCCAGGCAGGTACACCACCGGCACGCCCGCGCCGGGTTCTTCTGATGCCAACCCGGCAATCGCAGTTTTCAGCCAAATCGCCGGGCCGCTGCGCACTTGCGGTGCGTATTCGCCCAGCGTGAGCAGTTGCGGTAATTGCTCGCGCAGCGCGGGCAAGGCGGACAGCCATTGCCCTTCCTTGTCAGGCCACAGAACGCAAGCAGGAGCCACTTGCACGCCCATGTTGAAGCGCAATGCCTGCTGCAACGCCTGGACCAGCGCGTGCAAAACCGTTACCGGCTTGGTTGTCGTCATGGTGTTGTTACTCCAAAACTGGCTCGCAATCTCGCTAGCAACGTGGCAGGCGCTTCTGCAATATCCAGCTGACCCAACAATTCGGAAGTGACTTGGCCCTGCACAGTCTGGGCGAACCGGGCCACGTCTGCCGTAATCGACACGGGCACTTGAACGTGCTCGCCCTCAGCCAGCAACTGCACCAGCCGCAGCACATCGTTGCGGTGTTTGGTGATGTGCTTGCCATCAACGGCGCTCGCATCAGCGGCCTTTCGCGCTGACAAATCCAGCCAGGCGCGCGCTTTCAGGGGAATCAAGGCTTTTTCCGTCACCACGTTCACGCCTGCAAGCTCGACAGCGTGTGCATGCAAAAAAGCGTAGTAGTCGCCGTCCAGAAGAATCGCGGACAGGCTTTGCACCTCCTGCTCAAACGGCACGGGTGTCAGGTGGCTACCTGCCGCCAGCGGCAAATGGCCTGGTTCACGGGCAAAAAACTCCAACATGGCCGGAAAGGCTGCATCACTGGGCTTGGCAAAGCGATAAAAGCAGCGCCCAGCCTGTCCTGCCTGGCGGATTTCGTAGCCACCCAAACGGATAAAGTCCCATAGCTTGGCGCCAAACTCGGCATCCAACGCCTCCACGCAGAGCACGATGTCCAGATCCTTGGTGGCACGTGCCGCCAAGCCAGCCTCCCCCAACACCAAGTGCGTAGCCACACCGCCGATCAACACATAGCGCGATGCGTCATCCGCAAAAAAACGCGCAAAAACGTCTAAACCTCTCACCACGGCAGGGTCTCCAACAACTCATCCAAAGCCAATTGCACGCGCTCGTCCTGGCTGCTCTGCAAGCTCAGATACAAAGACAGAGGATCGACAACACCTTGTGCTGCCGATCCCTCCGGCGGATAACGCCACAACTCCACGACACAGGTGCCGACATCTGGCACCGGAATAGGGGCCGCTCCAGCCCCCAGGACGCGCCACTGGCGGCTGGCCAGCGCAAACACCGGTTCGGCGGGCGCAGCCAGACTGGTGTGCTGAGCCAGCGCGGTCTCTCCAGCGCACCAGGCCAATGCCTGGGGCGGCAGCAAGGCTTGCTGCACCCGCAGGCGCTGACGCACCGGGGTTTGCAACAAGGGACGGGCACGCTTCCACACCACAGCAGGGGCATCCAGCAAGGAAAAAACACGCTCGCGCCCCTGGGCTTGGGACTGCACCAGCGCACTGCCCTCCAAGGCTTTGACCGCCTGGCTCACACTGGCAGCGCTGCACCCCAGTTGCTCTGCTGCCGCCGCGATCGTGATAGGGGCCAATAAACGGTCCAGCAACAAAGCCAACAGCAACTGCTGCGCCACTGGCCCCAGGGTATCCACGGCCTGAGGAGCCGTGCGCTGCGGGCGCTGCACCGTCTCGACACTGCCCAGCGCGGGCCAGAAAAGCTGGCGGCCCGGTACCACGAAAGGCTGACCCAGTTCCACCAGGCGCGTGCGCAGGTACGGGGGCAACTGCTCGGCCACCAAGCACACCCCAGCGGGCTGGGGTTGCAAACGTGAAAGCAACTGCTGCAACTGCTTGGATAGCTGCAATGGAGGTGGTGGATCAGGCTGGCGCAACAGCAACACCAGCCAGGTGCGATCAGCGATGGAAGCGAGCAACGGCTCATAGCGTTGGCTCAGATAGCCCGGCAGGGACGTCCCCGACCAAGGCAGCCACTGCGGCGCTTGCCCGGTGAGCTGCTGGACGTAAGCGGCGAACGCATCGGCAAGCGGTAGCATGCCTTGATACTACCATAATCAACACTAAAAAAATAAATTTTAGTATTGCTCCAGTGCTCAGTTCTCGCCGTTTACGGCATATAGGCTTCTGAAGCTTTCTGGCATACCTCATGCCAGACTTGTTGCTTATCAGAAGTGGTACTTCTCGCTACGACGTTTGAAGGCTTGCTCCGAACCCTCCATGATGTCCAGGACTGCCCGAGCCACAGGAGCCCTGTCAAGGCCTCCTTCTGCCAGCAACCTGCCTCTCCCGTCTCGCGCCTCAAGCGCATAAATAAGCTCAGCATCACCGTTCACAGGCAGGTTCGCGTTATGCGTCGCAATGATGAGTTGCCGCCGCTGCTTTGTTGCGCGCAAATCTTTGACCAAGGTTTTGTAGATGAAACTGGAGTCAAGCTCATCCTCGGGCTGGTCGATAACGATAGGGCCATCTCCACGCGCAAGCATGAGATTGAGCAGCACGGTATTTCTCTGCCCTTCGGAGAGGGCGCCACTCATCTTCCCAGCAGTTGACTGGTCATCCCGCAAAAGTTCCACGTCGATGCCGTCACTGACCCGCGTAACACGTACCTCCTCCCAGATCGGGCGCACGTCCATGCTATCGATGTGTGCAATAAGCGCAGGCTGCAGATCATCACCAAGTGGCCCACCTGTGAAATACATGATTGCCCGAGGATCCGTTCGGCCAGCCTCCACAGTCTCCCAAGGGCTTTCTTCCGTACCACGTTCCAGCCAAGACTGAAAAAGGTCATCACCCAGTTCATCCCACCGCCGGGCCAGCTTGCCACGCCCATCACGAGGTGCAAGACGCCTCCACGCAACGCCGAACGACGCTTTGTCCCGCATGTACGTCGTCGTAACGCGAACAGTTTGGGACGCTACTGATGCCTGAATCGCGTCAGCAGTCTCCTTGCGAAGCGCAAACTGCCGCTTCCATATGTCATGCAATGACGCAAGAACGGCTGGAAGCTCCGCTGCTTGCTGTCTGGTTTTCTCCAGCTCCTGCTCCCGAGCATGAACCTGCTTCAATCGGCTTTGCTTGGTTTCTTCCAATTCTTGTAGTCGAGCGATGTCCCCAGGACGAATACCTTTTTCTTCACACGCCGCCCGGAACTGCTCTTGAGCCGTTTGTATTGCTTCGAGTGCTGGCGCAATCGCATTGGTATCCAAGACCTTAGCCAAAGCATCTTGATACTTCTGCAACGCTTGGCCCAGCTCT
>Ga0209200_1002026_pt1 | contig 19452 bp, 13 predicted proteins | sample AD_UKC033_MetaG_FD_184406 | JGI IMG/M metagenome (GOLD analysis project Ga0209200, IMG submission 184406) | Active sludge microbial communities of municipal wastewater-treating anaerobic digesters from USA - AD_UKC033_MetaG (SPAdes) (version 2) | ecosystem: Engineered > Bioreactor > Anaerobic >...
TACAGGACTGGCTCAACGGCTACATGACATATACGAGAAATACAGAACCATCGGACAACTTCAGACTCTGGACAGCGATCTCGACGATATCAGCCTGTCTGAGACGGAAGTGTAGCTTACCGTGGGGAATGATGACTGTTTATCCGAACTTGTACATAGTACTAGTCGGACCTAGTGGATGCAGGAAAGGTACTGCAATGGGGCCTGCTTACAGTATACTTAGTAAGATGGGGATAAGGATGGCTTCGGAAGCTATAACGAGAGAGGCGCTAATAAGGGAGCTAAAGAACACTAGTGACACACACTACGGTGAACACGGAGAGATCTACATTCATGCTAGCCTGACTATCTTCTCCCAAGAGCTAACAGTCTTCCTAGGATACAACAATATGCAGCTAATGGCTGACCTATGCGATTGGTTCGACTGCCGTGAGAGCTGGACTTATCGTACTAAACACAGTGGTACTGACGATATTACAGGCATATGGGTTAACCTTATTGGTGCTACAACACCTAGCCTACTCCAGACAACACTACCACAGGATGCTATAGGCGGTGGTCTCACAGCTAGGATGATAATGGTCTATGCGGCTAGGAAAGGACGTACTGTTGTACAACCTTTTCTAACAAAGGAAGAGGTAGAAATTGGTGAGAAGCTATACCGAGACGCTGAGCGTATCAGTATGCTCCACGGAGAGTTCTCATACACTAGTAGGTTCTTAGACGACTGGACTAAGTGGTACTCTGAGAGCGATGGACATCCTCCATTTGATGACCTACGATTTGGTGGTTACTTCGAACGAAGGGCTATCCATATCCTTAAGCTCTGTATGGTTATGAGTGCTAGTCGTAGTAGCTCTATGGTACTGGACGACATAGACCTAAGGAGAGCTATAAAACTCCTGACAGAAGAAGAAACAAGAATGAAGAATGTATTCGCTGGAGTTGGTAGAAGCAAGATAATAGATCTAACGAACAGAGTTATACAACTGATAGTAGAGCGTGGTGAGATTTACTTGGACGAAGTACTTCGTAAGTACCACTATGACGCAGATACCTATACAATGGATGTAGTTATAAAGACGCTACAAGATATGAAGAGTATAACAGTAGGCTACGAAGGTGGTAGAACATTACTAAGACCAACAAGGAGGATAGACGATGGACTTAAAGAATTACAGCAAGGAACAGTTGGAGACGGTACTAACATCATTACTTGAAAATGGTCGTATCGAGGAAGAGGATATAGTAATAGAGCCAACGATAGTAGAGAAGAACGCCGCTACAATGCTTCATACTCTACTCTGCCGCCTGTCTCATGAGACTGAATGTTCTTTCTATACAAACGACAAGGAAATGGAAGTGTGGATTAGGAAGGTTAGAAAGTTTTGTGAGTTAGAGAGTCAGACTCCAGAAGATATACTACTCTATATAAGTAAGATAAAGGAGTTCGGTCAAGGAGCTGAGCCGTACTTAGTTATACTGAGTCTCTTCTGTATGTATCATGAGGGAATATGGGATGCTGTGCAACAGATAGATAGTATATAAGAAAAGGGGACCTAAATAGTCCCCTCTCTTTTTATCTCGCCAAGAAAGTCTTGACTGCTTTCCATATACTTATCCCATATCTATCCCACATCTCTCGTACAGCGAAGTACTCCAGCCGAACATAGCCTCCAATAACTCTTCCCTTATCCTCATCAGATAAAGAGTCCTGCTGAGATAGTTCATCTAGGTTCTCTATAATCGCCTGTATAGATGGAGACACTTTAGAGTCATAGTCCTCACCTAGAGTTCCACGAATAAGACCAGAGACGTAAGGCCATGCTTTGATAGAATCCTCGGCTGCTATCTCTCCTTTCGCTGCAGCTTTCTTAAAGCTATACCCTATATCCTCGCCAATAGAAGTAGCCACTCTTGAAGAGGCACACCCCGATAGCAGCAGTAGTACCAGTAAACATAGAAAGAGTTTCATTTTTTCTCCTTTACCTTTTGTAACTTCCAGGTATTTACTTCTCTAACCTGAAGTTTAGTGGGACGGCTGGTGCGGCTGGTCGCGTGAAGGAGAAAGGGGTAGCTGTACTGCACACCTCTCCCCATTCAGTAGTAGTCTTGCAAGCTACAAAGTTAAGGTTACTTGTTCCTACAGTTGCCGCAGCTATATCCATCTTGATAGAACCATCTGGCTGAGCTGTGATATTAGTAACAGGTACCCAACCAGCTCCTGTTACTTTATAGTAAGTAACTCCAGCCTGTGGGTCGCAGACTATCCATGGTGCTGCGAAGCCAACTGTCACGAACACAAGAACAAAACATAAAGCTAACCAAATCCTTTTCATCTTACTACCTCCTTGTTTTATTTAGAGTGAGAACCTAGTTCTATTCTCTCTCTACGTTGTTGATCTTTTCTTATATCATCTGTAATAGATTCAATCCTCGACATTATAGAGAGTATATTAGCTGTATTAGCTTTTAGCACAGCAATCTCTTCTCCATGCGAAGCAACCTTACTGGAAATATATCCTGTCCAAGTAGCCATACCTCCGATAGCTATACTAAGTACAGCTAAGACTATTGCAACTACAGTACCAATCTTAATACTCCAAGTAGTCTCTCCAGGCTCATAGTTTATCACATCGCGGTTGTTAGGCATCAATCTTATCCTTTGGTGAAAATTTCACCTTAGTTATCGAAGAAAATCTACACCAAACATAGGTCCAGCTTCTTCCAACTTCTCAAGCGTCTCAGCTTGTCTTGTCTGTCTCGTTCTAAGCAAGAGTCGCACGCCTGGTTTCTTAGCGAATCTACTAGCTGCGGATTCTAAGGACTCAGGACTTATTCTATAATCAGCGATCTTCTCTTGCATCCGATTCCAAGCACTCTCTATCCTTGGGTCGTCTTCTCTTATATTCCTATAATCATCGTTCGTTAGCCTTCTTACTTCATTCGAGTACTCACTTAGTATCTGTGACACATGCTTCCTCTCAATCTCCTGAGCCTTTGTCTCTATTCTACTAAGTGTCTCCATATAGCTCTTCGATACTGGCTTAGCACCGAAGGCTACTACTACCTTATCATACTTCGAATCCAAGTTATAAACAGGGTCTCCCTTCTCATTATACACGAAGCCATCTTGGTCGTAGAAGGAATCTATAACATCCCAGATGTTCCTAATTGCAGGAACAGCTTTCTTCAAATGAGCCTTAGCTATCTGTGGTCTATTAGCTACAGTCTCCGCAGGATTGAAAGCCATAGCTATATTATACAACTCATGTATGCTTGAGACGACTGGACCTAGAGGAGAGAGAAGATCTTTCTCAACACTAGGAAGCTGTATAGTAGCAGGACCTACTACATCAACTCCAGCTACTGCACCTGGCACTCCAGAAGCATAGCCTCCCCACTTCCTCTGTAGGTACTCTTCCAACTTATCCCACCAGTCTCCACCTCCCATGGCTGAAGCTGCGAAAGCTATAAGAGGAAGTGTCTTTGCCATAGCTATCAAGCCTCGAGGTCCAGCAACGGCAGCTGTATAACAGAGGAACTTAGCCCAGAAAGCAGGACTACTAGCGTTCATAATCATCCACTCGACTGTTCTAGCTACGAACGGCTGAAAGAGAGTTAAGAGGCGACCAGTAGGCGACCGCATAAGCCTTGGCATCATGCTAACTAAGTTAGCTCCTTGAAGAGTCCAGACACTAAGCGTTGCAAAGTCGGCGTGTTCCCTCTCCGAGAGTCCAGGACTCATATCTTGACTATAGAGATAAGCTGCCAAGAAATTAGCACGACGAGCTGGAAGTTCCATAAGGTTGAACATACCTAGCGGTGTGATAAGTTGCTTACCACCTTTCAATACGTGCGAACCAACTCGAACACCACCAGCTATCGTGCCTCCTTGTTCAAAAGCTCGAGCACCAAGTGCCCAACTATACTTATCTACCAACTTCTTCTCGGCAGTATTACTAGACAAGAGCTTCTGTGCTCGACCAAGATACTTGACGCCTAGTTGCATTGCTATCCTACTATATCCATCAGCTCCGTTCAACAAGCCAGCAACTGGACGGTAGCCAAGCTTAGCCATAACAGTAGCATTCCTAAGTCTGTCTATCGTCTTTGAAGCTGCTCTATGAGCGTCTATTGCTCCACCTGTAAGAGTGCTAATCGTGGCATCTAGAATTCTATCCTCTAGGTAATACTTTCCTTTAGCGTCATCTAGTACAGCTTCCAGATGACTATACTCATTATCTCCTAGTTTATCCTGAGCTGTCTGTAGCTCCGCTATAACAGGGTCGAACGCCATCTTCTTATGCATAGCATAAGCATACATACTCATTGCATCGACTATATCATCCTCGCCCATCAGTAGATTCTTGGTCTCCATCGTTGGAGCTGCAAATACCTGCGAAGGCTTGATACCTACGATATCTCTAAGATTCTTCCTGAGAATCCTCCTAGCCTCATCTCCTACTCCAGAAGTCTGCCCTCCACCCTTTAGTGCCTTCTCAACTGCCTTATCTAGCCTGCTAGCTACTAAGATATACTTCCTCTTAGAGAGCATAGTCTTCATATCACCTTGATAAGCAAAGCCTTCTCTTATACTAATATCTCCTACAGTTTCTCCTCTAGCAGTCTTCTCCTCTATATACTTCTTAGCTCTCTCCATAGCTAGGTCTATATCTGGAGCAGCTGCTATAACCATGCCAACCTTACTACGACTCTTACCTGTCTTCTCTGTAACTATAATATCCCCAGTCATCATGTGAGTCCAGTAGTCTTCTGTACCCCAGTTCTTGATGCTGTTGATATCTTCTTTGTAAGTCTTATACTCAGCGAGAGCCTTTCTTATCTCTCCTGCTTTCGTGATACCTAGCTGTTGAAAGACTTGCTGAGGACTGATACCAGCTTCTATACCATCTATGACTGACTTATACTTAGTAGATAGACGATAATGAGCCTGCCTAATCATATGGTCTATATACTTCTTCCTCATCTTCTCGAAGAATTCATCTCTAGCAAACTGGTAGACGTCCTTAGTAGTCTGGTCCGCTTCTTGATATCCAGCTATATAAGCAGCGACTGCAGCTTTCGTCTGTATATCTATATCAGCTTGAGACATCTTGAGGTCAGCGAACTCTTTTCTCTTAACACGTGAGTAACGTTCGACTGCCAATCCAAGTGTCTGTGCGTCTCTCCTTTGCTTCTTATCCAACTTACTAGCAACATTCTTCTCTATAAACTCACGCTCAATCTCCATCTGATGATTAGTCCAGAGTTTAGCTTGTCCTATATGAACTGCTATACTTCTAGCAAGGTCTGAGAATCCTTTGTGAGCTGGCATCATAGCATGCATGAACCAAGTCCAAGCGCCTGATATGTCCTTGTCTTTAACGTAGGTAATAGTATAGTCCTTCTGGTCACTGGCTACATATCGCTCCTCACGGTCTCGGTGCCAAGTTCTCCTCTGTTTCCATTGAGAGTACATCTTCGTGAGTGTCTCGTAGGCTCCTTGGAGACCTAAGAAGCCGAGGGTTATATGGCCTTCAATGTCGACATCTGCTTCATCGAAGATTACGTAGTTGTCTTTAATAGCTGGTTCTTCTCTTACTTCTACAAATCCAGAATATTGCTTAAAATTCTGTAGCTCAGATATTATCCTTTTATATTTATCAGTATCTCTCTCTAGCTTCTTCCTATATCTCTCAGCCTCATCTTTACCTTGTCCATAAGGACTAGAAAGAGTAGGACTACTAAGCTGCATATTCCAGTCATCTAAGTAAGACTGAAATTCACTAATCACTTTATCTAATAACTCACTATCAGATTCTACATCAGACAGTTCACCTCTATTAGTCATCTCTTCTATCATCTTTCCTATTACTTCTGGAAAGGCACTGCTTTTGATAGTAACATGCTTTCTCGTCTTCAGCTTCTTCTCTATCTTTATCTTCTCTGGGACTTTCTCGTACTCAGCTAACTCACCAAGTAAGTCTATATTCTCATGTATCTCCTCGTATCTTTCTTCTATATCTAACTCAAGTTGTCTTCGCTCAGCTTTTATCATATCTCCAGTAAGTCTATCTGAAGCTATATTGTTTAGTGAATCTTTTAGCCTCTTTATAGATTCTCTATACTCTTCTATCTGTTCTTCTAACATATGTCTTATAGCATTTAATCCTGATGAAATACTTCCACCAATTCTTTCATTATTTCTAAGTTCAATAGTAAGTAAAGCCTTAAGTCTCTCTGACATTCCAGGAGCAGTAACAGTAGTTCTATACCTCCTAGTCTCTCCTCCACTCAACGCCCCTACTGGATAGACGTTACCATCTATTCCAGCTTCTTTCAAGAACAGTGAAGCATGCTTCTTCTGTCCTAGAGCCTTGGTTAGTATGTCATATACTTCCTGACCTGTCTTAGCATTCTTTATACTAGTAATAGGTAGTACTTGTGGTAATGATAGCATTACTGTATTGGGGTCAGTATTAGCTGATATGCGACCTTTAGTAATATTCTCTACATAACTCATATTCTGCTTCCAATACTTAAGGGCTTCCTCTTCACCATTTAAGTTTTTCATAGTATAGTAATTATCTAAATAAACCCTAATAGTATCAGCTATCCATCTATCTTTCTTATCTTTTCTTGCGTCTAGAAAAGCATAAGTACCATTGCTATCATAATAATATACTCCTAATATATTACCTTCCTTTAACAAAATATTCTTCTCAGCTGCTTTAAGTATAAGATCCATTTGTTCTTTTGGAACTTCTTCATACCAGTCTAAGAAATTAAGAGGAGTCTTGTCTGCCTTAGAGAGTCTGACATTGTAGATGACCTTTATCCCTTTCTTTATATCATAGTCATTGTTGTTGATAGCTTCTATCATTTCGTCTATGGCAGTCAACTCTTTAGTGAGCTTATCTAATATCTTACCATCTGTAGTATTTATATTTTCTACAAGATAATTCTTCTCTTGTAGTAGATATCCTATAGCAGCTGTATGCCCCTCATTATTAAGTTTATCAACTACTTTTTGAATAGTTATTCCAATCATAGACGTACGACTACTAAGGTTCCCTCCTGGATATGTAGTCTTCCCAAACCTTACTTCTCCTCCAACCTTCCTAGAAACTTCCTCTGCATAATGCTTAGCTATCTCTACTACTGATGTAAAGTAAAGTCCCCAACCGAAGCTTATAGCACCAGAGCCTGACTTTATATATTTTGTAGAGAACTTACCACCAGTTAAGAACCTTCCAGTTCCATGCATAGCAGCTATATCTATACCAGCTATCCCACGCTCATCTTGTATAAGGTCCCAACACTGTAGCATATAAGGCTTAACCTTTGTCCAGACGTTAGACAAGTAAGCACGCATCTGTAGCATCCAGTCTTGGAAACTATTATTCGCTGATTCGTAGACTCTTCTACCTAACTCCACGAGCATCTCGTACGCCTTCTGCATACCCATGAAGTCCATAGTCTCTTCACTATAGCCACGCATACTATCCATGACATTAGTCTGCTCACCGAGTATCTCACTGATACCAGCTGCTAAGTCACTAGTCTCAAGAGCTCCTACCCTGTGACCTAGTTTCACACGGCTGATATCTGAGATATATCCAGCGAGCCTATTCAACTTATCAACCCACTTATCATAAGCTATAACATCTCCGTTGAACATCTCGAGATAATCTCGTGCATTAGTCTCTAGTGAACTCAGAGTCCTAACGACAAAATCTGCATACTGCTGTAGCTCGTCTACATCTTCACTTGTATGAAACCAGTTATTGATATCATGTACTAGTCTCGTTAAGCCCGAGTCAAGGGAATCGTCTTGAGGCAGCGTCTCTTGAGCCGTTTCCTCAGCTGTCTTGTAGAGAGGATTAGTCGGAATGCCGACAGCTTTCTCTGAAGTAGCTGTAGGAAGGTGCCTTTTATGCTGGATATAAAACTCATTCTTATCTCCTATGATAACATAGTCCTTAGCAACTTCTTGGTCTATCTTACCAAGAGCAAGCTCGGCGTCGTTCCTTGACTCATAGATAGCGTCCTCAAGAGCTTCCCCTTCGTTCTCTACTTCTTCTGCTGCTTCTTGTCCTTTTCTTTCTGCTTTGGTTTCGACTTTCCCTTCGCCACTTTCCTTCACCTCCTTTACTTTCCTACTCGTCTGCCTCTTAGCCTTTCTCTTCTCCCGACTGGTTGGCTTACTTTCCCCTTGCTGTACAGGCTGTTCCAGATTCTTGCCGCCTTCCGTTTCGCCCTCGACAGACTCAGTCCCTCTTCCAAGAACTTCTTCTTCAGCTCCTCGTAACCCTTCGGCATTTTCTCCTCCAAGAGCCGAAGCCCAATCTTCAGGCTCAGTATCTTTGTCATACCAAGCATCGAAGTCTTCGACTGTTCTTACGTTATCTAGGTCTCCTAGTGCAGACCTCATATTGTAGAAGACAACAGCATCTTCGTCCGATAGACCCTTCTGTTTAAGGACAGCAAGAGCACTAGCCTTCGAGAGAGGAGTCTGTCCCTTTGGTGAAATTTTCACCATAGTCGGCTCTTCTACCTTAGGCTTAGTCATAGCCTCTGGGTTAGTAATCTCCATCATGTCTGGCTTATATGTAAGAGTAGAACCTGCTTCATTATTCACGAGAATAACAGGAGTCTCTACAACTTCTTCTTTCTTAACATCAGCAGCTTCCTTCTCCCTAACTCTCGCTCTCTTCTCCTCAATCTTCTCAGCCCTAGTAAGATTCCTTGCAGCCTCAGTAACTGCAGCAGACTTAGCTGCTTGTCTTGTAGCCTTTATTAATGGAGCAGCTTCCTCAAGAATAGCAGCTTCCTCAGCTTCTACCTTCTCGGCTTCCTTCGCCAGCATCTCCATCTCAGCAACAGCAGCTTCATTTACTTCTCCTGCTTTCGATAGGTCAAGATGCTCGGTAGCTGGCTTCTCAGCAATAGTCTCTTCTGTCTGATTAATAACATCGTCTATAACTTGTCTTGCTTCTTCTACTGGAACTCCTTCCTTCTTAGCATACTTCTTAGCAAGACGTTCTGTACGACTAGGGTCTAGTTTCTCAAGAACTTTACCTCCGACTGTTGTAGTAGCACCAATAACAGGAAATTGTAGAAGAGACTGAATAGTAGTCTCTTTCGCTTCAGGACCTAAATTCGCTACATACTCATCCCATGTAGCTCCTGGCTTCTTCTGAAGAACATCTACTGCATTCTGAAAAGCTGTATTAACATTCTCACCAATTATATCTTCACCAAGGTAAAGACCTAACATAGCAAGACGTCCAGCCCATGTCTTAGCTAATACTGACTTTAAGAGAGTAGTGGTTGGTATAAGTTCAGTTCCAACTTCTGAACCTCCCTTAGCTCCAGCTGCCCAGTCTTTACCACCAGAAGCTTTCTCCTCTCCATATGCTTGAAGACCAGCACTTGCTAATGCAGGTATTGGATTAGCAGTTACAAGAGATGCTGCAAGGCCAGGAGCTTGCATAGCAAAGGATTGACCTGCTCCTACTATACGACCCTTCCAACTCTTTGGCTTTAGATTAATACCAGTTTCTTCTAAAGCTAAGTCAGCTCCTTTAACAGCCATTTCTCCTGATTCTTTAAGTTCATCTGAACCAAGCCATTCACCAGCTTGCTTAACAAGACCACCCATAGATCTAACAAGAGGAACCTTAAGTAAAGTTCCAGCGTTGCTAGCTATATCTCCCCAAGAGGATTCTGGCTTTTCGTCCCACTGTACTTCGTCAGGGTTTATCTCAGGAGTATCCCACTGTACTTCAGATGGATTTATCTCATTTGACATATTCTACCTTCCCATCAGGAGTCATGCGAACTTTCTTTCCTTTATACATACCAGTTGTTCCTGCTGGTACCTTCATCGAAGCTGTCTTCCCTTCAGCTAAGCTACCTAGGCTAGACTTCCAAGGCTTCCAACCATACTTCTTCTTCAAGTAAGAAGCCGCGACGATGTTAGTGTCTGCGTCGTATAGATCTGTAACCTCATTTATAATTCCAGCTTTTCTAAGTTCAGGAACATTAACTTCATTTATCTGGAACAATCCATAGTCAGCAGTTCCATTCTTATTAATATTCTTAGCCCTAGGATTCCCACTAGACTCACGCTTCATAGCTTCCTTAGCCATAGGTATATCACCAGGCTCAAAGTACCTATTAAGTATAGAATCAAATGGAGTAGGTTCTCCCTTAGGTAACCCCTCTAGCATAAACTGATTCTCCTTAGGAACAGGCTTTCTGTATCCTAAGATTCCAAGAGTCTCGTCAGCTCCTTGAGGAGTATACTTTCTATAAGCACCTGCTAATCCAGTACCAGATCTAAGAGAAGACGCAACAGCATCTGCCTCTTCAAGCATCTTTATTCTAGCTTCTGATGGTATTAGACTAAGTAAGTAAGACTTAGCAGACTCAGCCTTTTGTGGGTCAGTAGTTTGATTTACCATACCTAATGTTTCATCAAGCTTCCTCTTCGCTTCTTCCCTATTACCAAACTTCTTATAATGAGCATCGAGCAGAGTTTGATAATTATTAGTGAATGCTACACTAAGACCTTGAGTATAATGCCAATTCTCTGGCTTACCTTTATCATCAGACCCTACTGAGTATCTATCTACTATCCTAGTACCAGGCGTCGCATCAGGACTTGAATCAAGGAATAGTACCTCATCACCAACCTTCTGAATAGTAAGTTTCTTACCAGTCTCCTTAGTAAGGTTGATAAGATTATCTATAAGCTTAGGAGCCTCAGTAGGTCCTACAGCCTTAAGAATCCTAGCATCCTCAGGAGTTATATACTTAGACTTAATATTACCCTTTATAACTTCATCCATCTCAGTAGTGAAGTTGACTTCTCTCCGTTTCTCAACAGCTGCCTTCCTCGCTGTCTCAGCGTTCAACGCCTTCATATGCTCAGCAGATGCCTTTGTGTAATCTATACCTGCATTTATTCTAGCCACCTCAAGAGGGAACTTCTTTGCTTCAATGGCAGTTCCCATAATATCCTTTATCTGATCTGGAGATAGGCCCATCATTTCTGTATTACTTAGTACCGAAGTAGATGGGCTCTGGTCGAAAAAAGGGTTTACCGATTTCTGACCAACAGGAGTAGCTCCAGGAGTTGGAGCAACTGAACCAAGCTCAGTACCTACAGTTCCAGGAAGAGGAGTCTCTCCAGCTAGCATAGGTCCTAGCATCTTATTCATTCCAGCTCCATACTGTCGAGCCTGACCTTCAGCTGAAGCTGCAAGACCAAGATCTCTTCCCCATGAGTCTTTAGGACTCAAGGCAGCACCAAACTTTCCAATCATACTCCAGAAGCCAGGATTGTTGTACCAAGCCTGTTGTGGAGTTGCTATTGGTGTATAGTTCATAGTAGGTGCCTGAGGAACAGGTAATTGTCCACCAGCATTTCTCATAACTTCTGGTAAGAAACTCATATTCATACCTTCAAACATAGTAACCTCCTTATAACTTTGGTGAAATTTTCACCATAGTGTTAACCGAATAAACCTGCAGCTCCACCCATTACTCCACCTACAATAGCTCCCATTGCTGTACCAATACCAGGTACAACAGAACCCACCATAGCACCTGCCGCAGCTCCTGACATAGCGCCACCAAGAGCTGTACCCATGCCTGTCTTACTTGGTCCTTCCTGTACGCTATAGGTACCTTGATAAGCACCTAGGAGAGAACCTGCATACTTATACATTTCTATATCCCATAGAGCCTTTGCTCTATCTATCTTAAGGTCCTCATCCTGTTGCTCTTTCTTTGCTATGATTATTATCCTCAAGGAATCAAGAACCATACTCGTTAACTGCTTCTTGAAGTCTATACCTTGAACATAGAAGTCACTGTATGATTTAGCCATAGGAAGATAGAGAGCAGCCATCTTTACTTTCTCATCAAGCATTGCTATACCTGTCTTTGATATAGCGTCACTCCTTGCAGTATGAGCAGCTAGCTTAAGGTCGGCAGTATACTTCGCCACGTTTCTATCTTTCTCAGCATAGATAAGAGCCTCTCCAATAACGAAGCTCGAGGTCATAACTGCATTAGCATCTCTCATACCTGCTTCGAACTTAGGTATAACAGTCGCCTCTATGTCAGCTTGAAGCTGAGCACTATACTCACTAACCGAAGCTGCCAATTCTGTAGCATCTTCGTAGACAGTATCAAGAGCACTTGTTATTGCAGTTATATAAGTCGCGTAGTCTGTCTGTGGAACAAGTCCTGTCATGTAAGTATACATAGCATCGTAGACATCTGCGACCTTGTCTGCATCAAGAGAAGTATCATGAAAGCCTACCATAGCTCCACAGAAAGCATTGAGAGCAGCTAGCATACCATCTGTCAAAACACTTGGGTCATAAGCAGCTGCTGCTGAATAAGGATTATTCAGAGCAGTAGCATTCATGTCTGCGTAGATATCATCTAACCATTCCTTATGTCTAGTAGATATATAACCAGGAACTGAAGTAACAGAACCACCACTACTTCCTCCTCCACACATTCTACACCTCCTTTACAGCGTAGATAAAATCTGTATTGAATCCTATTGATGCTAAGAATTGTTGGTAGAATTCTCTACTGGCGTATGTTACTACACTTACGCATCCTTTGCTCTTAGCATACTTAGCCAATATACCTAATCCTGTCTCTAAGTCTCCATTAGTTATCATCTTTCTATGTCCATAGAAGCAATGTATCAGTAGGTCTGTATGAGTTCCATCTACGCTCATTATTATAGACGTTAGGACAAGAGCGTAAGTGAAAGGGACATTTCTAATAAGACGATAGAAAACATGAATCTCCATACTTCCAGCGAGAAGTTCCTCGAGAATCATAGTCATTCTCTCTGGTCTCTGGTCTGATGTAACTCCTACCTTCGGAAGACTAAGCTCTATACACCGCTTCAAGTCAGGCCAGTTCTCTGAGATGCCATGAGGGAGAAGCTTAATCATCCTTATCTCACTTATAACTTCTTCTTCACATACTTCCTTGATTTCCATAGGTTCCTCGTATCGCTGTCTTATCGTTTAGCTTCCATCTTATCAGCAAGCTATCTACTTCGAAGGCACTAAAGAGTGGAGCAGTTACATGTACCTTAAAGTCTACTCCACTTACAACAGGAGATACTACTCCCTTAGCATTAACATCCTTGAGAGTGCTCCTTGTATAGCTTCCCAATGTATTGTAGCAATAGTCTACACCTGCTTGCATACCACTTCCAGTACAACCGATTTCAAGGACGCTTATCATCTTAATTGCACGAAGGTTCATATCAAAGCTATTCGTTGTAAAGAAGGCACTAGTGTCAGCGTCTACTGCTTCATGTAGAGCTCCATACAATCCAGAGCCTACTCTTACTATTCCAGACGGTAGCTGGTATATCTCTGATAAGCCAGTCGAGAGTAGATACGTTCTAACTCCATCAGATATATAGAATTCCTTCTCTAGCTTATCATAGTTAATAACTATATCAGCAGCTCCTAGATTTGTCATGAAGTTTTTGTAGCCAAGCTTCTTTAGCTCCACCGTTCTAAACTCAATATTCTCAGTAGCTGACCATAGGTACCCTTCCGTATCCACGAAGATATGTCTATGCTTGTCTCCTCCAATACAGCCTTTTCCTGCTATACCATGCTGTAGCATAACTCGCAGACCGAAGCCTGTTACTGGACTAGATATAGGTCGGAGAGCGGAGACTCCTCCTGAGCCATAGACCATGACATACTCTCCGAGCCTCTTAACACAATAGACATCCCCGAACCAGCCTACAGGCATTTGACCTGTTATGTTAGTCTGGTCCTCTTTATCAAGTAGCTCAGTCAAGTAGGTCTTCCCAATCCCTGACCACGCGACCCAGTTACCTTGGTCTCCACCGAAGCCACCTGCAATCAACTGACCCTTATAATTGCAGACGCTCTCGATAACGTGGTCTAGACTAGTTACAGAAAATACTCCTGTCGTCGTATCCCTTACAACGCACGTAGCTCCATTGACCCATACTTGATAGTCGTAGAAGTCTGCCATGTGCCAGATGTCACCAGTTGATAAGCCACTTATCTTACTAGTGAAGTTATATCCTGAATCTGCCTCGTATATAGCAGTTTCCTTAGCTGCATAGACTCCTATCTTCGTATCGAACAGTTGAGGGTAAGGCCAAGAGTAAGTACCTAATCCAGTCATAGGGTCTGTTATCGCTTCATATGGAAGTAGACCACCGTCACCTACTCTCATATTATAGCACTCAATAAGACCAGGTACATTTCTCTTCAACTTATCTGTCGCAATAAGTCCAACATGAAGACCTTCATCATATGGAAAGTTAAACTCTTTCATCTTATCCCTCCATCTGGTCTATGTCAGCTATCTCTTCCTCTATCCAGTCTGAGTTAAGCTGAATCATAGTCTTAGAAATAGCATTATCCCAGTCCTTAGCACCTTCTGTATTCCTATACATTTCCTCTAGCTTAAAGAGGGCAGCTTGGACTACAAGCAGAGGGTGATTAACTGTCCACCAGTTATAGTCATCATCTTCCTCTAGCTCGTCAGAATAGAAGACACCTTCTACCTGCAACGTATAGTTAGCATGGTCTGGCGGAGGACTTATTAATAATGAGTTGAATCCTTCATGAGCCTCCTCGATAATATCCTCGAAAGCCCACTCTTGACTATAACTTGTAGCCTCTACAGCTCCTGGAGAAGGTCTTGCGTTTACAGGGAAGTATACAAAAGGAGTATCAGGAGTTATACTTGCCTTAGGCTCACTGTAGTACTCTTTCATTTCATAGATATCATCTGCCTTAGTAAGCCGTGTCTTCTCAGCACTGTCGTAAATCCAGACGTCTGTTATAGCTCTACAGTTAGGAACAGGAACAAGTATCTGAGCAGCTGCCAAGTCCACAGTATATCGTGCGTTTGTCTTACCTCCGAACAGACGACGGTCGAGCTCTCTACAGCCTTGATTTATAAAGAAGGCTGCGTTCATTACTACACTCTCTGTATCAAGGTCATTCCTACCTGAGGCTTCAACGAACATATCTACAACCTCAGATAAGGTCATAGATGTTTCAGACGTCGTTACTACATCACTTGGTATAACAAGAATATCAGCCATTTAAGCCTCCTATGGAGTAGGATACACAGGCGGAGTATGTATATTTACAACCTGAGTTCCATCACCTTCATATTCTATTACTGCATGATAGTGACTATAATCCCTTGTCTTTCTAAACTCACATGATACACCTATCTGATCTATCCAGGAGTTATCATCTAATAATGTTATTCCATTACTTTGGTCAGCTCCAGAGTCTCTTACTATCCATGGATACATAGGACATAAGTCACCACCTATACCATCATTAAATAGTGGACTTATAATAGAACACCTAAATGTTCTATTATATCTAACTGGAACAAAACAACGTTCATCTAAAGCATATCCAGAACCTGGATTTGTTACAGTTAGTTCAGTAACCATACTACCAGCTACTGTAGCTGTTATAGCGCCAGAAGCTCCAGCTCCTCCTATAGATACAGTAGCACTTGTATACCCCCAACCTTTCCTAATAACAAAAGCACTATTTATAGTACCATTAGGATTAACGATAGCTATTCCATAAGCATTACTACCATCTCCATTTATTGTCAGTGGAGCTACATTACCACAGTTATATGCTCCAGAGAAATCATTACTACTGAAAGAGCATCCTACAGCATAATCTAAATCAAGAGAAGCAACTCTATCTGATATATATGAGTTTGTATCATAAGGTCCTCCAAACTCACCACCAGAGAAATGAATAGACCTAGCCATATATCCACCAGAGTAATCACCAAGTCTAACAGCACATACTATATTTTCCGAGTAGTATCCATTTATAGACCATCCTTGTGCTTCCCTAATATATATGCCGTATTTACTATTCTGTACACATATCATATTAGCAACATTACCATGACTAAATCCATTACCTCCATTATAGTGTCCCCATACATAGACACTATATAGACAGTCATTCGAAGTATACCAGTTTGATATACTATTAGCATTAAAACTTCCACCTACAAGAAAACAGGCATTAGAGATAGTAGCTCCGTTTGTAGATAAGTCTCTAAATGAACTACCCCATGTCATCTCAAATATAAAGCCATTAGTACAAGTTAGACCATCTAGATCTATCTCATGTATATCTAACATCTGAGCATTATTAATATGAAGTCCAGTATCTGCTGTTCCAGAGATTCTAAGCTTTCCTACCTCAGTACGACCATGACCTCCAACGAGGCTAATAGCCGCTCCAGTTACTGAGGAAGCAACTATATTTGACCTATATCCAATACCTACTAATCGCTTGTATATAGGTACGCTTATTGGAGTATCTATAGTATAAGTATTATAACCAAGAACAACCTCTGTTCCTGCAGCTAAGGCAGTTATTACATTGTTAGTAACCTCTCCCCAGTACTCAGGTCTTACCTTCTCAGAAGCCATTCCTGTTAGTGATATAGTACCAGCTCCATCAAAGATCTGATATACAGTAGGACAATAGAGACTAGCTATTGTTACTGTATAAGTATTAGCTACTTCAAGCTTTCCTGGAGGCTCGAACATTAAGCAAACATTACTTGGGACTGATACGTTTTCAGCAACTGCTACTGTGTCAGATATCACTATCGTTGCATCTGCTGTGTCTATATTTGCTACAACTGTTGCAAGGTCATCTCCCCACCAGTCTATATAGACTCTACAGCCATTAGGGAAAGCTACCTTTCCATCACCAGTGAAGACTGTATAGAGACCTATCTCAGGCATTACTGAGAATGTTAGTGTTATTCCGTTCGATATGTTAAGAACGACGCCCTTCGGTATATAGACATGACCTGAGACTACTGTATTTTCGTCTATATCATAAGTCCCAGGTATGATGTTATCAGATTGAATGTTGTAGAAAGTATAGGTAGTTGCACTTCCTAGTTTGTTAAGAACAAGATCAAAAAGCTGACTTTGGTCATAGTCAAAAGCATTGATGTAGAATGTGTAGTAACCATAGGTGTCAGTAGTAACTTGACTTACAGGAGTCGTGCTAGTAGTAGAGGTATAAGCAGTTGCAGGAGTACTGGTTCCTGCTAGATAAATCTTAACCGTCGCTGAGGCAATTGCATCGCCAGTTGGTGACTCTGCTCTTCCATAGTATTTAACTCTCATCAACGATCTCCTTTGGTGAAAATTTCACAGTAGGATGGGGAACCGAAGCTCCCCACCCTGTTTCTGTTTAGACGTCCATTACGGACAATCGTCTCCGAATCCATCGAGTACCATAAAGGTATCAGGATGTCTTAATTCCAAGCCAGCCTCAGTAAGGAATTCCTCGTTCGTGGCGTCATAACGTCCGTAGTTGGTTCCCTCAGCTGCGGTCTTTCCACCTTCACCATAGAAGGTAGTATCAGTAATGTATCTGTATACGATGTTCTTCGGTTCAAATAGAATCATCATCTTTCTTAAGGACGACTCCTGACTCATCAGTGGATGGAGCTTCAAGTTAATAGTACCCCAAGGCGTAGTCCACTCAATGATCTTCAAGCCGTAGCTGGTTGTCTTTGGAGTAATGTCCATGTGAGCGCCTGCGAGAGCAAGTCTCTTCATGGCGAGAAGAACGGTCGAGCCGCATATAGCCAGTTTCTCAGCACTCCCGAACCTGAAGAGTGTCTCAAGATAGCTATCAAGCCAGGTCTCACCACCACCAGACTCTGTCCAGCCTTTACCACTGTAGGTTGTGTTGATTGTATAGCTGTTGTAGTTCGCTACAACATTCTGCCGTACGAAGTCGATGATACCCTGAGTTGTTCTCTCAGGCTTTCCACTTGTTCCAGTATTCTCAGTAGGAATACCGAAGAGCCATGCCTTCTCCATTTCAACTCCATGAAGCTCAAGACATTCTCTCTTTGCTTCCTGATAAGCAGGACCAGTTCTCAGCTTCGTCAGACGAGCAGTCCTGGTGATGCTCAGAGGTGTACGGAAGATCTGTGTGTAGTTATAGTACTTGGTAGGGTCGTATGCTAAAGCTGCTGGCATAGCGGCACCTTCCTCGTTGATATTGCCGACTACGATGAAACGATCTGCGGTTCCAAGGTTGTAGCTAGAAGCTGCCCTGATGTCGTAGTCATTATCGTCGTCCTCAAGCATTGTGCAGGTGAGGTAGGAGTTTGCTCCATTCACTGTCCTTGCCGTTACTTTGACATTGACATCTACGTACGGAGCTGAGACATCTCTGACGATAAGCTGATGTCCAACCCTTACCTCTGCTATCGTTGCAGCTGCCATCTTCAGATAGATAGTCGTGCCAGCAGCTGCACCAGCTCCACCTGTAGGATAGCTTGAGACATACGAACTCGAAAGAGATGAATCTAAATAAACTCCAGTAATTGACCCAGCTTGATCTGGGAACTTCTTAGTCCACCAGTAGAACTCAGGGTCATCAACTTTCTCTTGTTTCAGTTTACTTGAGATAGCCGTAAGAGGCATCTCACCATTAGGATAGAGACGAAGCAGCATCTCCCTCCAATTTTTCGGTCTCTGGTCTGTTACCCAGTCACCAGTTCCACGCATTCCTGCAAATCCACTCATAGTATCCTCCTATTAAAGATGTTCGATTTTATCGACTAAACCTTTTATTCTACCTGGGGAACCATAGAATACAGTTCCAGGCATTACGTTTCTAGTTACAACGCTTCCTACTCCTACGACAGAGTTCTCGCCTATTGTAACTCCAGGTAGAACCATTACTCCAGCTCCTATTCTCGCAGCTCTTTTAACTGTATAGCCATTTACAATAAAAGGCTTTATATGCCGTCTATTGTGAACCATATAGTTATCATTGCAGCCGCAGAACATAGGTGCTATAAAGACAAGGTCTTCAATCACAGCGCCTTTGGTTATATGACACTGTGCGTGTATAAGACACTTACTGCCCACTGAACAGTCGCCTTCGAAGACAGTTAGATGACCAATAACAGTATCATTTCCTATCTTCGTATTCGGTCTCATTACAACATAGTGACCAATAAAACAGTTTTCACCGATTTCACAGTTCTCTTGTATGACAGCTGTGTCCTCGATTTTCGTTCCTTTTCCTATCTTAGCTGTCTCGTGTATTCTCATTTCCGCAGAACCTCCTCGTATACCTTTAGCATAGCCTCAGCTGTTTCCGTAATATCAGGAACCTTTGGCACTTCCCTAGGCTTTGTCTCACCCTTGAGAATCGCCAGCATTTCCTGTACTTGAATTCTTTGGTCTCCCTCAGTTATCCAGTAATGTGCCCACTGGTTACCTCGGTAGCTTATTACTTTAGTTCCACACGCTGCAGCTTCGAGACTTACCCTATTATGGTCTCCATATTCTACTGGAGAATA
>Ga0209200_1002028_pt1 | contig 19441 bp, 15 predicted proteins | sample AD_UKC033_MetaG_FD_184406 | JGI IMG/M metagenome (GOLD analysis project Ga0209200, IMG submission 184406) | Active sludge microbial communities of municipal wastewater-treating anaerobic digesters from USA - AD_UKC033_MetaG (SPAdes) (version 2) | ecosystem: Engineered > Bioreactor > Anaerobic >...
GTGTAAGCCCATGTATTTTGGTGTTGTACTGTATGCCGCGTGTTGAGGGTGATTGGTTGGGATTGTCAACTACAGAACTTACCTTGCGTCACTGCTGTTACTGGCTATATCTCAAGGACAAATCAACAAGTAATTCTAGCACGATTCGAGTCAAGATCCCACAAGCCAACGTATTTGACTCTGATAGTGTTGCTTCGCTTCTAAGTAAGGTTCGGCAGCAATGTGAGAGCACCAGCTATGACCTCTAGGTACTTGCAAGCCGCAGGCATCGGAATCGACAAGTTCAAGGAATACTTGAACTTGACCGGTTGGCGCCTACAGGTTGCCAATGAGCGGTGGTTGGTTTTTTTTCTGGGCACCTCTGAAGTGCATACGGAGGGCCTTGAAGTTGTTCTTGTAGCAGACCCAACGAAGTCTGACTACTGGAATTATCTCCAACAAGCAGTTGAGTTGCTCAGTGCTCTCAATGGTGAGGACTCAGCACAAACACTTCGGCGTATCCAGTTTGTAGACACAGACGTCTTGTCAATTCGGAATGTGGAGACAGGAGGGTATGACTCGGTTTCTCTCGAACTTGCCAACCGGCAGGTTACCCAACTGAAACAGCTTATCAAATTCGCCGCGTCCTCAGAGAAAGAGCCACGTCCGTTCTTCAATCAATCACTGCGAGTTGGTGAGGCAATGGCAAAGCAATATCGCTTTGGCCAGACATTTCGCGGAAGCTTCGGTTACACAATTCAGTCACCATTGCGACACCAGAGTCAGCATCTAACGTCTCAGCAGCCGCCGAACCAGCTCTCGTTGTTTGATGAAGATACAGAGTCGTTCGAAGAGATCATACTGCCTCCTTTTGAACGTCGAGTAATGGAACGCGTGGTGCGTGGTCTTGAGAACACTCGACTAGCGTCTAGTCTGCGCAGTCCCGAGATCCTGATAACCGAATACGGCAGTGGTCTCAATGGCAACATGTGTTTGACGCTCATTAAGGCTGCTCATACCCCCGATCGCGTTATGGAGTACAGTGTCCTCTGGTCTCCAAGAGTAAAACCCACTGAGGGTCTGGATGAACACAAGTCGACGATCTTGAACGAAGTGTCCTATGAGATACTTGCCGCAGCGGCCGAGGAACTACGGAGAATCCAGCCAGAAGTGCATAGAATTCGTGGCCGAGTGACAAACTTGGGTGCTGAGTCTGATCCACTCAGCGAGCATACTTCAGGACGGGAAGTGGCAATCAAATGGACCAATCGGCCAGAACACGGTCGGCCGGTCAAGGTGATTGTCGGGCTAAGTCGGGAGGACTACGTCTTGGCCCACAAGGCCCATCTGAGTTGGAGCACGGTTGAAGTCACTGGGGCCGTAGAAAAAGCTGGCCAGAATTGGCGTCTTGTCGACCCTAGAGATTTCACTATTGAGAATCCGCCTCGATCACTGCCGCTAGACATCCCAGATCTATGATGAGCGCCCACACCGCCATCGAATGGACCGAATCGACCTGGAACCCGCTGACCGCGACTCGGTGCCGGGCACTTGGGCATTCGGCGTGAGTTGGTCGTCGCGTCGAGAGTGGCTTGGCCGGTCGGCCCAAGTGCCCGGCACCGAAGAACGAAAGGAGGTCCTCAAACAGGGGCTGGCAACCTAACCCAAAGGAGCACCCCCTTGCACAACCATCGTTGCCGGTCCCTTTTTGTGGACTTCGGTGTTCGGTGGCGGGCGCGCAAACCTTCACATCACAGTGACTTGTCTGACCGGGATCGTTGATCACCAACTTGTCGGTTTGCGAAACTCACCGTGGGTGTCGGTCAGCACGTCGGGAAACTGGCTGGCAGCCAACACGCCCCGCCGAATTTGCCGCACAAATGAGGCCTGCTGCGCCAACACTCGACTGGTTGGATTCTTGTGCGGATTGAGGACGCCCACAGTAAGGCCAAGCTCCAGGCGCACGATCCTGATTGGTTCCAGAAGATCCGAGTCGTTCGTTACGATTACGGCGGCCTCGTAACGCTTCCTGTATCCGTCATTGATGAGATGGGTAGCGATGTTGACGTCGGAACCTTTCTCCTCAGTCTTGATGACCTTGGCAAATCGTGAACCGCCTGGGGTCGGTTGCGCCAACGGCATCATTACGTCATGGGACAGGAATCTGCCAAAGATGATCTCCAAATTCGGAAGAGTTTGTAGGGCTCGAAGATAGATTTGTTGACGCGTTGGTTTTCCTGGATCGTCAGCTCGCGCGCTCACGCGAGCAGTGAAGTACTTGATTCTTGTGATTTTAGCATCGCGCAAGACCATAGCACACATGCGGTGCAGGTCAAGCCATTTGTAAGGCGTGTCTTTAACCGCACCGTAGTACAAATTGAAACCATCGATGTAGACCCAGGTTTCCATGCGTGTCCCTCCTTACATATGCAGAGACCGTACTCTGTGAGTACGGTCTCGCGGCCTGTCCCCGAAGGAACAGGGGGGTTGATGACCCAATTATAGAATGGTTTCAGCGCTAAGTCAAGCCAGATATTCCGCGTAACCCCATGAACGCTCACACCGCCATCGAATGCACCGAGTCGACCGGGAACCTGCTGGCCGGCGACATGAGGATCAGCCCATGCACTTGTTGTTTTACAACAATCAGTGTAAAATAGCGTGGCAAAAGGAGTCGATTTAACCATGCACACACAGAATGCGCTGCAAGAAGTCGTCACGCTGCCTGAGGCCTCGAAGTTTGCCGCAACCATGGGCTACGGCCTGGATCGCAGCAACTTGCACCGCTATGCCCGCGCCGGGCGGCTAATGGCGCGCAAGAGCGGCGGCACCTGGCTGACCACGCGCTCTGCGGTTCAAGCGCTGATTCTGGAGCTGGCGGGCGAAACACGTGGACGGCCGCGCTCCATCTTGACGCCGTGGGCGGAAGTGTCGATGTCGCCGGAACTGTCAGAGGCGTTGGTTGAAATCGATCACCTGCGAGATGAGCTTTCCCAGCAAGCCCGCAGTCCGGCGGAAGAGGAGCACCAGCGTCGTGAACTAACGGTGGAGGCGATTTATCATAGCAATCGTATCGAGGGCAACCAACTGTCGTTGTCTGAGGTGCGCGCCATCGTCGAGGCCTTATGGAGCGAAGCTGGAGGTCGCGGGGGGAGCCAACGATGATGAACAGCCGGCAGCGGGATGAGCAGGAGACTCGCAATACCGCTGAGGTCATGACCCATGACTTGGGTGGCGGGCAGGCTTTCCGGCGGAGATCCTCATACTCCAGCGGATTCTGGATGAGCGGCGCGACGCCTATATCGCCTCCCTGCGCGCTGCCGATCGTGGTCGTTATCAGGAATGGGTCCAGTTCTTTGTACAAGCAGTGTTCGACGCCCTGAAAGCCTGAAGCAAGTCCGCTGTTAAGCCAGGATGGCTTGCCGGTGGACCCTGGCTTGTCGGCTGATCGTTTTCCCAAGCGCGCTCCGCAGATTCCATGACATCTGTACCGCCGACATAGAAAGGACTGCAAAATGCCTCGAACCCCGAAGCGAGCCGCCGCGGAAAATCGCGGTGAGGTGCTGGTGGCCGTTATGAATGCCCCCAGCGATTTCGCCATTCTCCAGTCGCAGGGGTGGTATCGCATTCCGGTGGGTACGGCGCCGAAGCGCTGGCCGCCGCAGTGGCTGGCGTTCTATCAGACCAAGATCTTCGGCGACGAAGCCCACGCGGTGCGCTACTACGGCCAGGTGGCCAAGATCAACAAAGCGCCGCGCCATGTACTCTTTCCTGACGAGCCGGAGAACCCGAAGTCAGGCCGGCTGTACTATCAGGTTCACATCAAATCGCTGGAGCAGCGTGACCAGCCCATTCCCAGCCGTCGTTGGCGCCGCATCGTGTTCATTCCCACCACCTGGGCCAAGTTCACGCAGGCCGAGGAGATCAACGATCTGTTCGACGACAGCCCGCTGGAGGATACGCTCTGGCGCTACCTGCGGCGTGAACGCATCCCTGCCGAACGGCAGTGGGAATGGCAGCGTCGCAACAGCCGCTACACGCTGGATTTCGCGGTTTTCTGCAACGACGGCAATATCGACGTCGAGACGGATGGCGACAGCTATCATGCCAATGCCGAGGCTTCGATCAGCGACAACGAGCGCAACAACGCGCTGGCGGCTGGCGGATGGCAGGTGTTGCGCTTCACCAGCCCGCAGATCAACGAAAGAGCGGCTGAGTACTGTTTGCCCACCGTGTTGGACACCATCAACGAACTGGGAGGTCTTCAGGAAGAGACCATCGCGGCGCGCCGGTTTTACACGACCTCCGCTGGCGTCGCGCAGCAGTTGGCGTTGCTTGAGGCTGCCGCGGAGTACAACCTGGATTAGCCCATGGGGTGGCCGTTGTGGCGAAGCTCGTCTTGTTGACCAACTCAAGCGACCAGCGCCGGACGCCACGCGGCGTCATGTTGACTCATCTTTGTCTGTCCAATCCGGGGGCCGTCCGACCGTGACGCAGAGTCAGTGCGCAGCCCACAGAATCTGTAGGGTGAATTGGACACCGACGGGGGGTTGAGCTAATATGGCTGGCATGTGCCACGCGCGCCGAGTGCCAAACGCCACCGCGCCGTGGACAGAGACCTTCTGGCAGAGTCTTGTTGAGCCTTGCATTGCCCTTGGGGGCCTGGCGCCCTGAAAGGCTTTGGAGAACATTCATGGGACTGCGTGATACGATCACGAACAGCTTTCTCGAACGGCCATTCAGAAACCTGAGCGCGGCGCAGATGGCCGAGCGGCTGGAGCTGGACGGCCGCAAGCTGGAGTACACGTTCGCTGCGACCAAGGATAGCGAGTCCAACCGCCGCCTGCTCAGCCACATCACCGGTATCGAGCGGTGGGGACAGAGCCGCCTGCGCGCCGGCTTGGGCGAACCGCTGGTCATGGACGAGTACGACGGCTACCGGCCGCCGCGTGCGGCCAGTTGGGCCGAGCTGCAAGAGGCCTTTCACAGCGCGCGTCAGCAGACCGTGGCCTTGGCCGCCCAGCTTGAGCCGGCCGTTGCGGCCGGAGTCAAGATTCCCCACAACCAGTTTGGCCCGTTGAGCGTGCGCAGTTGGCTGCGCTACCTGAACATGCATGCCAACGCCGAGGCGAGAAAGCGACAGCAATGACCCTACGCGGCGTGCTCTTGGTCAACACCGGCTCCCCCGATTCCCCCGATGTGGCCGATGTGCGACGTTACCTGGGCCAGTTCCTGATGGACGGCCATGTCTTGGATCAACCCTGGCTGCTGCGCAAGCTGATCGTCAGCGGCTTCATCCTTCCCCGCCGGCCGCGGCGCTCAGCCGAGGCCTATCGCGCCATCTGGCGGCCGGAGGGCTCGCCGCAGGTGGTGCTCAGCCAACGGCTCGCCAACCATGTGCAGGCCAGGTTGCAGACGCCGCTCAGCCTGGCCATGCGCTATGGCAATCCCTCCATCGAGGCTGGGCTGGCTGAGCTCCTGAAGCAGGGCATCGACGAGCTGCTGCTGGTTCCCCTCTTTCCCCACTACGCCATATCCACCACCCAGTCGGTGGTTGAAGAGACGCAGGCGACGCTGAAGCGGCTGCGGCCAGACCTGCCGCTGGCCGTGCTGCCCCCCTTCTACGCCGACCCAGCTTACATCGCCGCATTGGCGGCCAGCGCCCGGCCGTACCTTGACCAGGGCTACGACCATCTGTTGTTCAGCTATCACGGCCTGCCTGAGCGCCACCTGCGCAAGGCTGATCCCACCGGCCGCCATTGCCTGGGCACGGCTGACTGTTGCACCGCGGCCAACCCAGCCCACGCGGTCTGCTATCGTCATCAGGTGTTGCGCACCACCGAGTTGGTCGTGGAGGCGCTTGGCGTGCCGGCCGGCCGCTACTCCGTGGCCTTCCAGAGCCGGCTGGGCCGCGACAAATGGCTGCTGCCCGCCACGAGCGGCGAGCTGGTGCGGCTGGCCCAGGTGGGCAACCGTCGGCTGCTGGTTATCTGCCCCGCCTTCGTGGTCGACTGCCTGGAAACGTTGGAGGAGATCGGCATCGCTGGCCGCAGGACATTCCTCGAGGCCGGCGGCGAGAGCTTCACCATGATCCCCGCATTGAACGATCAGATGCCGTGGGTGAACGCTTTGGAGCGTTTGATCAGCGACGGCGGCGCCGCCGCGGCTGGCGGCCGAGGCTGGCCGGGCGACACCGCTGCCGGGCCTGGATCAAACGGGTTGACCGCGGGACTGATGGACCTCGTGTGACGGCCTAGATTCCCAGATAGGCCGCGCGTACCGCTTCGTTTGCTTCCACCTGCCGCGACGGGCCGTGCAGCTCCATCCGGCCTTCGCTGAGCACGAAAGCATAGTCGCTGACCTTGAGGGCCATGCGCACGTTTTGCTCGATCAGCAGGATGGTGATGCCCTCATTGCGCAATCTGCGCAGCGACTGGAACAGGTCCAGCGTCAGCACGGGCGCCAATCCCAGCGACAGCTCGTCGATCATCAGCACCTTGGGGTCAGACATGATGCCGCGCGCCACGGCCAACATCTGTTGCTCGCCGCCGCTCATGGTGCCGGCCTTTTGGGCGGCGCGCTCCTTAAGCCGGGGGAAGAGCGTGAAGACGCGCTCCATGTTTTGTCCCAGCTTAGATCGGCCACGCTTGGGCGTTGCGCCCATTTCCAGGTTCTCGCGCACGGTCATCTCGGTGAAAAGTTGGCGACCTTCCGGCACCAGGATCAGGCCCATCTCAGCCTTTTTGTAGGAGGGCAAACGGCTCACATCCTGGCCGTCGAAGAAGATCTGGCCCTGCCAGGGCTTGATCTGGCCGACCGCTGTGCGCAGCAACGTGGTCTTGCCCACGCCGTTGGAGCCCACCAGAGCCGTGAGCTGGCCCTGCTCTACCGCCAAACTGACCCCCCAGATGATCTGCAATTCACCGTAGCCGGAGGAGACATCGCGTATTTCGAGAAGAGTCATATCATTCACGCTCCATTTCCAGCAGCCGCTCGGCCAGGTCGGGGTCGCCCAGGTAGGCTTGAATCACCGACTCGTTCTGCGACACCTCTTGCGGCGTGCCCTCCGCAATCAGCTCGCCGTAGTTCAGCACGAGCACCCGGTCGGAGAGGTTCATGATCGCGTGCATGATGTGCTCGATCATGATGATGGTGATGCCCTGAGCGCGGATCTGGCGGATGGTTTCCACCATGCTGCTGACCTCAGTCGGATTCAGGCCGGCCAACACTTCGTCCAGGAGTAGGAGGTAGGGTTGGGCAGCTAGGGCACGCGCCAGCTCCAGCCGCTTCTTCTGCGCGACATTCAAGCTGCTGGCCAGCATGGCAGCCCGCGGCGCCAGGCCGACGAAGGCCAACACCTCATCGGCGATGCGTGCAGCATCGGCCAGATGGTGGTTGTGGCGGCCAAAACAGGCGCCCGCCATGACATTCTCGCGCACCGTCAGTTCGTTGAGCGGCCGCACGATCTGGTGCGTGCGCGCCAGGCCCAGGCGAGCGACCCGGTAGGTGGGCAGGCCATTGATCGTCTGGCCGCGGAAGGTGATGTTCCCCTTGGTGACCGGGAAGACGCTGTTGATGCAGTTGAACAGAGTGGTCTTGCCCGCGCCGTTGGGGCCGATCAGCCCCATGATCTGCCCTTCAGACAGATTGAAGCTGACATCGCTGACGGCCGTCAGCCCGCCGAAGATCTTGGTCACGCCCTTGACTTCCAGTATCATTCCAGCACCCTCCGTAAGAAGCTCGACCGGCTGCGCAGCCAGCCCACGGCGCCTGTCGGGATGAACAGGATGATCAGCAGCAGCAACATACCGGCCACGGCCAACTGGACATCCCGAATGCGCAGACCACCGAGGTGCAGATTGCTGGTCAGCAGGCTGCCTCGCAGGATTTGATAGACGCCAGCGCCCAGGATCGGTCCCAGGACGGTACCGGCGCCGCCCAGCATGACCATGACCAACAGCTCGATGGACATGTGTAGGCGGAAGGCGCTGCCTGGCTCGATCACCCCCTGCTTGAAAAAGAACAATACCCCCAGGATTCCGGGGAAGATGGCTGACAGCACATAGGCATAGGTCTTGGCGCGCGGCGCCGTCACGCCCATCACTTCGGCCGCGTCCTCGTCCTCGCGTATGGCCATCAGTCCCAGGCCGAACTTCGATTTCTTGACGAAGAAGCTGAGCATGACCACCAGCAACGCGATCACCGCCACACCTGCGTAGACGATCCATAACATTTGACCTGCGCCGCCGTACTGACGATAAGTCTGGAAATTGAGTTCCATGCCGGTCGGTCCACCCAGAAACTTCAGATTGATCACCAGGGCCTTCATCGCCTCGTTGATGCCAATGGTGGCCAAGGCAAAATAGGCGCCGCGCAGGCGCAGGATGGCCATGCCCAGCAGCAGGGCCAGCAGCCCGGAGGTCAGCCCGCCGACCAGCGCGGCCGGCAACAGGTTCCATCCTGCCTCGTCGATCAGGTAGAAACCGGCGTAGCCGCCCAGACCAAAGAAGACGATGTGACCGAAGCTGACATAGCCGGTGTAGCCCAGCAGGATGTTCAAGCTGGAGGCCAGGCCGATCGACAGCAACACGTTGAAGAGTGTCTCGCGTGTGCTGGCGCTGCCGGTGATGACCGGAATGACAGCAATGATCAGGACGATCGCGAGAGCGATCCACAGGCCGGGGTTGCGCCACAGTTTCATTTCTTCGCTCCCAGCAGTCCCTGCGGTCGGACCAACAGAATCAGCACGAAGAGCACATATTCCAGCACTGGCACCCAGGTGGTCTTCATGAACACCGGCACCACGCCCTCGATCACGCCCAGGATCAGGCCGCCGATCAGTGCACCCACAGGATTGCCCAATCCGCCCAGGACGACGATCACGAAGCTCTTCAATTCATACACGCCGCCCGAGAGGATGGTGAAGGGCAGGGAGATGGCGATCAACCCGCCGGCGATGGTGGCCAGCGCCGTGCCCAGGCCGAAGCTGAAGGCCAGCACGCGGGTCGAGGGAATGCCCATCAGCCCGGCCGAGGTGCGGTTGTTGGCCACGGCGCGCACGTACTTGCCCAGGCGTGAATGTTTCAAGAACAGGTATAGGGCGGCGACAACCAGCAAGGCGACCGCCGCCGAGACCACACGGGTGAGCGGTACCGTGATAGAGCCAAGAGATAGCGTGCCCAGACTGTAGTCCACATTGCGAAAGGTGGTGGTGAAGATCGCCGTGCCCAGGCCAACGATGATCATGCTCACCGAGAATGTTGCCAACAGGCTGGAGAGATGTGGTGCGTCGATGACCCGATTGACCGCCACGAAGTAGATCACAACGCCCAACAACAGACCAAACAAGCCGACAGGCAAGAGCGCGACGTATGGATTGAACCCCAGGTTGGTGAACAGCAAGTACACGCCAAACATGCCCAAGGCGATGATCGGGCCGTGTGCCAGGTTGATGACATTCATGACGCCGAAGATCAGCGTGAGGCCCATGGCCGCGATGCCATAGACCACGCCGATCAGCAGCCCATCAGTTAGAGAAGCCAGCAAAGTATCGATCATGAGGGCCCTCCTGAGGGCAGGCAAACGGGAAAATCAGCCGACAAGGTGATAATGAACAACCAACGTTGCTACTCAGCCGGCGGCTGGCCCACCGGCTGAGTAGCAACCTGCTCGCGGCCCTTGCCCGCTTGCCTGCCTGCTTACTGCTCCGCTTATCGATGGTTTACCTCTAGCGCGTGATCAGTTCGGCGCTGGCGGCTTCTTCCGGCCAGACGATCTGCTTGACCAGGTTGCCGTTGGCATCTCTCTGCCACTGCACATAGACCATCTCGTGGCCCGCTTGCAGACCGTGGGCCTCCGGCGTCGTGTTGAACAGAATATGGCCGAAAAAGGTCAGAACGTCAGTGGAATCCAGCGCCTCTTTGACGGCCGCGGCATCGACTGTGCCGGCGCGTTCCAGCGCATTCTGCAAGATCAGGCCAGCGGCATAGCCGCCAGCCGCGTGATAGGAAGGCTCCTCGTTGTAGGCAGCAGTGTAGGCGTCCACGAAGTCCTGAACCGTGGGTCCGTAGTAGGTCAGTCCGGCAGCCTCGGCTGAGGCTGCGCTGTAGGAAGCCTGAGGTTCCCACTGGCTGGGACCGATGATGCCAACCGCGGCATCGCCCAGCTCAGCGAATTTTGGCTCGGGCGGGGCTACCAGCAGTGCCACGTACGGCACATCGATGCCCTTTTCGGAGAGCTGACGGGCAAAGGTGCTGCCGTCCTGGAAATGACCGCCGCCCAGAATGGCCTGGGGCGCCGCTTGCTGAATCTTGTTGATGAAGGGGGCAAAGTCGGTAGTGCCGGAGTCATAGCCTTCGAACAACACTACCTCGAAGCCGTTGGCCTCGGCATAGTCCTTGAGCGCGGTGGAGACATCGGTGGAAAACTTGTCGTTCTCATGTACGACGACGATGCGCTTGATGTCAGGCGCATTGGCCATCAGCATGTCGATGGCGCCGGTGAGATAGTGACTGGCCGGCGTGTAGGCCTGATAGACCAGGGTGTAGCCCTGTTCATAGTTGCTGTCGGAGGCGGCCCCTGTCGTGATCATCGGCTTGCCGTACTGCTCGGCGATGACCGAGGCGGAGGCGGTCAAGCCGCTGGAATAGGGGCTGATCAGAAAGTCGGCCTTATCGTCGGTGGCCAGTTTGGTATACAGCTCCTGAATGCGGTCGTTGTTGGACTCGTCGTCATAGGACTTGGTTGTGAACTTGAGCATGGAGCCATCGGACAGCTTGATGCCGCCGGCATCGTTCACCTGCTGGATCCACAAGTCGAGTCCGTTCTTCTGGCGCACCGATTCAACCTGTAGCTTGCCGGTGTTGGAAGCGGTATAGCCAATGATGGCCGTCTGGGTTGCGGGCGCTTCTGCGGGTTGCTGCGCCTGCTCTGCGGCAGGCGCTTGGGGTTGGTCTGCGGCTGGGGCCGCGGCCTGCTGAGGTGCACATGCTGCGCTCAGCAGCAGAGCCAGGATGATGACTGCCGACAGGAAGAGCCTTTTCATGGTTTTCACTCCTTTGCGTGCGAGGGGAAGACAGGAATCGAAAGAACTCCGCGATTATCGGTATCGTCGAAAAGGTGATGAGCATGTTTGGCTGGTTAGATTCCTCCTTGTTTGAATACACCCAACGACTCTGACGACCGCCCATGACGAGCGGTCGTGGTTTGTACACCCACGCCTAAGATCTGTGTGCTGGTCGGTTCTCAACAGAAGCGACGCCGCTTCAAGAACCAGATATCGAAAAGAAAAAACGGGCTGCGCCGTGTCAACTACGAGTATGAAAAGCGAGGAAATTGTGGCCCCAATTATAGCGCAGTGCGTGAATTTGACAAATCATGACACAAGTATCCAACAATTTCAACCGCGGCGCTGAGAAGCGCCGCTGAGAAGCGCCGGTGCAATTGATCAGCCCTGGCAGCCCTCGACCGACGATCGCCTTTGGAATTGTCGTCCGAAGCCCCTTCCGTTTGACAAACGCCCTGCCCTGCGGCATAATCGCACCACAACCACATATCCTTGCCAAGAGCGACGACGGAGACAAGTACGCGGAGAGACCCTGCCAGAGAGGCCGGGCGGTCCATCAGGATCGCTGCAAGCCCAGCCCAGCCGAAGCCCGCCGAAATTCCCTCCCGAGCTGATGGGTGAAATCGGTGAACGGGGATCGGTGAACGGTAAACGGTAATCGGAGCAAGATCAGACCGTTAACCGTTAACCGTTAACTGACAACCGAGTGTAGTCCATTCCGGCGGCCCGCCGTTATCTGGGCGACCGATACCTGCCTTGGTGGCCGGCGTCGGAAGAAGCGCCTCGCACGTCGCGTGCGAGGAAACAGGGTGGTACCGCGAACTGTGAGCCCACGTCTCGTCCCTGGACGGACGTGGGCTTTTTATTTGGTAAATTGGGGAATGGCGAATCGGTGAATGGCTGATAAGCGTGCACTCATTGCCGCTGATGGGTGTTCATCGGTTCCCGTTCCGAAAGGCAGGTACGAACATGCAGGACTTGCAGATGTTGCGTGACAAAGCCATGAGCGGGCTGGCGGCGGCCGGCGACGAGGCGGCGCTGGAGGCCTGGCGCATCGAGTATTTGGGCCGCAAAGGCCAGGTGCTGGAGCTGCTGCGCGCGATCCCTGACCTGCCGGCCGCCGAGCGGCCGGCCTTTGGCCAGGCGGCCAACGCGCTGAAGGGCGAGCTGAGCGCGGCCTTCGATGAACGCGCCCAGGCCGTGGCGCAGCTCAAGCTGGCGGCCGAGCTGGCGGCCGAGGGGGTAGACGTGACCCTGCCCGGCCGGCGACCGCAGTTGGGCCGGCTGCACCCCAGCAACCAGACCCTGCGCGAGATCTATGGCATCTTCGCGGCTATGGGCTTCCAGGTCTACACCAGCCCCGACGTGGAGACCGACGAGTACAACTTCGAGCTGCTCAACATGCCGCCGGGCCACCCGGCCAGGGATATGTGGGACACCTTCTACACCACGACGCCCGGCTTGATCATGCGCACCCACACCAGCCCCGGCCAGATCCACGCCATGCGCGCCCTGGGGCCGAACCGGCCGATCCGCGTGATCCTGCCTGGCATGTGCTACCGCTACGAGCAGGTGACAGCCCGCTCGGAGATGATGTTCCACCAGGTCGAAGGGCTGGCCATCGGCCGCCATATCACCATGGCCGACCTGAAGGGTGTGATCGCCGAGTTCGCCAACCAGCTCTACGGCGCCGGCCGCAAGCTGCGTTTTCGCTGCTCGCACTTCCCCTTCACCGAGCCCAGCGTCGAGGCCGACGTGGACTGCATCCTCTGCGGCGGCAAAGGCTGCGCGGTCTGCAAATACACCGGCTGGCTGGAGATCATGGGCGCGGGCATGGTGCATCCCACCGTGCTGCGCAACGGCGGCTACGGCCCGGCCGAGTGGTCCGGCTTTGCCTTCGGCATGGGCCCCGAACGCATCACCATGCTCAAACAGGGCATCACGGACATCCGCTACTTCTTCGGCAACGATCTGCGCTTCCTGGAGCAGTTCGGGTGAGAGCGTCAGGGGGCCGTGTCACGGTATCACGCGCGGCGCCGCATCGCTACGGCCTGGCGCCTGACCCATGAGCTCCTGACGTCTGACACTTCCTTACGAGGCAACACATGACTGTCATACGCGTTCCCATCTCCTGGTTGAACGATTTCGTCGATATTCGCGACCTGGACCCGGCCGAGCTGGCCGAGCGGCTGACGCTGGCCGGGCTGGAGGTCGAGCACATCCGCTGGGTCGGGCTGAACCCGTCGCCCAGCTACCACGTCCCGCCGGAGCGCATGGACGAGAGCGATGGTCTGGGCTGGGAGCGGGACAAGCTCTTCGTGGGCGAGATCACCCGCACCGAACGGCATCCCGACGCCGACCGCCTGTTGCTGGCCACCGTCGAGTACGGCGGCGCCAAGCCGATGACCATCATCACCGGCGCGCCCAACCTGCGGCCGGGCGACAGCGGACTCAAGATCGCCTTTGCGACCATCGGCGCGCGGCTGGTAGACCCCTACGCCGAAGACTACAAACTGATGACGCTCAAGGCCGGCAAGATCCGCGGCATTCAGTCCGAGGGCATGGCCTGTTCCGAGAAGGAGCTGGGCATCAGCGAGGAGCACGAGGGGATCATCATCCTGCCGGCCGATGCGCCCGTGGGCATGCCGCTGGCCGATTATCTGGGCGATGCGGTGCTGGAGATGGACCTGACCCCCAATCTGGCCCGCAACCTGAACATCATCGGCGTGGCGCGAGAGGTGGCCGCGCTCTACAGCCGGCCGCTGAAGCGCGTCCAGCCGGAGCTGGCCGGCATCGCCGGCATCGTCCGGCCGGAGGCCATGCCGCGGCCGGCTGCGCCGGTCGAGCCCTTCGCCACGATCGTCATCGAGGATCCTGAGATCTGCCCCCGCTACAGCGCCACCCTGATTCGCGATGTGAAGATCGGCCCCTCCCCCCACTGGGTGCAGGATCGTCTGCGCAAGGCCGGCGTGCGCCCCATCAGCAACGTCGTCGATGTCACCAACTACGTCATGCTGGAATGGGGCCAGCCGACGCACGCCTTCGACTATGACCTGTTGGTGGAGCGGGCCCAGCGGGCTGCTTCGGGCTCTGGCCCATCTTCGGCCGAGCCAGTCCTGCCCACCATCATCATGCGCCGGGCCAAAGCGGGCGAAAAAATCACCACGCTGGACGGCGTCGAGCGGCAGTTGACCCCTGACATGCTGATGATCGCCGACACGCTGGGGCCGGTGGCCATCGGCGGCGTCATGGGTGGGCTGGAGACCGAGGTGAACGAGCACACCCGCAACGTGCTGCTGGAGGCCGCGAACTTCGACTACATCAACAACCGGCGCACCTCGCAGACCCTGCGTCTGGCCAGCGAGGCCACCGCGCGCTTCAGCAAGGGCATCTCGCCGGAGATGCCGATTCCCGCCGCCAGCCGCTGCGCCCGCATGATGGTTGAGCTGGCCGGCGGCGCGGTGAGCCAGGGCGTCGAGGATTGCTATCCCCTGCCGCAGGCCGCGGTGCAGGTGGAGATCACCCCGGCCGAGCTGCAGCGCATCCTGGGCATGGACGTGCCCGCGGCGCAGATGCGGGAGATCCTGGAGCGGCTGGAGTTCGCCGTCGAAGATGTCGCATCTTCCGCAGGACAGACCGCGCAGCACGCCGGGGCCCTGGCCGTCACCGCGCCCTGGTTCCGCCTGGATGTGAGCATCCCGGCCGATCTGATCGAGGAGATCGCGCGGGTCATCGGCTATGACCGGATCCCCACCACGCTGATGGATGACGCGCTGCCGCCGCAGTGGCGCAACTGGACGCTGGAGGGCAAGGAGCAGGTGCGCGATCTGCTGATCGGCGCGGGCCTGCAGGACAGCATCAGCTACGCCCTGATTGGCGCGGAGCTGAACCGCAAGCTGCTGGCCGGCCAGGGCGAGCCGGTCTACGATGCGCTGGGCAGCCGCGCCCCGGCCGATGCGCCCTTGCCCCTGGTCCTGGATCCAGAGGCGCTGCTGCGGCTGGAAAACCCGCTGACGCCGGTCGCCGACCGTCTGCGCTCGACCCTGCTGGGCAGCATGCTCAACGCGCTGGCCGCCAACCTGCGCACAGTGGGCCGGGTGGCGCTCTTCGAGATCGGCAAGGTCTACTGGCCTCAGCCGGGCGAGCTGCTGCCGGCCGAGCCGGAGCACGTCGCCATCGCCCTGGCCGGCCCGCGCGAGGCCGGCGCCTGGCTGAACCGCGATGACAGGCCCATGGACTTCTTCGACCTCAAGGGCGTCGTGGAGGAGCTGTTGGATCGGCTGGGCCTGTTGGCCGAGGCGCGTTTCGAGCCGGCTCTCCATCCGCTGTTTGGCCCCAAGGCTGCCCATGTGCTGCTCAAAGGCCGGCCCATCGGCGTGCTGGGCGAGCTGCACCCGGCCGTGCGGCGGGCCTTCGACTTGCCCGCCGGCGCGCAGCAGGCGGCCGTGGCCGAGCTGCAACTGGCCCCGCTGGCCGCGGCCATCAGCGCCCGCCACAAGCTGCAGTGGTCGCCCATCAGCAGCTTCCCCGCGGTCAAGGAGGACCTGGCGCTGCTGGTGGACGACGATGTCACCGCCGAGCAGGTGGAGACGACCATCCGCCAGGCCGGCGGCAGCTTGCTGCGCGACCTGGTGCTGTTCGACCTCTACCGCGGCAAGCAGGTGCCGGCTGGCAAGAAGAGCCTGGCCTACGCGCTGACCTTCCAGGCCGACGACAAGACCCTCAAGGACGCCGACGTGGAGAAGGTGCGCCGCCGCATCATGGCCCGGCTGAAGCAGACCATCGGCGCGGAGCTGCGAGGGTAGGAATGCCGGCGGCGGGCGCGGGCAGTAAATCGTAACACGTAATGCGTAACTCGTAACCCGTAACTCGTAACCCGGAGCCAGAGTGCGCGCGCCAACCTCCGGGTTACGGGTTACGAGTTACGTGTTACCGGTTGGTGAGCGGTCGCCATTGGTGAATTCGTGAATGGTGAATGGTGAAAGGAAGCAGTGTCTGATGAAGAATTCGCATGCGGCGTTGGCGGGGGCGGCGCTGGTTGGTGTGGGTGGGCTGACCTATGCCCGCGGCGTGGAACGGCTGTGGATCGATGTGCGCCGTCTGTGGGTGACGACCCCATCGGCCGGCCTGCCGCCGGAGGGGCTGCGCATCTTGCATCTTTCCGACATGCACTTCTCCGGCCGCGGCGCGGTGGAGCGCCTGAAGATCGAACGCACCGTCAGCCTGCTGGCCGGCGAGACCATCGACCTGCTGTTGGTCACCGGCGACATGATCCACGATGACCGCGGCATGGACGCGGCCCTGGAGCTGATCGACCGGCTGCCGCGGCCGCGGCTGGGAACCTACGCCTGTCTGGGCAACCATGATTATTTCTGCTATAGCTGGCTGGGGCCGGCGCGCACGGCCTGGCGCACGGCCCCGCCCGGCCAGCGGCTGGCCAGCTCCGTCCGCTACACGGCCGATATGGTGCGCCGCGTGGTCGTCAACGATCGGCTCTACCTGGGCGAACACAACAACGACATGGCCGAGTTTCGCCAGCGCCTGGCCGCCGCCGGCATTCACCTGCTGATCAACGACAGCCGGCGGGTGCAGACGGCGCAGTTCGATCTGTGGCTGGCCGGCATCGACGATCTGATGGAGGGCTGGCCCGATGTGCGGCGCACTCTGGAGGGCATGCCCGACCAGGGCAGCTTGCGCATTCTGCTGGCCCACAACCCTGACCTGATGCTGGCGCCGGCCCTTCAGCAGGTGGATCTGGCCCTGTGCGGCCACGTACACGGCGGCCAGATCCGGCTGCCGCTGCTGGGTTCGCCGCACACCCAGGGCACCCACCTTTCCCGGCGCCGCTCATCGGGGTGGTTCCAGTATGGCCACGCGGCCACCTACATCAGCCGCGGCCTGGGCGAGGGCATCCGCCTGCGCTTCAACTGCCGGCCTGAGGTGGCAGTGATCCACGTGCTGCCGGCCTGAGCGTCAGGCGTGCGGGGTGGGATCAGGCGCGCACGGCGAAAAAGGGCGGCGCCTGTCGTTTAACTTGCTAACTGCTCAGACTGCGGAAGCTGCCTCCCCAGGAGCCGCCCCGTCCAGTCGATTTCCTCGATCCAACATCATCATCGCCGCCGAGGAGACGCCCATGACCCCCTCCCCCGCCCCCCATCTCCAGAGAGTTCGCCCGACGTTGCGGCTGATTGCCCTGTGCGCTGCGGCGGCCATCGTCCTGATCGCTGTGGCCGCGTGCCGGTCGGGCGGCGAACCGCCGCCGGTCATCGTGGTGGAGCCGACGCCCTTCGCCTGGTCGGTGGCTGAGCTGCTGCCCGAAACCGACGCAGGTCAGGTCGATCTGACCACGCCCGGCTTCTACTGCGCCAGTTGCGGCAGCGATGCCTGCCGGCAGCGCTGTCTCCTCTCGGACGCGGCCGTGGGCATGCAGAACCGTTTTCTGATCTGCGAGCTGATGCCGGCGCCCAACGTCTACAACCTCTCCCAGGTCCGTCGCTGGGTGGAGGCCAACGCGGCCGCCGGCCTGCGTTCGATCATCGGCTTCGTCCCTAAGACCGATCGCGGCTATGCCGCGCCGGCCGGCGGTTCCTGCACGCCGGACAGCGGCGCCTCCCCTGCCTGGATGCTTCAGCCGGGCTCCGTCTATCAGCCGCTGCGCAACGGCCTTGGCGCTGAGACCACCTACCACATCAACTACCGCAGTCCGGCCGTGCAGAGCCAACTGCGCGGCCTGCTGCGGGCGCTGCGCCAGGAATTCGCGGCCATGCCCCCCGACTTGCTGGCCACGGTGGACTCCATCGAAGTGAACATCGGCCACGACGGGGAGATGGACCCGGCGCGCAACTACAACGATTTCCCGTCCGGCGCGCCGTTGGGGTGGATGGACCGCAACATGTATCGCTGCATCTATGCCGGCTACACCTGGAATCCGGGGCGGAACCAGCAGTACTGCACCGACGCCAAGGGACGCGTCGTGGATACGGCCACCGCCTATGGCGCGGCCGCGGTCTGGCGGGACGAGGTCCTCAAGCCGATGATCGACATCTACGGGCAGGAACTTTCCCTGGCCGCCCAGCCCGCGCCCTTGGGCAAACCCACCGTGTTGCTGGCTGTGGGCCAGATCATCTCGACCGACGAGCGCGCCGCCCCCTGCGCAGGCTGCGGCGAGCGCAACATCGTCGATTATGCCTTCGAGAGCTATGGCATGGGGGTCAAGACCACCGGCATCAACCCCGACCTGGGCAACGGCAACGGCCCCGACGTGCAGGGCCTGGAATATCGCAACTGGCCCAACATCTTCAAGCTGAACTGGCCCAGCCGGACGACGGCCGGCGAGCATGGCGTCAACGCCATCGGCAGCGGCCATTGCTGCGACGACCCCAAGGAGCTCTATTGGGCGGTGCTGAACGCGCTGGACAAGCACATCTCCCAGCTCCATTTCCTGGGCTCCGACATCGGCCAGAGCGGGAGCGGCGCGGCCGAGGCCCGGGCGTTGTTCGCCCGCTACGCCGGCCGGCTGCCGGCTGACACCCCCGATGTTTGGATCGTCTTGCGCGACACGGCGGGCAGCTATTATCCCGACGGCGACAACAACGGCTCGCGCGGCAATCCGCCCGGCCGGGCGCCCTGCTGCCGCTTCCTGCCCAACTACGAGTGGTTCATCTACCAGCGCAACCCCGCGGTCAGCCAGGTGGTGCGCACCGGCCTGCCCAATTCCTACCAGAGCCTCTCGGCCCGCAGCGACAGCGGCGGCCCGCTGCGGCTGGACGTGGAGGACCTCTGGCCAGGGGCCGGTCAGCAGCCCCAAGCGGCCGGCGGCTGCGTCGCCTACGACGTGCAGATCGAGTTTCAGGACAAGGGCAGCGACAGCTTCGCGCTGCGCTATGCCCGTGCAGACGGCAGCGAGGCCACGGCCAGCGTGCGCAAGACGGGAACCGGCCAGTGGCGCTCCGTCACCCTGCGGCTGGAGGACGCGTTTCTGAACAACAACCTGGCCGGCGGCGCGGATTTGGAGCTCTTCAGCCCCGATGGCAGCGCCGACGTCTTTCACCGGCTGCGCGTCGAGGCTGTGGGCGTCTGCACCCCCACGGCCACCGCCACGCCGACGGTCTCGCGAACCTCCACCCGCACGGCTACTGCTACGGCAACCCGCACGGCAACTGCTACGGCAACCCGCACGGCCACGGCCACGCCATCGCCCACCGACACGGCTACCGCCACCCGCACGGCCACGGCCACGGCATCGCCCACCGGCACGGCCACCGCCACCCGCACGGCCACGCCATCGGCTACGTTCACGCCAGTGGCCACAGCCACACCAGCGGCCACGGCCACGGCCACGGCCACGCCCGACCCGCTGGCCTGCCTGCCTGTGCCGGTGGGAACCATCCCCCTGCC
>Ga0209200_1002045_pt1 | contig 19332 bp, 17 predicted proteins | sample AD_UKC033_MetaG_FD_184406 | JGI IMG/M metagenome (GOLD analysis project Ga0209200, IMG submission 184406) | Active sludge microbial communities of municipal wastewater-treating anaerobic digesters from USA - AD_UKC033_MetaG (SPAdes) (version 2) | ecosystem: Engineered > Bioreactor > Anaerobic >...
TTGGTTACTTGAAAGGAACCCGGGACTTTTGTGTGAAAAGTTACCGGGATTTAGGAGGGCAAGGGGTGAATTAAAGTGATGGTCAGAATTTTATATCTTGGTGTACCAAGCCCGTCCCGAAAACAGGAATTGAATAAACACCCTTGGGTACGCCAAGAAAACCCGGTTTCCTTATGCAAATTTTTCCGTTCCATGCCCACATCCCCGATCTGAAAAAGGTAAAATTTGATGATCTTTTTTATCAGGGAATCCGGGAAGATTTTTATAAAGCATTCCGGAAAGGGGTATTCAAACCGGTACCGGGGGAGGCTTTTTTTATTTTGGAAATCAAGGAAGGGCAAACGACCTCCACGGGACTGATCGCCATGACGGATATCCGGGACTATCTCAACCAGCATATCCGAAAACACGAACGCACCCTGGATAAAAAACAAAAACTGCATCATCAGTTGTTTATCGAAAGAAGAGCCATGATCAAACCGGCCGCCCTGATGATCCCTGCTCATGCCAGGTTGAACGACTTGTACCGGGAAGTTAAATCCGGTTCAAAACCCCTGCTGAAAATCCGTTTCCCGGATAAAACCGTGATCCATACCCTTTGGAAAGTGGACGATCCCCGCAGGATCTCAAGTCTTAGCCGTCAATACAAACAATCGGTGCGTACCGCGGTGATTGCGGACGGCCATCACCGTTTTGCCACCTCGGCTTTATTGTATTCCAGGGCGGGCGGCTGGGCCCATCAGCGAATCCTGACGGTCTATTTTACGCCCGACCAGTTGAAAATATCGGGCTTTTTCCGGGTCGTGGATCCCCTGAAAAGCAGCAGCGCTCAAAAGATTGCACAGCGACTGAAACAGGCAACGGAGCAATGGGAACCCGTGCAGGAATTGCTGAATAAAAAGGATTTTTTGTACATGGCCCATGATCATCAACTTTACCGGTTCCGGATCCGGGCAAGGGCCGGAAGGGTTGCGCTGCCTTTGCTTTTTTCGGAAAAAATTCTGAATGAGGTCTTTGAAATCCGGGATGAAACCCGGAGCCCGAGAATCTCCTATTTCGAAAAAACGTATGATGTGGAGGTTTTAAAAACACTGATGGAACAATACCCTCAGAAATATATTTTCATCTTACCTTCTCTTACTCCCCGGGAAATCCTGAGCAATAAAAAAATCCTTCCTCCGAAAAGCACCTATTTTATGCCCAGGATTATCAACGGCCTGGTGGTGGCGCTGGGACAGGGGCTGTAAACCCAAACCATGCAAATAGATTTCCGATTTGGGTTAAACCCCTCTTCACAAGAAGAAAAAAGTTCAATGGATGACCCATTATGGAAAAAAGAATCAAACTCCGAAAAGCTTCCCTGGAGGATTTGGAATTACTCAGGTATTGGGACAAACAGGAGCATGTGCTGGAATCCGATCCCAACGACGACTGGAACTGGGAGTATGAACTGCAGCGTGAACCCGAATGGAGAGAACAGCTGATCGCCGAATCAGATGGAAAGCCTGTGGGTTTCCTCCAGATCATCGATCCGGCCCTGGAAGAAAGTCATTATTGGGGGGAGGTGCCCCGGGGATTGCGCGCCATTGATATCTGGCTGGGCGAACAAGCGGACCTGGGCAAGGGATTGGGTACGGAAATGATGAAGCAGACCATTGCCCGAATTTTTGAAAACGCCGGGATTAACGCCATCCTTGTGGATCCCCTGGAAAGCAACGTCCGAGCACACCGGTTTTATGAAAGATTGGGATTCCGGTTGCTGGAGAAAAGGCGGTTTGGTCAGGATGATTGTCTGGTTTTCCGCTTGGTAAGAAAAGACTGGGATCAAGACTCCGGTCTCTGACTGTTCGGGTGACATCGGCGGAATACCCCCTCCTGAATGTCGGGTTTCCTTCAGGGGAAAAGGGATTTATTTTTCAAATTTGTAAAAAAAGATATCCAATGAACTCCAGGCCGGTGACCATTGACGAATACATTGCAGGATTTTCAGGGGAAGTCCGGGTGATATTGAATAAAATTAGGTCGACCGTCCGGGATGCGGCCCCCGAAGCGACGGAAACCATCAATTACCAGATCCCCACTTTTACCCTCAACGGAAACCTCGTGCATTTTGCCGCCTTCAAAAATCATATCGGGTTTTATCCTACCCCTTCCGGCATGAGCGCCTTTGCCGGGGAATTGTCCGCCTATAAGGGCGCAAAAGGATCCGTACAATTTCCACTGGACCAGCCCATACCCTATGATCTCATTGCCCGGATCGTCCGGTTCAGGGTGGTTGAGAACAAACAAAAATCCGGGAAGAAAAAATAAAGCCCGTGCAGAATATCGGAGCCGAAACGGTGGATGACTACCTTTCCGCTTTCCCGGCGGAGATCCGGATCCGTCTTGAACAAATCAGAAAGGTCATTCTTAAGGCTGCGCCGGAAGCCCGGGAAGGCATCTCCTTTTATATTCCGGCCTATCGGTATCACGGCAAGCTGGTCCGGTTTGCAGCCTATGACCGGCACATTGGATTTTATCCGGGCGCCGGCGCCATTCAGGCTTTCAAAACCGCTCTTGCACCCTATGTCTGTTCCAAAGGGGCTGTCCATCTTCCTTTACATGGGCCCTTGCCTTTGAAGTTACTGAGGGAAATGATCCTGTTCCGGGTAAAGGAAAACATGGAAAAACAGGACTTAAAATCCATGACGTCAATCGCCGGAAAAAAGAAAAAAACCTGCCCGAGGGGCCATGTTTTTAATAAAAGCAGCGACTGCCCGGTTTGCCCGGTATGTGCATCATTAGCCAGGCCCAGGGAGGGTTTCCTGTCGAAAATCAGCGCACCTGCCCGGCGGGCCCTTGAAGCAAAGGGGATCCTGGAGCTTTCGCAGCTTTCAAAATATACGGAACAGGAAATCCTGAGCCTGCACGGTATAGGCAACAAGGCCATGATTGAATTGCGCCTGGCCCTGGAAGAAAAAGGTTTAAGGTTTAAAGCTGCCGGCGGACCGGTTTCCGCGGAGAAAGCTTGATGAATGATCCTGAACATTATGAGATCTCCGATCGGATTACGGTCCTGCACTTCATCCGGAATAATAGGATACAGCCGGATGCGAAAGTCAGGGTTCCGATAAGGAGGATGGACATATTGATATTGACCAAATCCGCGACGATCCCTGTGAGCATGGCGCCAATCGCATAACCCAAATCCCTCCATAGCCGGAATATGCCAATACTTTTTGCCCGGTCTTCCGGATTGGTGTTTTCCGCCACCGTAGCGAGGAAGGTGGGGTAAACCAGGGCGGTGCCCCAACCTAAAAGAGAGGACAGAAAAATATAGTGGGTCAGGGTATGGGCCATGACCAGGAAAAACAAAGCCAGGGACTGCAAAAACATGCCCAGGTAAAGCATGTTTTTTTTACAAAACCGGTCGGCCATGGCGCCGGTGATCAATTGGCCCAAACCCCAGACAGCGGGATAAACCGCGGTCACCAGGCCTATTTCTCCGAGGGTAAACCCTTTACCGGCCAGGAGGATCGGGAGGAGGCCCCAGGCCATCCCGTCATTCAGGTTGTTGATGAGCCCCGCCTGGGTTACGGAGCCCAGGTTTTTATCTCTCCAGGTGGTATCCCAAAATACATTCCTCAGGGCCGGAAGGGTACTGGTCAGTTTTTCCCGGTCCACATGATGCCGGGTGTCTTTGACCAGGAATATACTGGCCAGCAGGCCGAGCCCAACCAATACAATGCCGGTATAAAACGGATAAGGCCTGAGGCCGTACTCCCCGGCAATCCAGCCGGTGATAAAAGCGACCAGGGCCAGGGAGAGGTAGCCTGCAAATTCATTCAGGCCCATGGCAAAACCTCTTTGTTTTTCACCGACCAGGTCGATCTTCATGACCACCGTACTGCTCCAGGCCAGCCCCTGGTTGATCCCAAGGAGGATATTGGCAGCGATGACCCAGTTCCAGTCCGGGGCAAACATTAGCATAAAAGGGATGGGTAGTCCAGCGACCCAGCCCGCGATGAGCAGTTTTTTCCTGCCAAATCGGTTGGCCAGGACCCCGGTATAATAATTGGTGAGGGCCTTTACGATCCCAAATACGACGATAAACGAAAGAATCGCCGTCTTTGCGGCAATTTCAAATTCCTGTTCAGCAATCTTTGGCAGGATCGATCGCTCCAGGCCGACCATGCCGCCGACAAAACCATTGATGATCACCAGCAGGGTAAACTGCCTCCAGTTTTCTTTCAAGCCCAACCTGATATGCTCCATAAAACCTGCTTAACGCCTTCTATTGAAATTTAGAATCATGATACGGCGCCTCGGTTTGCCTTCTTTAAGCCAGGTCAGGAGAGTGCCGGTATCTATTGGTATTCTGCGTTCCACGGTTGTTTTGTTTATTTCGATTCAGATGCTGGGGGGCAGGGGATTTAAAAAGTCAAAACCTTGTCGCTGTCAACGACCCAATGGGCCAGTTCAGACATATTGCTTAATTCAGTCCCTTCGATCAGGGGGAGCTTATTTATACCCCTGGCTTCCGCGCAGGACCCGCATATTTTTATTTTCACTCCTTTTGAAAGGGCCAACTTCAGCATTCTTTCCACATTGTAATAACCATTTGGGGTCACCTGGTTGGTCAGCGCGGCGGTGGCGGCATCCGCCATCAGGAATAATCGCAATTCCATCCCGGGAAGGTCTTTGACCAGTTGATGCGTCAAACGCAGGGCATTGTAAACCTTTTCAGTGCCGTAAGGGGGATCATTGATAATAATTAAAATTTTCATTTTAAGGATATTGAAGAAATTTAAATCCGGTCCGGTACGATCCGACGTGAATAAAACGATATTGACTCATGATCATCCATTTTTAAAAGCCGGACCCGATCCGATGGTTTCCAACTGCTTTAATTTCCATTCCACGTATCCGTCTTCCATTCGGACCGCCTTGATTTTTTTCCCCTGTAATATTTTTACGGCTTCCACGGCCATGACACAAAGCGGGCCTCGGCAATAGGCCACTATGGTCTTGCCCTTGGGCAGTTCATGAATCCTTTTTTTTAATTTGGAAAGGGGAAAAGAAACCGCCTCCGGAATATGCCCAGCCAGGTATTCATCCTTTGGCCGAACGTCGATCAGCAGGATTTTTTCCGTTCTTGCCCTCCTAATCAAATCGTCTAGGGTAAAAGAATCCAAAATATTTTTATCGGCTTTAAAATCGTTTATTATTTTCTCGACTTCGGCATACTGGCTAAATCCCAGCTCTTTGACCGCAGCTACCAGACGCAGTACCCGGTCATCGGAGATGGTGTAAAATCTAAAATTACCTTCACGCCGGGTTTTCACAAGCATGGCGGACTTCAGGACCTGGAGATGCTGGGAGGTATTGGCCACCGACATGGATAACTCCTTGGAAAGCTCTTCCACAGACCACGCTTTATTGGAAAGGAGATCCAATAATTCCATTCGCTTGGGATTTGAAAGGGCCCGGGTGCCCCGGGACAGTTCTTTGTAAATTTTTTCTTTCAGGGATTCGGAGACCATATCTTAAAGGTTTGTACAAAAATACCCCTAAATCAAGTATTCAATAAAATAATTGAATAGAAGGGTGATGATTCTGATCAGTAGGCGGGAGGAGGGGAAGTAAATCAATACACTAAAGTCACATCCCCGGATTTCCGGTGCGTGCGTTGACCGCTCCGGCTTTGGGTGGTCACGCGGAGGGAATACAGATAGACCCCGGGCGGAACGGGTTGGTTGAACCTTCGGCCATCCCAGCCGGTTTCCAGGTTCCGGGATATAAACACCAATTCTCCCCAACGGTTGTAGATGCTCAGTTCATAAGATTGGATAGCCGGGAAGTCGGGTTTAAAAACGGGCCTGAATTCATCGTTTTTTCCATCGCCGTTCGGGGTAAAAAGATTGGCCAGATAAATGCCGGCCAGGCAGGATTCGACTTCGACTTTAAAGACCTGCCGGATGCTGTTAAAACAACGGTGACTGAGATCGGCAGTATAGGTTCCCGGATCATGGATGATGCGCATTGGATCCGAACGGCCATCCTCCCAGCGTATATTTTCTCCCAAAAGATGCATCCCGGCAAGCACGGGGGTAAATTGCCCTTCGCAAATCACCGTATCCCAAAATTGATCTTGGACTGGAAATTCCCTGCTGAAAGGGGTTACCCGGATTTGTTTGTCCCGCCGGCACTGGGCGGAATAAATCATTTCGACCCGGACCGTTTCCTGTTTGTATGCAGGGTAAACCGGCCGGGTGCTTCCATCCTGCCACCGGTAGGCCAGGGCCCGGGGCACTGATTTACCGACGTTCAGGCTGAGGGTATCGCCCACACACATGGCGGTATCCGTTAATGGGATTTCCATGGCCGTGAGGACCACCTCATCGATGGCATAATTGGCGATCAGCCCGTTAGGGAAATTGGGGTTCCTTTTCCCGGTACTCACCGTGAGGGTATTGGCATCGTTTTTAAAATTGCCGATCACCAGGTAATGCTCGGTTCCATCCGCGACAAAACAATGGCTCAGTTTGTGCCACTCGTAATCGGTATACAAGGGACTGGCGACCACGGGTTTGAGCTCCATATAATTCCTGGGGATATTAAAATCAAACAACGGGGGCTCTTTGGTGAATGCGATGTCCTGGCTGTTGGTAAACACCGTATTGACCAGCTTTTTATTCGGAAAAGTATCTACCGCCCGGAACTGCATTTCAAAATAGTATTCTTTACCCGCTTCCAGGGGTTTCCGCAATTTGGCGGCGAGGTATATCCTTCCGCTGTAGATATTATCATCGGCAAAGCCGCGGTAATAAGTCTCCGCATACCCGCACTGGCTGCCATTGATCCCTTCTTTTTTGTCGCGGATAAACCTCCACCAATCGATATAAGGGCAGAGGTTATTCAGGTCTACGACGCTGTTTTGGGGCACAAACCAATGAGCCAGGGTAGCCAGGTTCCCCGGACATGGAAGTTCCTCTTCAAAATCCCCATTGGGCACAAGATTGTCCTGGGCTGCCAGCAGGGGGCCGCTCATCCATAAAACCGTTAAGATCCAGATTCTCAGGCCTGCGTTTTTTATTACAGGCAAGTTACTGGGATTATAGGATTAGTAGGATTAGTAGGATTAGTAGGATTAGTAGGATTGGTAGGATTGGTAGGATTGTAGGATTTTTTAAACCTTTACAATCCTATAAATCCTATAAATCCTATAAATCCTATTATCCTATTATCCTTTTTTCACCAAACTATACTCATATTTCGGCTTACCCCTTTCCCCATCGGAGGTGAGGGCCGTGAACCGGAGTTTATACACATTGCCGGCAGCATCTTTGATAATATAAAAACGGTCCGTGCGAATGGCCGGTGCGGCACCGGGACCCCCTCCGGATCTCCAGTTGGGCCCGATTTTAACCTGGGATTGGGTTCCAAAATCCAGGGTGGCCAGGTTCGTTTCTGAAAAGGCCTCATAGGCAATGGCGCTGGTCAGGACCTGGGCGGTTTGTACCTGGTGGGTGTTTTGCAATACGATGTCCTGAAAATAATAGGGAACCGGGCCTGAACCGAAATTGGTGCTGTTGGTAAAGCCCGTCCAGCTGATATCCCATTTGTCTTTCTGAGCTTCAACCTGAACAAGTCCTTTCTCAAAATCGACATATTGGAAATTGAAATTATTGTCCTTGGTAATGGAAACTTCCGTAAAGGTGGCGGAACCGATGTCGGCGTGTTGCAGGGTATACCCGGCGGCCTTGCGCAGCACCCTGATTTTTTTCCATCCGAGTTCCGGAGCGGGAGTGCCTGGTCCATTGCCGAGATTGACGATATAGACCTTATTTTCCGAGTCGGTCGTGTTGATTTCGGCGAGGGCGGTTTTGCTGAGGTTGCCCGAGGGATCATCGATCCACGTGATGGCGTTGGGCACCCAGTCGGGGACCGGATCGAGGTTGATGGCGGCAAAAACGGCATTCAGAGACAGGCGGGTGGACAGACCTGCGGTGTCTGCAGCCGTAACCGCTGCCATACTGTTTTTATCCGTAGCGATCGCCATCATCCCATTGGATGCATTGAGGATGACCCTGAACTCATTCCCGGCGGCAAATCCAAGATCCCAGCCGGTGCGTGGAATGGCGACTTGCCTGTTGGCGCTGAGATCGATAAAAACCTTGTTTGGATAAGTGGCGCCTCCTCCATCCACCGTCGCCGCGCCGGAGGCGGAAATGATTTCGGCGAAGGTCAGTTTAAGACTGGGATTGGGACCCAGTATTGTTCCTGCCGGGGCTGAGGCCAGGGTAAAACCGATGTTTTCATCCCCGTCTACCAGGAGACCGGGTTTTTTGATCACTTTAATTGATTTGGCGGTCTCCCCGGCGAGAAATGGAATCGAAAGGGCGTTGGAAACGGTGGCCGGTTCTGTGGTAAAATCAGTGTCATAGACCAGGCCTTCGGCCAGGATATTGATCAGAACCGTACCGGACTCATAAGCAGGGTAAGTAAATTTTACCTGCAGGGTTATTTCATTTTCAGTGGAGGTGAAACCCAGCTGGTTGCTTTCAAACCCGATGAGATTGTCAGGCAAAGCGGGGTCGTCTTTGCAGGCTTGCAGGGCAACAAATAAAAACAAGGAAAAAAGAATTAAATGCTTTTTTGAACTAAAGGACATATTGAGATTATTTTATGATGGTATAATGAATAGTGGCAAAGAAAGACCTGCCATACCCCACCGGCCGGTTTGCCCCCCCGGAGTGCACCCCGGTACCGTTGAGGGTGGCGGTGTTGATATTGATCACGTTGAACAGGTTTCTCATCCCCAAAGTCAGCGACCCGAAATTTTTCAATTCTTTTTTCAGGCTCAGGTCGGTCCAGGAATAGGCCTCTACTTCTGCCTGACGGAGTTTTTGCTCATTGCCTTCGGAAATGATCTCGAAGTAAGGGGTCCGGCCGGTGTATTTGTGAAACAGGGAAAATGAAGTTCCCCAGCGAGCCAGAGAATAAGTCAAGGTGCCTGCAATTTCCGGAGACCAGGTAAATTCTTCCAAAATGGCTTCATTAAGACCTGCCTGGTTGTACCGTCCGGTATAGGTGCCGTTGAGGGTAAAATGGAGGGTGGGGGTTTTCCAACTCATGTTTGCGGTGAGCCCCTTGGTTTTAAAACGATCGATATTAATATAACTGATCAACAGGGCGTTGCCTGGTTTTTGACCATAGCCGATCATATTATTCACATCATTGTAAAAGCCAGTGAGGCCGGCAGTCAATTGGCTGGTTTCCTTCTGCCAAACCGTCCAGTTCCAGGATGCGGTAAAACTCTGGGACAGTTCTGCATTAAGTTCTGTATTCCCTACGATCGAATGGTTGGAATCAAAAAAGCTGAAATAAAGTTCTCTTAAGCTTGGCGCCCGGAATCCCCTGCCATAGGCCAGGCGGAGATCCTGTTGTTTTGCAAAAACCCACCGGAGGTTGAGGGAAGGCAATAAGGGAGGGGCCTGGTAGGCTGAATTATGGGTAAAACGGAGACCAGGCCGGACTTGAAGTTTTTCACCGCCTTTCCATTCCCCGGTGAGGATAAGGCCGTAATCCCCAATGGTATGGGTACCGGGTTCGATGCGCCCCCCCTTGCCGGATTCAAAATTGATATCCAGCCCGGGCAACAGGGAAAATGCGGAATTGATTTTCCAGGGCAACAGTAAACGGGTGGTGAAACCACGAAAAAAAGTGGTATCCTGGGAATCAGGGGCCAGGGACAAACGCCGGTCGCCAGTCGCTTCGTTAAAAAGGGTGGTTTGGGTTTTTCGCTGGAAATGAGTGAAAGCCACAGAACCGTTCAATTTGAACCTGTAGCCCAGGGTATGGTTCCATTGAACCTGGTTCATCCACCGGGTCGTCCGGTAATTTTGATCGATGGCTTGGCCGGCTTCAGCGGCTCCGGGGTTGTAAACATCTTCGTGCATCAGGTCAAGCCGGAAATGAGCGGTGGTTTTAGTTTTCTCCAGGCCGGCTACTCCGCCCGCGAGGTATTGGGTTTTGGGATGCCACTGAAGATCCCTGCCCATGCCTGTACCCTGCCAGCCCCCAAAAGCATTGCGGGAAAGGTCCCCTTTAAAATACCAGTCCCCCTTTTTATATCCCCCGTTCAGGCTTTGATTGTGCAGCCCTTGGGGCCAGCCGTATTCCTTTCCCACCGTCTCTTCATGGATCCTGAGGGAGAGGTCTGCCCTCCCTTCCACCGCTTTTTTGGTAATGATGTTGATGACGCCGGCCAGGGCATCGGCGCCGTAAATGACTGACATCGGACCTTCCACAATCTCAATCCGCTGGATGCTGTTGATGTCGATTTGGTTGATGTTGATTTCATTGGAACTGCCCTGGCGGCCAACCATGGGTATTCCGTCGATCAGGATTTTTACATTTTGCCCGGCCAGTCCCTGCATGGACAAATTGGAGCCCCCAAGAGCCAGGTCCTGGGAAAAACGGATATTGGTTTCGGTCGTCAATACGTCCTGCAGCCGGGTGGCTCCCCGGGCACGGATGGCTTCCTGACCAATGGTCCTGACCTGGTACACCGATCTTTTGGCTTCAAGGGGCTCAAATTCACCGGTGACTACGATCTCGGGTATGTTTTGAATGGAAAAGCTGTCCTCCACGGTCTGGGCCCGGACCAGGCCGCAAACCGATACCAAAGACAGGAGAAAAACAGGGTTTCGGAAAATCACGGTGCAAATTAAAAGGGAGGATCAATCATAAAGTACCCTAAAAGGAAATTTTATTACCCCGAAAGGTAATTTTTGCTTGTAATCTATTCTTGTATAATGCTCAGGAATTCAATTTATTGTATTTTTGAATAAAATTTTTATAAAAAATATGCCGGACCTTACTGAAAAAAATACCGTTAAAAGCGAAAACCAGACTTCGCTTTTCCAGGATGAAGGGGTATTCTTTGACCGTTGGGAAAATCATTCAGACCAGGCGGTGTCGGTGCCTTCCTTTTTACGTAAAGACCGGGTGCATTTTTATTTTGGCCTGGAAGGCCATCCCCGCCTTCATTTTGGCCCCTATATCCGCCAGATCGACGAGCACAGCGTAACCTTTTTATACAACCCCTTGCAGGACCATGCCTATGTATTGGAATTGAAACCCGGGGTCCAGTTGTACACCCTTTTTATCAGCCTGGATAAACTCCACCGCCTTTTTTCACAGGATGAATTGCCCATCCTGCACAGCGAACAGATCCAGCAAAAATTTTACCAGGACAAACCCATGAGCCAGGCTATTTTACTCACCCTGTCCGCCCTGGCCAGGGTCCAACTCAACAAATCCCTGGAACATACCTTTTATTACGCCAAGCTCCTTGAACTCGTCAGTCTTTATTTTTCGGACAAAGAAAGCGACAACAGTTCCTGTCCCTTTCTCAATGATGTCAACGTGCTGAAAAAGATCAAGGATGCCAAGGAGATCCTGATCCGGGACCTGAAAAACCCGCCTACCATCGAAAACCTGGCCCAACAGGTGTCCATTCCTGAATACCAGCTCAAATCCGGCTTCAAGGAAATTTACGGCAATACCGTATATGGTTATCTCCTGGCCCGTAAAATGGAGCAGGCCCGCCGGCTGATGGATTCATCCTCCCCCCATGTAAATGAAGTGGCTTATGCCCTGGGTTATTCCAATCCCAGTCATTTTATCGCCGCCTTTAAAAAACATTTCGGCGTGACGCCTAAAAAATACCTGATGGGCAAATAAGGACCCCGGCAGGCCTGAGGATAAAACCAAACCAGGCAATGCCTACCTTTATCAGGTGAAAATGCCGCTGAAATTGGTTTTGGTGCTGCCCTTCGCGCTCCATATTTTTTCCTGTAAAAACAAAGAAGAAGTTTCTTCCTCCAGGATCCGGGTCATTTTTGACACCGATGCCAACAATGAACTGGACGACCAGCATGCCCTGGCTTACCTGTTGTTTAACCAGGACCGGTTTGAGGTGGAAGGCGTCACCGTCAATGCCACCCGCAGCGGCGGCGGGATCGATCAGCAATACCAGGAAGCGGAACGTATACTCCGGCTCTGCAATGAGGATAGCCTGCCCTTATTAAAAGGGGCAGATGCTTCTTTCATTGAAATCCTGCCCCAACTGGATTCCGTAACTTACGATGGCAAGGATGCGGTTGAATTTATTTCCGACCGTGCCCGGGAGGAACCCACCAAAAAACTGACGATCATCGCCGTCGGAAAACTGACCACCCTGGCGCTGGCTTTTATGAAGGACCCGGGCCTGGTGTCGCGCATCCGCCTGGTCTGGCTGGGCTCCAATTATCCCGAACCCGGCGAATACAACCTGAACAACGACACCGCGGCCCTCAATTTTATCCTGAACCTTCCGGTGGATTTTGAGATCGTCACGGTGCGTTACGGCAAACCAAGCGGCACCGATGCGGTGAAAATCACGCAAAAGGAAATCAATGAATTTATGCCGGGCAAGGGTCCGAAAGTCAAAACTCCGGTGACCGGAAGGCATGGCGGGACCTATCGTTGCTTCGGGGATTATTCGGTGAGCCTGTTTGAGCACATCGATTACCACAGTGATCCCCCCTCCCGCGCCCTTTTTGATATGGCAGCGGTGGCTGTGGTTAAGGACAGTACCTGGGCGGGAAAAGTGGTTATTCCTGCACCTCTGCTGGTCGACGGTCAATGGGTGGAACGGCCGGACAATTCAAGAAAAATTACGATTTGGGAAAATTTTAATAAGGAAGCGATTTTGCAGGATTTCAGGGAGTCAATGGCGAAAGGAGCAAAAGGGTGAAGGGCGAAGGGAGCAAAAAGTAGAAGGCGAAAGGTAAAAGGCGAAGGGCGAAGGGAGCGTAAGTAGAAGTTCTTCGACAAAGTCCGGTTAACCTCCCTGTTTTTGAAAATCCGCAACCGGCCAGAACGCTTTTTTGGGTTTCAGGTCTTTGTCAAAGAGCAGGGGATAATCTTTTCTTCCGCGAACCGGAAAGTTGTCCAGCCAGCTTCTCCGGTCCGAGATGTTCCAAAAGGTCACGGAATTCAGGGTATGGCGGTATTTCCTGAACAGGTCAAAACAAATTTTATACCGCTCGATTTGCAAACTTTCCATTTGCGGGGTAAACACGCTCAAGCTGTCTTTGGGCCAGGGTTCCCGCCGTCCCTGGCCTTTGGCATAAACGGAGATGTCCAGTTCAGTGACCTGGACCTGGAGTCCCAGTTGCGAGAAGCGGTCCAGGGTTTGTTCCAATACTTCGGCGGTGGGTTCATATATGGACCAATGGCCTTGCAGTCCGACGCCATGGATGGGGACCCCTGCTTCTTTGAGAGTTTTAACAAGCTGGAAGATTTTTTCGCGTTTCACCGGGTGGGTTTCATTGTAGTCGTTGTAAAAGAGCAGGGCGTCGGGGTCGGCGGCATGGGCCCACTCAAAAGCTTTGGTAATGAATTCCTCCCCGCAGATCCTGTACCAGATGGATGGACGGTAAAATTCTCCCGGGGAATCTGAAATCACTTCGTTGACCACGTCCCAGGCATAGACCTGGTCCTTATAGCGGCTGACTACGGTGGTTATATGGTCCTTGAGCCTTTGCATCAATATTTCTTTGGTGACCGTATCCCCGGTTTCCGTCTTAAACATCCAGGGAGCCACCTGGTTGTGCCAGCAAAGCGTGTGGCCCCTCATTTTCAGGCCGTGCCTTTGGGCAAAGGCGGCAATGGAATCCCCGCCGGCCCATTGGTATTCGTTTTCCTTCGGATGAATGGGTCCCATTTTCATGGCGTTTTCAGCGGTCAGGCTGTTGAACTGGCTCAGGATCAGCCCGGCTTCATCCGTTTTTAGGGACTGGGGAGTGACGGCGGCCCCGATCAGGAAATAATCTTTATAAACCTGGGCCAAACTGACCGCATCCTGGGCAAAGGACTTCAGGGAAATGAAAGGAGAAAGCAAGGCTAAAACCACCCGAAAAAGAGGGAAACCATTTTTAAACATACTAAACATACTAATCTTACTAATTATACCAATCCTACCAATCCTACCAATCCTACTAATCCTATTAATCCTACCAATCCTACCAATCCTACCAATCCTATTAATCCTACCAATCCTATCCAAATTTAAGGACTACAAAAAGTGCGCAAGCCATGAAAAGGAATAATTCTCAAAATCCGGAAGCGACCCAATACATTTTAAGCCGGTTTTGAAACAAAAGCACCATCCCGGTCTCCATTATCCAAACAGGATTTCAAAAAATCAGTACTTTCATTCCACTAAAAACATTGGTGTACATCATGAAAAAATTTCAACTCCTTCTCCTTTTCTGCTGTTTCGTTTCTTCTATGGGACTGGCCCAAAAACAATTCAGGGCCCTTTTATTTACCAAGACCAACGGGTTTCATCATGAATCCATCCACGATGGGGTTACGGCCGTAAAGGAGCTGGCCGACCGTCATGTTTTTGATGTGGAATGGCATGAAGACCCGGGACGCTTCACCGACAACAACCTCGCCCGTTACGATGTGATCATATTCCTGAACACGACAGGCGATATCCTCAATGAAAGCCAGCAGGCGGCCATGGAAAAATTTATCCGGGCCGGCAAAGGATTTGTAGGGGTCCACAGCGCCTCCGATACCGAATACGAATGGGAATGGTATACCAAAATGGTTGGCCGCATGTTCAAGATCCATCCCCCGACCCAAACCGCCCAGCTTCGTTTCACCACCAATAAATTCCCCGGCCTTGAACTTTTCCGGGAAAGCAATCCCTGGACCGATGAATGGTATGAATTCGGCCCGGAAAAAACAACGGGCCTGAATTATATCCTGGCCGTGGACGAAAACACCTATAATACCAAAGTCCAGTGGGGCCAGAACAAGGGAGAGGGCATGGGTTTCCACCCGGTGGCCTGGTATCACGAATATGACGGGGGAAGGGCCTTTTATACCGCTCTAGGTCATGTTCCTGCGGTGTACAGGGATCCGGCTTTCCTCAACCATTTGTATGCCGGTATTTATTATGCGGCGAAGGGTAAAAAATAATAACCGGTTTCCCCTGACGCGTTAACACTGAGAATCCTGCAGGCGCAAATCCCATACCGGCCGGGTCGGTCTTTTCTGATCCGGGCCTGCTTTTTCCTGTGGACGGGACTGGCCCTCGGCCAGGAGGTTCGCATCCATTCGCACAACGATTACCACCAGGCCGAGCCGCTTTTTAATGCCCTCCGGAACCAGGCCTGGTCCATTGAGGCGGATATTTATCTGGTGGAAGATAAAATCCTGGTAGCCCACGACACCGAAGAACTGGTTTCCGCACCGGGCCTCGAGGATTTATACCTCAAGCCCATACAAAAACTATTCAAACAAAACCGGGGCCGCATCAGCAAGGTCAAGGATTACGCTCCCGTACTGATGATCGATATCAAGTCCGAGGCCGGCGCCACCCTGCCAGCCTTGGTGCAGCTGATCGAACCTTACTTAAAAATGATCCACCCCGTCAAAAGAAAAAACGGAGTTCAAATCATCATCAGCGGCAACCGGGGCTCACCGGAGAGCTGGCTTCAGTGGCCGGAATGGTTGTTTTTTGACGGCCGGCCCAATGAATCTTATACCCTGGAAGTGCTTCAAAGGGTCGGTCTGATCAGCGATTCCTATTCAAAATATAAAGAGGCTCCCGGTGAGATCTTAACTGTTGCCAACCGGGCCCATGATCAGGGTAAATTGCTTCGTCTCTGGGGTGCCCCGGATGAAGCGCCATCCTGGGACCGCCTTAAAACCCTTGGGATGGACATCATCAATACGGATAAGGTGACGGAATGCAGGAGGTATTTTGGGGGGAGGGAATGAGAAGTAGATTCTTAATGTTCTGATAGGAAAGGGTTTCGTATTTATGTCAAATCAGTATGTTGGCATTTGTTGACTACAATCAAGTTTGGCATCCAATTCCATCCGCTCTCGCGGTATCCTTACAAGTTAAATGACGCCTGGTGAGATTCAATAGAAAATACAATGTGATTTTACCAATGCGTCCATGATCATGACATACGTTAAGGCACCCCTTTGACCCAACCAAACTACCATGGAGTATCCACAACTGTGTTTTGGGTTAAAAATTATTGAGAATACCAATCTTCTCCATTCTCCAAAGGGCCACCTTAAAAACAAAACCTCAGACTTTCACCTAAGTACTTAGGGGCTACTTGTTATTATTGTGAAGAAATTGATAAACCAATTAATTTTAATTAAAAATGAGTGCCTTCCAAATAATAATATTGATGGTAGTTGCCCTCTTGGTATTATTTCTTATGCTTATTCTTCTATCTGAACATATAAGGAGAATATTGCGCTCTGTGAAAGGAAAGGACAGAACAGGGCATTAGTATGATAGGAAAGAACGGAACAAGGTGGAATTAAGAAAAGCATACTCATTTGACTTTTTTTCTAATAAAAAACAGGGGCAGGTAAGAAAAACAGGTAAAAAAATATAAACGAAGAATGATGCAACAGATTCCCTATTTCAGCTTCTTTCTAATCTCACCTAAGTCAAAGGTCGTATAGCACCGCCCTCCAAAAGGACTCCAGGCCGAATCCTCACAGGCAAACAAACGGTCGATGAGGTGCTGCATCTCCTCCGCGCCGAGCCGCTGGCCGGCCCGGATCGACTGGTAGCGGGCATAATGCCGGGCCAGTCTCTCCCGGTGATTGGTTTTCCGGTCTGATTCTTCCAGGGTTTGCCTTAACAGGGATTCAATAAATGCCTGAATGGATTCCGTTTCCTTCCAATCCACGGGCAAGCCATGCACAATGAAGGCGTTTTGCCCAAATTCCTCCAGGTCAAAGCCCAGGGCTTTCAGGCCGGGCATCAGCTCCAGCAAGAGGGCTTTGTCGGAACCGGAAAACTGCAGGGTGGTGGGGAAAAGTATCTGCTGACTGTCTCCTTTCTGGCTTTCCAGCTTTTTCAGGCATTGATCAAAAAGGATCCGCTGATGGGCCGCTTCCTGGTCGATCAGCAGGAAACCCGAAGCAATGGGACTGATGATAAAGGACTGATGGATCTGGTAGGGCGTTTTCTCGGGGGCTGGGCTGAACGTTTCATCAGCACCCTCTTCCGGCGCGGCCGGCGCCTGGGACATATTGCTCCCAAGTACCAGAGCTTGACCGCTTTGCTCCGGTTTTATCCCTTCATATATTTTACGCCAGTCCTGCTGGATGGCCGATTCGCTGTAGTGGGCTTGGTTGATGGTTGCTTTCAGACCGGGAGGGGGTGCCGAGGTGGATAAGGTATGCACCATCCCGCGGTCCGGCTGTTCAAAGTCCAGCACGGGCTCGGAGTATTGTCCGAGTGCATGCCGGCAGGCGACGCGCAGGTATTGGTATATGATGCGTTCATCCAGGAATTTGATCTCATGTTTACTGGGGTGGACGTTCACATCAATCCTGGCCGGGTCGATATCCAGAAATAAAACATAAAAGGGATGGTCCTCTTCGCGGATCAGGGATTCGTAAGCAGCGCGGACGGCGTGATGCAGATAAGAACTTCGGATGAACCTCCGGTTGACAAACAGGTATTGCTCGCCTCTTTTTTTCCGGCAGGCATCCACGGTGCCGATATATCCTCCTATATTGACCAGGTCGGTGTTTTCTTCGATGGGCAATAGTTTGTCGCTGATGTTTTTCCCAAAAACCCCGATGATCCTTTGTTTGAGCTGGGTCCTGGGCAAAGCATACAATTCCTGATCGTTGTGGTGGAGGCTCAGTTCGATTTCGGGGTAAGCCAGGGCGATTCGTTCGAATTCGTCCAGGATATTGCGGAACTCCACGGCATCCGATTTTAAAAACTTGCGCCGGGCGGGAACATTGTAGAATAAATTGGAAATCGCAAGGCTGGTGCCCACCGGCGCCTGGACCGGCTGCTGGTTTTCCACCACCGAAGCGGCGATCTGAAGCCTGGTACCAAGCTCCCGGTCCTGGAGCCGCGTTTTCAGTTCTACCCTGGCGACCGCAGCCATGGAGGCCAGGGCTTCGCCGCGAAAACCCATGGTGCGGATGAATTGCAGGTCTTCGGCTTTTCTGATTTTAGAAGTGGCATGCCTTTCAAAGGCCATCCGGGCATCGGTTTCAGACATCCCGCTGCCGTTGTCGATGAGCTGGATCAGGGTTTTGCCGGCTTCCCGGATCAGCAGGTGCAACCGGGTGGCCCCCGCATCGATGGCGTTTTCCAAGATCTCCTTGACCACGGAAGCGGGGCGCTGAATCACCTCACCGGCGGCGATCTGGTTGGCGATAGAATCAGGTAGGAGTTTGATGATGTCCGCCATAGCAGACAAAGGTAATCAATCGAGAAGCGAGAAACCAGATACGAGATGCGAGGGGCTGGGGGATCACCAGCGACCCCAGCTAAACCCAAACTTCAAAGTCAGTTCCCCATATAGCCCGGAAAAATCCGCATCATTGAATTGGTTTAGGTTGACGTTGTTGACAAAGCGATAACCGCCGTGAGCGCCCACATGACACCATCTCAATAAATTAAGCTCGGCGCCCAGCGAAGGCTGGACTACGAAAATGCGGTCAAAAGGGCCGTTGTCGGGGTCCAGTTTGCCGTTGGCCAGCATCAGGGTGAAAACCGGATGCACCGCCCGGTATGAATGAGGGGCGTAACTGACCATCGGGCCATTCCATTTCATGCGCATCCGTTCGCCTTCCGCGTAAAACCGGTCCGAGGAACGGTATCCTCCCCAGCCCAGGAATAAATCGCCTCCGAATTCCACTCCCCCGTAACCTCCGCGGAAGTATACATTCTCATCCGCAACCTTGCCAATGGAACTGTTCCAGGCTCCCCAGGCACCGGAAAAACTCATGTTTCGCAGGAGGGTTTCTTCCCGCTGGGCCTGCAGGCCGGCCATGCAAAACAGGAACATCACAAATAGTAATAGTTTTTTCATAGAAATCATTTTATAGTTAAGACGCAGGATACTTTATGAAAAGACAGTTTCCGGGGGCCGGTGTTGCACGGAAAAAGTGTTAAAAAAAATATAAGCTTGAGGATGGGAGGGGGCCTAATCCACTGCCAGTTCCCGGGGATGCCAGAATAAGCGTTCAAAGTCGACTACCCGGTCATCTTTTACTTTCACCCCTTCTTTCTTCAGCCTGGCCGCCATGGACGAAGGCGGTTTGAAATGCATCCTACCGCTTAGCTCACCCTTGCTGTTGACCACCCGGTGCGCCGGAACGTCTTTCAGTCCATGACAGTGGTTCAATGCCCAACCGACCATGCGGGCGGAACCCAGGGATAAAAAATCAGCGATGGCGCCATAGGTCGAAACCCGGCCCGGCGGGATATGTCGGGTGACT